>Ga0180436_10003337_pt1 | contig 14794 bp, 11 predicted proteins | sample SS_ome_2_FD_132434 | JGI IMG/M metagenome (GOLD analysis project Ga0180436, IMG submission 132434) | Hypersaline lake sediment archaeal communities from the Salton Sea, California, USA - SS_3_S_2 metaG | ecosystem: Environmental > Aquatic > Non-marine Saline and Alkaline > Hypersaline >...
AGGCGAGTCAGATAAATATTATTTGGAGGAAAAAATATGAACAAGCAAGAAATGATGGACAAAGCATATAAACTCGGTTTCGAGGGTGAGCACGACGTCAGAGGCTGCGCTCAATGCGCACTTGCGGCGGTTATGGATGCCACAGGAATTCAGAATGATCTCGTCTACAAATCTGCCAGCGGTCTGGCCGGAGGTGTCGGGGAGTGTACAGATGGCTGCTGCGGTGGATATACTGGCGGGGTCATGGCGATGAGTATGCTCTTTGGCCGCACACGGGAAGAAGAGGCGACCACAAAAGGTCGGGCAGACAAATATGTTTCCTTCCATATGGGTGCCGCCCTTCACGATAAATTCATTGAAAAATACGGTACGATTATCTGCTCTGAAATCCATGAGAAAATCTACGGAGAATCCTTTGATCTCCGAGATGATGATCGCAAACAGGCTTTCCGGGATGCCGGCGCCCATGAACGAGAAGATGGCTGCTGCGCTGCCGTTGGTGATGGAGCCCGCTGGGCAACTGAATTGATCCTGGAAGAAATAGAGAAAAATGATCTTACACTGGATGATTTCAAAGACCTGATCTCCACAGTTAAATGATCGTCATCAGAATGAAATGATCATACTCAGAAAATGAGCACACCAGAATTTATACAGAGGAGATAATTATGCCAGAAGCAGATAAAGAAGGAAAAAAATATTATGAAGATGTTCCCCAGGAAAGCAAATTATTCTTCCTGAAGGGATCGAACGAACTGGACTGGGGTATGAAGAATCGGTTAGCCAGGATCTTCAATCCCAAAGATGGCCGCACAGTTATGCTCGCCGTGGATCACGGCTATTTCCAGGGACCAACTTCAGGGCTGGAACGCATTGACTTGAACATCATGCCTCTCGTTCCAGAAGCTGATGTATTAATGTGCACCCGCGGTATCCTGCGCACTGTAGTGCCGCCGGATGTCACAACCCCGATCGTGATCAGAGCCTCAGGTGGGCCGAGCATACTCAAGGAACTGTCCGATGAACAGATCGCCATGGACATGGAAGACTGCATCCGATTGGGTGTATGCGCTACAGCCGTTCAGGTCTTCATTGGCGGTGAATTCGAATCTCGTTCCGTCATTAACATGAACAAACTGATCAATGGCGGCCTGCGTTATGGGATCCCAACCATGGCCGTTACTGCTGTGGGCCGGGAGCTGGAACGGAACGCCAAGTACTTCCGATTGGCAACACGCATGTGTGCCGAATTAGGCGCCAATTACGTCAAAACCTACTACGTAGAAGAAGGGTTTGAGACGGTAACAGCCGCCTGCCCGGTACCGATAGTGATCGCCGGTGGTAAAAAACAGCCCGAACTCGACGCGCTGAAAATGGCCTATAACGCCATTGATCAGGGTGCCGCTGGAGTGGACATGGGTCGCAATATCTTCCAGTCCGATTCCCCAGAAGGGATGATGAAAGCTATTGCCGCTATCGTTCATGATAACGAAAAACCGGAAAAAGCTTACGATCTATACGAGACAATTAAGAATAAAAAGGGATAACAAAAACGCATGAGCTACTTAAAGAAATATTCTCATGAGGTGCAGGAGTTCACCAAGGTCTGCAAGCTTCTTTCGGATCGAATGTATGTCACCAGTCAGGGTGGGAACCTCTCAATCAAATTGGAAGAGAATCTGGTTTTGATCTCCCCTACCTGTATGTGTAAATCCGAAATAACCGAGGCTGATGTGGTGTTCATCGACCTGGAAGGAAATACGGTCGAAGGTACCCGCAAGCCAACCGGCGAAATGCCCATGTACCTAAATTTCTATCGTGACCGCCCAGACATCAAAACGGTAATTCACTGCCACCCACCCTATACCAACACCTTTGCCATTCTCAAAGGGACCAACTGGCTGATGAGACCAATATTCCCTGAGACAGTGGCGGAAGTAGGCCCCGTACCACTCGTTCCTTATGGTGAACCGCTAACCCAGGAATTGGCAGATAATTTCGATCCTTTTATATCAAATTACAATGCATTTCTGATGGAAAATCACGGGCTGACAATCTTGAGCACTGCCGAAATATGCAGGACTATGGAACTTGTCGACATTCTCGAGATGAGCGCAATTTCCATCTTGCAGGGTTTGGCAATTGGTGAGATCAAAGAGCTGACCAGACAAAACGTTCAGGATCTTGAGAACACGATGAAAACCAGGAATCTCCCTATGATCGGAGCCCCGGGTGCGAATGAGTCCATGGTGGACCTGTACTTCCCAGAAAAGTAATTCAAGACAGATGTATATCTCCAAAGGAAAAGCACCTGGCAAACTCCAGGTGCTTTTCTTATTTAATATTTCCTCGCGCTAGATTCAAGGATTTATCCCCATTGTCATTGTATTCTCCAGTCAGCTGTAGTATTGCTTTCTAAAATCCGTTATGTAATAGGCTTCCAGATCTCCTCATGTGTCGTCGTTTCCACGGCGCCCCCCGATGTGAACAGCGTTTGCGCTGAGGATATTGGCGTTCTGACCAGAGCTGTTCTTCCACGTATTTACAGCCGTTTACCGGTAAGTTCTCACCTCTATTCCAATAAGTTGACTTTCATTCCCATTTACACATCATTAATTAGCGAAGACTTTCAAAAACCAGCTAGTCATACAATAATCTACCCCTTAATAAAACATGTTTATCAGGGGATATTCTATGATCAATGATGGATAAAAAAAACCGGCAGAGCCGGTTTTTCTTTAATATTATTTATCAGCCAATATGTAGTAATTGATCAGAAGTACAGGGACTGAAATGGATAAACTCAACTGATCCCAATTTATCAATTTCTCCGCGTATCTTTTCCTCACTTCCTCCACGTTCCTTCATGTCGATATAGAAGAAATCACCAGATTCATCATAAGATAAAGCCAGGGATACTATCCAGCTCCCAGCATCCGTAATGGCTTTCGTGAAACCAGCCAATTGCCCCATCACATTAGGTAATTTTGCCTCAATCCTTGTGCCCGATTCACCGCCACCGGTCATTTCCACAAAAGTCTTAAAAATGTCATTATCGGTGATTATTCCTGCCAGTTTGTCATCTTCCAGGACCGGCAGACAACCAACTTTTTCCTGAAGCATAAAATGGGCAGCTTCCGACACGCTGCAATCACCTTGAATAGCCAACACAGGTCGGCTCATCAGCTGATCCATAGTTACCTTGTCCAGAAGAGAGGCAATTTCAAAGATGCTCAATGTGCTTACGCGGGACGGTTCAGCCTCAAGCATATCGCTGTGGGAGACAATCCCTACCAATTTGCCCGATTTATCCAGAATGGGAAGATGATGAATACTATTCTTTTCCATCAGCTGCAAAGCTTCGTTGTAGGACGTTTTAAGTCCAGCAGTTATTGGGGCCCGAGTCATTTTATTTTTAACACGCATATTTTGATCCACTCCTTTTTCTTGAGACTTTTCTCTAACTTCACTTGCCAGGATCAGCCATTGACCGCGGAATTTGCCGCCTAATTTTTTTGACGTAAATTGACCTTTAGCCAATAATTGCCTTATCCTGGCTGTTGATACTCCAAGTAATTCCGCCGCTTCTTTTGATGTGATCCAATCTGCTTCTTGATTAGTCATAGGTGTTTCGCTAGCGTAAGTATTTACCATATTATATACCTTACGCTAGCGTAAGTCAAGAGGGTTTTCGAATATCAAGCTCCTGACCGGGTAATTTTTTTGTATTCGGGCCTGTACGTTAACTGAATGTCCTTCTGGATGACCAGATGAATCCTGGGAGGTAAAGCGAGCAACCTGCATCTTCAGTTCAGTGGGTCGATTAATATCTCATACTGAACTGAAAGCCAGTCTGAGATTTCAATAATTATCCAATAATACATTAATCTGAAAAGATTGAAATATCTGATCGTGGTTTTATTGCTCTTGCTGCTCTACTGCAGCTCTATTGCAAAGAGATGACCCACCTTTTGAAAGCCATTGCTGCAGGGCGGCACTCCCATCATATCCACTCTGGGCGTCTCGATAAATTTCTACTCCCCAGCTTACATAACGCTGGGTTTCAGCGGGCCAATCCAGATCAGGGTTTTTTGCTCTGGCGATTCCGGCGTTATAACCAGCCAGAGCCATACTGACGGAATCGCTGCTTTTTACTGTTCTCTGCAACCAACTCAGCCCCCTAAATGCATTTGTGTTTGGATCATAGGGGTTTTCTTTTTTCTTAAAATGATCGGGCATGACCTGGAATAAACCCAATGCACCTGCAGCTGATTTGGCTCTTAGATAGCCGCAAGATTCAATTTGCATTACAGTAGCAATCAAATTCGGATCCAGCTCATATTCTTGACTCCAATCCAGGATCTCTTCTTCCCAATATTGAATTTCAGGAGTAAATAAGTCCGAGATACCATTATCTGATAATTGGTTATCAGCCAAAAATTGATCTGCTTGATTGGGTGCAGTTGAAGCTGAAACAGCGTGGGGTGGAACTTGTGGTGTTGACGACTGCGTGTTTACAGAATAATCGTCCACCTCGAGGTGCTGACCGACAACCCCCGGCCAGCTGCATTCTGTATCCATACAAACCATATCAGTTTCAGGATTTGGGGAGACATCCTGCCTGTCAGAAGTATCGACACTCTCCGGATCAACAGCAGGGGTTGCTGAAATTTCGACTACCACTGGCATATCTGTAGGGAATGGTGTCAAGGCTGGAGTTTCAGTCGGTGAAATTGTCGGCGTCCAGGTTGGAGGCAAGCCTGGCAGCGGAGTTGAGGAAGGTACATAAGCCAAGAACGTGGCAGGCTTTTGGGTTGATGGCAGCGGATTTAAAGTGCTTTGTGGGTCAATGAATATGATTGAGAAGAGCAGCCCGACACCGATTGTTCCCGTCATGAACAATCCCGACAGAAGATTCAATATCCCTCCCCACCTCTTTGAGCAAGGAGATTGATTTTCTTCGGTTTTTTTCAGCATGGTGAAAAATTCATCCATCAGTAAAACTATAATTCAAAAGTCTAACTATGCGACTTCCAAAATTGTTATCTCTCCTTTATGGACTTCTCGGCGAAGAAGTATGATCGCGTCAAAACTGGAGCGGAGAATCGCTCCCCCTCCGGGGGCGGATCGGATGGTATAAGCCCTTCGGGTTAGACGGAAGAACGGGTTTGCACCGCAACGACCGGAGAAGCTTTGCCTCTTGGCAGGTTATACTAACAATACTCCAGTTTCAGTGTCCCAGTCCTGAGACCTTCCCCTTCGTTTCGCTCAGGTTCTGGACAGGCTCTACGAATCTCTCAATCAACTGGTCTGGCGGATCGTTTTCAAATCATACTCCAACCTATCACTGTCTCCGGACAACTCACTTGCAGACCCTGGTTGATTGGTCGGATAGCTGAATTTTTGCTGCTAATGTAATAAAAGAATTTACAATCCCTCATACTCCTCACTCTATTTCCTTTATGTTAAAATAGAATAACCAAGTGGTATTGGCGCATTACTAAGGGAACACTAAGTCTATCAACGCGAACACTCCATCGATCCACTGGAGAATCTCATGAAAGTTACCAGGAATTCAAATTCACAGGGTGAGATGGAAGCTGAATTCACCAAAAGGATCGTCAAATTTGAAAAAGAGTACCTCGGACGCGGTCCCGTAGAGGCCCGGACCTATTTGCTTGATGACATTATTGTAGTTCGCCTCCGGGGCGTTCTGACCCCAACTGAAGAGAAACTGATCGAGACCAGAGAAGGGAGAATCCTGGTCAAGGACACCCGCCGCCAGCTATTCGACACATCCCGCTCGATCATGGAAAACTTAACTATGGAGGTCTTCGGTAAAAAGGTGTTGGATCTTTTTTCTGATATCAGTCTCAATACAGGGGAACGTGTGATTGTCTTGACTCTAAGTGGAGAAGATGCCTGAACCCGGTAAATCGATTTGTAACTGCAAAAACAGCCTGTCTACCCTAGTAAGATTTAAATTGACAGGATCATCCATAGTTTGGAAAAATATCAACTCTGCGGTTGATTTGATAAAGGGTCTGATCTAATAGGAACGACAGGTTATCGAATACACCAGCAAAAACCTCGCTGAAGGTTTTGTTGGTGTATTTTTTTTTGGAGGGAGATCATGATATTAAACCCAGAACACACTAGCTTCTCAAAGGAGCTGAGCCAGCGTTTTTTGGACGCCTGGCAGGCAGGCCATGGCGGCAATCCGGATGAAGTCCATATTCTGAGGGGAGATAATAGCATAGCCCTGGCCATTCCCCGGGCAATGGTTCAAGCTGAAAAAGTCCTATTTAATAACACCACCAACACCCGAATGCTTGACCAGTACCTTCGCAGCGTCTTGGAAATGATCGCTGATGACCTGAGTTCCACAATTGAAGATTATTACGGCAGGGAGATCATGCAGGTCATCCCTTTGATCGATCTGAAAGCCGGTTGGATCGCCGCGTTTTATCAATTCAATGACAATGCAGCGCAGCAAAATGACTGATAATAATCTGAACGAACACAAAATCTGGCATCAGATCGAGCCTCAAGATACGCTAGCAGAACTTCAAGTTGATCCCGTCCAGGGCCTAAACGATCAACAGGCTGCCCATCAACTTGAAATCCATGGCCCCAACGAGATCATTGATCAGGGAGGGAGAAGTGTTTGGAAAATGCTTTGGGCCCAACTCACTGACACCATGGTCCTGGTGCTTTTTGCTGCAGCGATCATCTCCATCATCGTCAGCGATTGGAAGGATGCCATCGCAATCGTCGCGATCGTCTTATTGAATACGATCATCGGGCTTTTCCAGGAATATCGAGCTGAGAAAGCCATGAATGCGCTGAAACAAATGGCCTCTCCTTTTGTAAAAGTCAGAAGGAGTGGGAAAACGAAAGAGATTGATTCCAAGGATCTTGTACCGGGCGATATCATTTTTCTGGAAGCCGGATCGAAAATCCCGGCCGATTCGAGGTTGATCAATTCCGCCAATATTCGCATTGAAGAGGCTTCCCTTACAGGAGAAAGCGAACCCGTTGATAAAACGATATCGGCTCTTGACAACCCAGATCTGCCTCTTGGCGACCGCACCAACATGCTCTATATGGGCACCACGGTCACTTACGGCCGGGGCGAGGGCGTAGTGGTCAACACAGGTATGAAAACTGAGCTGGGAAAGATTGCGGCGATGATTCAGGGCGTCGATGAGGATCAGACACCGCTTCAGAAGCGCATGGTCAAAATGGGAAAGACCCTGGCCGCCGTCTCATTGGGCGTGGTTGGCCTTGTATTTGTTCTGGGTCTGCTGCGGGGTGAAAACCCTGCCGACATGATCCTGACAGCCGTCGCCCTCGCTGTAGCTGCCGTGCCGGAAGGTTTACCAGCTGTCGTGGCAATTGCTTTGGCCCTGGGCGCTCAGCGCATGCTTAAGAACCAGGCGTTAATACGCAAACTCCCATCCGTGGAAACCCTGGGTTCGGTCACAGTGATTTCATCTGACAAAACCGGAACGTTAACTGCCAATCAGATGAAACTGACCATCCTGGATGTAGCAGGGAACACCCTGCAGATCGACTGTCTGCCAGGAGATTTCGACCCAGAATTGGAATTGGATTATCTCAATCCGGAAACCCGGCTGCTGCTCATGGGCGGGATACTCAATAATGATGCCCAAATCTCTTACATTGAAGACGATAAAAAGAGTATCCGGATCCTGGGAGACCCCACTGAAGGAGCTTTGCTGGCAGCGGCAGACAGCCTGGGTCTGAATAAAGAAGATTATGATCATCAATTTCCCAGAATGGCTGAGGTGCCTTTCACTTCTGAACGCAAACGCATGACCACTGTTCATCAAATCAACGAGCAGAATAAATCAGTTCTTCCCCCGATTCCCCGGGCAAATTTTGATGGCGAACGGTCAGCGATCTCCTTCACTAAAGGCGCTGTGGATGGACTGCTAGAGATATCCTCTGCGGTTTATTCGGATGGTGAAATTCTTGATCTGGATGCCAGCTGGAAATCCCGGATCGAATCCGCTACTGCAAAAATGGCCAAGGACGGCTTGCGGGTGCTGGGTTTGGGCTTCCGCTTGCCAGATGCAGTCCGGGGATCAAACTTTGGTGCCGAAGCTGAACATGGGCTGGTGTTTGTTGGTCTTTATGGCATGATAGATCCCCCCCGGCCCGAAGCCTACCAAGCCATCCAGGTCAGTCAGCAGGCAGGGATCCGAACCATTATGATCACCGGGGATCATCCCCTCACAGCCGAGAGGATTGCCCAAGACCTGGGAATCGTCCAGGATGGACGGGTGGTTACCGGTGTAGAACTCTCCCAGATGACAGATGATGAGCTGGAAGAGATAACGGATGATGTCAATGTCTATGCCCGGGTATCACCAGAACACAAGCTAAGGATCGTCACCGCTCTGCAGAACAGGGGCGAGATCGTAGCCATGACTGGTGATGGCGTTAACGATGCCCCGGCCCTCAGGAAAGCCGATATTGGCGTAGCCATGGGCATTACCGGAACCGATGTCTCCAAAGAAGCATCAGATATGGTACTGCTCGATGATAATTACGCTACCATTGTGGGAGCGGTTCGGGAAGGCAGGACCATTTACCAGAATATCAGGAAATTCATCAAATATACGATGACCAGTAATTTCGGGGAAGTTATCGTGATGCTATTTGCGCCATTCTTCGGCCTACCCCTCCCCCTCACAGCGCTCCAGATCCTTTGGATCAACCTGGTGACGGATGGACTTCCAGGCTTGGCGCTATCCATCGAATCGACGGAAAAAGATACCATGCAGCGCCCCCCTGTCGATCCTAAAAAAGGCATCTTTTCTGACGGTCTCGGGATCTATATCACCTGGGTCGGCCTATTGATGGGAGCTGTCTCGCTAGGTCTCGGCGTTTGGGGCTGGATGACTGGAAATCCATACTGGAACACGATGATCTTTACCACAATCACTCTTTCGCAAATGGGACATGCCCTGGCAACCCGGTCGGAGAACCGCTCCCTATTCGAGTTAGGTCTCTTCTCCAATAAAGCCATGCTGGGAGCTGTAGGTTCTACCCTGATCCTGCAGCTGCTGTTGACATACCTCCCCCCCTTGCAGAAGATCTTCAACACCAGGGCTTTGCCTCCCCTTGAGCTCTCTCTCAGCCTGAGCTTGAGCCTGGTGGTATTCATAGCTGTTGAAGTCGAGAAATGGATAAAAAAAAGAAAATCCACTAGAATTGAAATATAAAAAAACCATTTTATCAGTAGGGACAAATAAATTCTATCTATCAAAAAGAAATATTTTTTTGGAAAAACCCAGGAGAATGAAATGAAAAAATTCTATGACTTTCAATACTTAAGGGGTGACATAATCGGTGGACTGGTTGCTGGAGTGGTGGCGCTACCACTCGCTCTGGCGTTTGGTGTACAGTCCGGGCTTGGCGCAGTCTCCGGGTTGTATGGCGCGATTGCTATCGGTGTCCTGGCTGCGATCTTCGGCGGCACAGCCACCCAGGCTAGCGGACCAACTGGACCAATGACCGTGATTACAGCAGCTTTGGTTGCCTCAGCAATTGAATACACCGGAAGCATGGACAGTGCCCTTGGGATCATTCTATTGACCTTCTTTCTGGGCGGCGTGATACAAATCCTTTTCGGAATATTAAATATCGCCAGGTATATTAAATTCCTGCCCTATCCAGTCATTTCAGGGTTTATGAGCGGCGTTGGGTTGATTATTGTGCTGCTGCAAATCTTTCCGTTTGCAGGGGTGACCGCTCCCAAGAGCACCATAGCTGTTATTACAGAACTACCACGCTTCTTCACTGAACTCAATCTTGCTGCAATTGCGCTTGGTCTTTTTACCGTTCTCGTATATTACTTGTTCCCAAAGATCACCAAAATAGTCCCTAGCGCTTTGGTCGCATTGATCTCAGCGACATTAATCGCTTTCTTCCTGCAGCTAGATGTGGCAGTGATCGGGGACATTCCCTCAGGTCTTCCCACTCTGCAAATCGGAGAATTCCTGAATATTGACTCTGGAGCGTTTTTAATAATTGGAGAGTATGCCCTGGTGCTGGCGGTACTTGGCTCGATAGATTCCCTGCTTACCTCTGTAATTGCTGACAATATCACCAAAACCAAACACGACAGCAATCGAGAACTGATCGGACAGGGGATAGGCAATATCGCGGCAGCAATAATTGGTGGCATCCCTGGCGCAGGCGCGACAAAAGGCACTGTGGTAAACATCAACGCGGGAGGCAGAACAAGATTATCCGGTGCCATCCATGGCTTATTCTTGCTGGCGGTACTGCTTGGTTTGGGTAGGCTCGCGGCCTATATACCCCTCTCTGTTTTAGCAGGCATTCTAATCCCGATCGGATTTGCTATCATTGACAAAAAAGGTTTTCGTCACCTTTCTCGTGTCCCCAAAGCTGACGCTACCGTATTGATCCTGGTCTTTCTAGTGACAACATTCGGAAGCCTGATCCAGGCAGTTGGATTAGGTATTCTTCTGGCTTCACTGCTGTTCATGAAACGGTCCAGCGACCTGGCTGAAAGGGGCACTTCGCTGTCTGCCCTCTCCGGTGTAGACGGGGAAGAACGCTGGCCAGATGAGAAGCTGGAATATCCCGGATTGCGAAGCTGTGTCTATGTCAAACATCTCTATGGGCCTATGTTCTTTGGCTTCACATCCCATTTCCAGGAGCTGATTCGAAATCTGGATGAAGGTATTTGTTCCTTGGTAATCCGTATGGATCGAGTTCCCCACATGGACCAATCAGGATTATATGCGCTGGAAGAAGCCATTCTCGAATTGAGTCAAAGAGGTGTTATGGTGCTGTTGACTGGTGTCCAACCCCAACCTTACGACATGCTTCGGTCGATCGATATCATTCCAGATCTACTGCCCGAAGAACAAATCTTCGATACGTTTGAGGATGGTGTTGAATGGCTTAGCGGTGAACAATTGATCACAATCAGCGATGGAAAATACCAACTAGCAGGAGCATAAGAAGACAATTAAAATGGAGAAAAAATGATTACGCAAAACAAACAATCCTTAGATCAAATGACTCCAGAAAAAGCCCTTGAGATATTAAAAGCTGGCAATCAGCGCTTTCTCGAAAAGAAACTCGTAGACAGGGATCTTCTGGAACAGACATCTCTCACCAGCTCAGGTCAATACCCATTTGCAGTTATCCTGGGCTGCGTTGACTCTCGAGTGCCGCCGGAGCTGATATTCGATTTGGGTATTGGTGACATCTTTAGCGTTCGGATCGCTGGCAACTTTGTCAACGAAGACATCCTTGGATCAATGGAATTTGCTACTAAGGTTGTAGGATCAAAGCACATTCTGGTTCTGGGCCACACGAGCTGTGGCGCAATCCAAGGAGCAAAGGACCAGGTAGAACTTGGTAATCTCACTGGATTAGTGAACAAACTTCAACCTGCTGTGGCAGCTGCCAGTGAACTTTCTGATGACCCCGAAGTTGATCAGATCGCAGAGATGAATGTCAAACTTACCATGGAGGATATCAAGGTAAAAAGCCCTATACTTAATGAGCTGGCAGATCGGGGAGAAATCAGCATCTCAGGCGCCATGTATGATGTCAGCACAGGCCATGTAAAGTTCCTAAAATCTGAATGAACTGGGCTGGCAGGCGAGAATGATAAGCACTGAACAAAAAAGATCCTTTTTAATCAATGAATGGAGTTGGTATTTATGATTGTATTCGAACACACGATTTTTATTCTCTTGCTGCTGACCGGGATTCTGAATGCCAAACCTCCCAGGCAGCGCTGGGGCATAGGAATTATTCTAGTTGGGCTCCTCCTGGCCTTCCTGCCAGCTTCCCAACCAATAGATATCCCCTGGAACCTGGTTTTGGGTTTTGTGATTCCTCTCTTGATGTGGCAAAATATCCGGAGAATTTCTGACGCGGATTGGAGGGGATGGGAAAGCGTCCTTCTGTGGGTATTTTCAGCAATAATCTTCAGCCTGGTCTTTATATTCAGCGGCGATCTGAATTGGCCAAGCGCCCTTCTTTTTGGCGTAATCGCTAGCAGCATGATCTGGAGAGCCGGAGAACCGGAAGACAAAGCCAGTTTCATGAGCCAGGTTGGTCCGCTCGCTTTGGTTTTCTTACTGACTGAGGTTGAAGCTTTTATTCAAACTCCCAATCCGTATATGGGAGGAATTTTCAGTGGAGCAAGCTTCGGATTGATCACTGCGCTGATCGGTCTCTATAGCCTACGGAAAACTTCACCGCGATACCATTCCTGGATCGGTATCGGGCAGGCCTATTTAGCATATTGGATCGCCTTCCTGGTAGGCGTCTCAGCGGTGGCAGCTGTCCTGGTCAGCATCATGGTGTTTATCTGGCTGAACCAGTATTCCAAACTGGGTGTTCAGGTCATGGAACCGGTGGCTCCTCTCAATACCTGGCCCGGATTTGGCCTGATACTTGGCCTTTTCCTGCTCTTGGGCTGGCAAGGTCACCAACCTGTATCAACCATCATCATCCTGGAAGTCATTGCCGGGGCGGCGGCCGGACTGGGTATCACCTGGCTGGGTCGAAGACTTGATATCCCCGCCTTCCAGAAGGATAAGCCCTTAGCCCTGGTAAGCCTGAGAACAGCCTTGCTCCTGTTCCCAGCCCTTTTGCTCTGGCCGCGGGAATTATTAGCACAACCCCTGCTGCTCGCTGCCGCCCTCGGCCTGGCAGCTTTAGTGATAGGCATGTCATATATGGCTTTATTATTCTATTTCCCGAAATCCGGACAACCTTACTAATCAGATTCGATTGCGGCCTGAACTCTTAATAATTAAATTGGGCCAAGATCATTTTTTTGCTCGCTGGATCCGTTTAACAAGTGATATAAATAAATCATACTGATCAAAGTTTTTCGCGGCACCCTCAATGCCAAACAGGGTTTTCAACCAGCCAGCCCTTTTACCAAACGCGAAGATTGATCCGCATGTGGACATCGGTGAGGAACTTTTCAGGAAATCATTCAGGCAAGTTTCAGGACCAGATCCCTGTCTCAGCGTAAACAAACAGGAGAACTGTACATGACTCAAGAAAATATTCTCGTTCTGGCAATTTTAGCTGTTGCGGTGGTTCTCTTTGTGAGCGAACGGCTGCGGGTTGACCTGATCGCCATGCTGGTTCTGATCACTTTATCACTGACCGGATTGGTGACCATCGAAGAAGCCTTCTCAGGCTTCGCCAGTCCTGCCGTGATTACCGTCTGGTCCGTCTACATCGTCAGCGGAGCGTTATTCCGCAGCGGAGTGGCTGACACTCTGGCCAACTTCATGCTGCGCCTGGCGGGAGAGAATTATCTTCGGCTGCTGTTCATCATTATGCTCACCATTGGGGTCATGTCCTCCTTCATGAACAACATCGGTGCCGTGGCTATCCTGCTGCCTGCAGTTGTGAGTGTGGCGCGAAAGATCGATGTCGCACCTTCCAAATTGCTGATCCCGATGGCGTTCACTTCCTTATTGGGTGGAAAGATGACCCTAATTGGTACACCTCCTAACATCCTGGCAACCAGCATTATGGAAACCTACGGAGGTCTGGAACCCTTTGGCTTCTTTGACTTCACACCAATGGGAGCTATCGTCCTGGGTGTCGGTATCCTCTATTTCCTTTTGATCGGAAATCGTCTCTTGCCTGACCGAACCCCCGGCGGGGATCTCTCAGAGTCCTATCATCTGCGGGATTATCTCAGCGAAGTGCGTGTCGGTGAGGAATCACCATTGATCGGACAAACACTGCCTGAGTCGCAATTAGGCCAGAAATATGACCTCAACATCGTCCAGATCCAGCGCTGTGATGAAGGTTTGCTGGTCCCGCTGCAAGACCCTGTTCTGATGATCGGTGACTTGCTGCTGGTTCAGGGCAGCTCTCAGACCATCCTAAAAGCCAGCCAGGATTTAAACCTGGAAACCATCCTGGACTGGAAATTCGAGGAGCTCAGCCAGGAATCCCAGGCTCTGGTTGAAGTCACGCTATCTCCCACATCCCAGATGCAGGGCAAGACATTGAAACAAACTGATTTCAGAGCCCGCTACGGCCTGACAGTGCTTGCCATTCAACATCACGGGGAATCGATCAGCACCAACATTGCCGAGCTCCCGCTAGACATTGGGGACGCTTTGCTGATCCAGGGCCCTGAGGAGCGGATTGCTCAACTGCGGCGTGACCGGGATTTTTTGATCCTGGAAACACCACCTATGGAAACCAAACGCACTGAAAAAGCCCCCCTGGCAATATTGATCCTGGCCGGTGTATTGATCGCTGTCAGCACGAGGGTTCTGCCGGTCTCCACCGCCATGTTGATCGGGGCGGTCTTGATGGTCCTCACCGGAGTCTTGAATATGGACGAAGCCTACGATGCCATTCAATGGAAATCGGTCTTTTTGATAGCGGGTATGCTTCCGATGGGTATCGCCATGCAAAATAGCGGCACAGCTCTGTTTCTGGCGGAAGGTATTGTCAAATTTGTTGGCGGCTGGGGAACTGAGGCGGTGATGATGGGGATCTTCCTGATGACCGCGCTCACCACCGAAGTGATGTCCCATGCGGCGGCCACCGTTTTGGTGACACCGATCGCGATCGACGCTGCCCGGAACCTGGGTGCCAATCCACAGACCTTCGTGATGGCGGTCGTCATCGCGGCGGCAACCTCATTCCTTATGCCGATTGGCCACCAGGCCAACGTGCTGGTGTTCGGTCCAGGCGGGTACAAATTTGGCGACTATACGAAAGTCGG
>Ga0180436_10003338_pt1 | contig 14793 bp, 14 predicted proteins | sample SS_ome_2_FD_132434 | JGI IMG/M metagenome (GOLD analysis project Ga0180436, IMG submission 132434) | Hypersaline lake sediment archaeal communities from the Salton Sea, California, USA - SS_3_S_2 metaG | ecosystem: Environmental > Aquatic > Non-marine Saline and Alkaline > Hypersaline >...
ACGTGTGTGTGCGCGCCAGATAGAGCATTGCGAAGAGCGCGCACAGCCCTAGGTAACGCAGCAGGGGGTCATCCCCGGTATAGAAGACGGTGACCAGCGCTGTGACTATCACCGGCAGCACTGCGCGCCAGGCCCGCACGCGGCGGTAGGTATTCCACGCCGCACTGTACCCCAGGATCCAGAAGAGGGCGCTGCCAAGAAGGACGAAGACGAACGCATCGCTCCCGGTGCCGCCTGTCACGGCCTGGACGAGCCAGTGACCGAAGCGCGCGCCAATCTCCACGCAACGCTCCCGCCAGGCCACGTCGCCCGGGATCGTGCTGCCGACGAGGAAGCCCACCCACGCGGTACCATAGATGGCGCTGGCGAGGTGCGCGATACCCGGCCTGAAGGCGCTCCAACCCAGGAGCAGGCCCGCGATCAGCCCGCCCAGCCCGGCCCATATCGTCGCATCAAGTCCCTCGGCGTAGCCAGCGGCAGCCAACAGCCACCCGGCGGTCATCACCAACCCCGCCAGGAAGATGGCACTGCTCCAGCCCTCGTTTCGTTGGATCGATCGGAACATATTGGAGATGTGGCCCCTCTACCTCGCTTGCCCCCGTCCCAAGAGCAGCCCTGGCAGGTCGCGAATCTCCGCGCTCCCCAGGAGCAGCGCCGCCAGGAGGTACGTCCCTGCGCCAACCGCCGCGCCGCCCGCGGTGCGCAGCATCATCCCCGATCCGGAGAAGGCCGCCAGGGAGCCCAGGACTGCCCCCGCCATCAGCGCCGCGGCCAGGAGTGTGCATGCCAGCGACTTGCCCAGCTTCGTGCCCTCGATCCCGCCCAGCCGCCGTCGCGCGACGAGCAGCAGCAGCGCCACCTGCAGCCCCGCACCCAGTGAATTGGCGAGCGCGATGCCGCCATGCGCCAGGCTGGGCAGTAGCAGCCAGCCCAACAAGACGTTGACGGCCAGCCCGGCCAGCGCCGCCAGGAACGGGGTCCACATATCGCGCTGGGCATAGAAGAGGCGGCTGACTACCTCCAGCGCGCTGTGCGTCACCAGCCCCAAGGCGAAGAACTGGAGCGCCCAGGTGACCCGCTCTGTGGCCGCGCTGTCGAAGGCGCCCCGCTGCAGGAACAGCGCAGTCAACGGGCGGCCCAGCGTGAGTATACCGACGCCCGCCGGGATGGCCAACGCGAGCACCAGCCGCAGGGCCCAGGATGCGGTACGGCGCAGGCCCTCGCGATCGCCCGTGTTCGCCAGCGCCGCCAGTGTGGGGAATACGGTGATGCCAAGCGCGGTGCCGATGATCGTCTCGGGGAACTGCATCAACCGCCACGCGTATTCGTAGGAGGAGATCGCGCCGTCAGCCAGCCGCGAACCGAAATAGGTGGGCAGCACGAAGGTCACGTAGGTCGCGCCAAGGCCCAGCATACGCGGCCCCATCAAGACCAGCACGCTGCGCAGGTCCGGGTGGGTGAGCCGGGGCGACCAGCGGGCTTTGAATCGTATGAGGCCCGGCACCAGCACCAGCAGGTAGATCACGGCTCCCGCTAGCCCGCCCCAGGCCAGGCCGAAGATGCCCCAGCGGGGGGCCAACAAGAGCGTGCCCAGGATACGACTCGCCGTGTAACACAGCGGGGCGAGGGCGGGCAGCAGGAAGTGTTGGTAGGCCCGCAGCACGCCCATGACGATGCCGCTCGTGGTGAACAAGAGCGTCTGGATCAGCACCAGACGCATGAGCCGGGCGGCCAGATCGACCTGGACTGCGTCGAAGCCCGGCGCGACCACGCGGATGATCTGTGGGGCGAATATGGCGGCCACGATCCCCACGCCGGCTACCAGGACGAGCGCCAGGTTGACGACCGCCGACACGAGCTGCCAGACGTCGCTGTCCTCACCTTTCGTGATGTGCGCGCTCAGGATTGGGATAAGCGTCGTCGCCATCGCGCTGCCGGCGATTATCGTGAACAGGCCGTCGGGCAATTCGAAGGCGGCGTAGTAGGCGTCCAGCGCGGCCGAGGCGCCGAAGGCCCGCCCGATGACCGCGTCGCGCACCAGCGCCAGCAGCTTGTCAACCGCGAAGAGCGCTGCCACCAGCAGGGCGGAGCGGGCGACGTGGGTGCTCGCAGGTGAGTTATTGGGCTGTTTGCCTGTTTCGGTCATAAAATGTCCATCAATCCGTGTTCATCTGTGCAAACCCGTGAGCTGTGGTAGTGCCGCAATTCCAAACGTTTCTCTGTTGATACCATATTCATTCGTGCACCGCATACGCGCGTGCCGATGGACGCGGCCATGGATTCTATTCAAAAATGCCACGAGCCGTCAGTGTAGCCGGATCATCGTGTTCTGTCAATGGAGATTTCGCTCGTGTTCCTCTGTGTGTTCTGCGAAAGAGCCGCTGTTCCAAACTTGTGACCATGTCCAAACACCGTTATAATCGGTTAGTTCGACAGCGTCTGTCTCGCAGGAGGCTTCGTATGGTTGAAACTATACCACCTGAAACCAAGTCTCGATCCGGCAGCATCTTTGGCTGGCTGGCGGGTATTCTCGTGCGACCGCGAACCACCCTCGTGAAGGCCGACCAACGCGGCGGCGCAAGCTGGTGGCTGCCGTTGCTTCTTTCATTGGTGATGGTCGTTCTGCCGCTCGCTGTGGGTGCGCCCATTCTTGCCCGTGAGGCCCGCGAGGCTGTCACCGCTAGCCAGGAACAGATGGCCGAGCAGCGCGGCATGGAGATCTCCGCTGAACAGCAGGAGCAGATTGAGTCGATCGCAGCGAATCCGCTCATCATCGTGGGTTTCCCCGCGGTGGCGGCCGTGTTCGGGCAGATCGTGGGCTGGTTGTTCTGGGCGGGCGCTCTCTACCTGGCGGGTATCGCCCTCGGGGGGCGCAGTCCCTTCGGCTCGATGTTCCGGGTGGTTGCCTGGGCATCGGTACCCCTCACGCTGCGCGGGGTGATCCAGACGATCTATATCCTGCTCACCGGTGAGACGATCGCCAACCAGGGCCTTTCCGGATTCGCCGGAGAGAGTGTCGTGCTGAATGCATTACTCTCTCGAATCGATGTCTTCCTGATCTGGCGTCTGATTGTGCTGGTAATCGGTGTCGGTGTGGTCACACATCTGTCGCGTCGCAAGTCGGTGTTAGTCACGCTGGGGGTTTGGGCGCTCTTCACCGCTGTGGGACTCGTCTTCGCCTATCTCGGCACGATGGTTGGCCAGCAGTTTGGCGCGATGTAGCGTTGTTCAGGAATATGGCTGATTTGCCTGAGTTTATCGAGGTCCAGGACCTGCACCGTGAGTTCATCATGGGCGAGCAGGTCGTCGCGGCTTTGGATGGCATCAGTCTGACGATCGACGAGGGGGAGTTCCTGAGCATCATGGGCCCGTCCGGCTCGGGGAAGTCGACGCTGCTCTACCTGCTGGGCGGGCTCGACCGGCCGACGGAGGGCCAGATCCGGGTTCGTGGACAGGATATCGCGGTGCTCGACGAGAATGCGCTGGCCGATTTCCGGCGGCGCGACGTGGGCTTTGTCTTTCAGTCCTTCAACCTGGTGCCGACGATGACGGCGCTGGACAACGTGATCTTTCCCACCTATTTCGCCGGTGTGTCCCGATCCGTGAGGCGGGATCGCGCCGGTATCCTGCTCGACCGGGTTGGACTGGGTGATCGTTTGGATCACCGGCCGACCGAACTCTCGGGTGGTCAGCAGCAGCGTGTGGCCATTGCCCGGGCTTTGATCAACGATCCATCTATTGTGCTGGCCGACGAGCCGACCGGCAACCTGGACACGCACACCGGTGCCGAGGTCTTGGATCTGCTCAGCCGCCTCAGCCGGGATGAGGGGCGGACGGTCGTGATCGTCTCTCACGATCCTCGGGTCTCGGATTACGCGAGCCGTTCGGTGCATCTGTTGGATGGCAAAATCGCGGATGGTCTTGTGTGATGGGGAGGAGCTATGCGTAGACGAATTCTGGCGTGTGCTGCTGTATTGGTTCTGGGCCTGGGGTTGGCGCTTCTGGTTGTGGGGGATGCCGCTGCCCGTCCGGCTCTCCAGACAACCGTATACGATGTGGAGCCTGATACACTCGTCAGCGAGAGCGGCGGAACGTTGACGGTCTATGGCACCGGATTTGCCTCGACCACGCGTGCCCGCCTGTTTGGTGTGGGGCTGCTTGATACGACTATCGTGAACGAGGGCGTGTTGCAGGCGCTGGTGGGCCCGGGTGTTCCCGCGGGCGCCTACGAGCTGCAGGTGAGTGAATCCGGTATCTTCACTCCCAATGAAACCTTTGAGGGCGCGAACATCACGATTCTGGCGGCCACGCCGGTACCGCAGCCGACTGCCCTTCCCAAGCCCACGTCCCCGCCCCCTCCCGGGCGTCCTGTGCTCGCGATTCGCAACTTCTCGGTCTCGCCCGCGCGCCCGATCGTGGGACGGGAGTTCATCGTCACGGTCGAGGTGTACAACACGGGCAGCCGCGGCGCGGAGAACACGCTGGTTGGTTTTCCCGGCGGGACCTTTGTGCCGGTAGGTGAAACCGGACATCTCTACGGATTGCTGCATATCAACCATACTATCGTCGTCACGCAGGTGATGCGCGTGCCCAGCGGCATGGCCTCGGGCAGTTACCCGCTCCAGGTGGACATGAGCGCTAACGACTGGGAGGGCAATCACTACGAGTTCCCCGAGAGTATCGCTGTCGAGGTCATCGGCGTTGGACACGGCCGCCCGCAGTTGGTGATCGAGTCGGCGCGGACCGAGCCGCAGGTGCTGCGACCCGGCGACTCCTTCGACCTTCTGATCGAGCTGGCCAATTGGGGGGACCGAACGGCTACCGGTATTCTGGTTGGCACGACATCCCCCGATTTGGCCCTGCCGGCCGGGGGCAGCAACGTGGTGGCGGTGGACTCGCTGGTCATCAACAACACGGCGCCAGTCACGCTTCCGTTGGTGCTGGCCGACGTGACCACGTCCGGACGACTCAATCTGAATCTGTCGCTGGAGTACAGCGATTACACGGGGGGCGGGTACAGCGCCCAGCAGGGCGTTGGGCTGGAGGTCGAGACCGCCCTTGAAGACCTGCCGCAGCTCCTCATCGAAAGTTATGTCACAGAACCGTCCGAGGTCGGGCCCGGTGATGTCCTGACGCTCACGCTGGATGTGCGTAACGTGGGCGGCGGTGACGCGCAGCGGTTTACGCTCGCGCTGGGGGGCAGCGACGGGAGTGCGCTGGGTGTCTTTGCGCCGCTCAATGCTGGCAACGTTCGGTTTGTGCCTGAAGTGCCCGCCGCTGAGGTCGTTGTGTTGGATCAACAGCTGGTTGTGAATGCATCGGCGACCTCGGGCGTCTACAGCCTGCCGGCGGCGCTGTCCTACGACGACGATCGCGGGACGCGGCACGAGGACAGCCAGCTCATCAGTTTGATCGTGCGCCGGCAGCCGCACCTGCAGATCGGCTTCTATCGCCCGGTCGGCCCGGTGATGGTTGGCGAGCCTTTCCCGCTGCCGGTCGAGGTGACTAACGTCGGTCGCAACCTGCTGAACGTGAGCACCCTGGTCGTGTCCAGCGACCACCTGTCTATCGAGGGCGGGACGATCTACCTCGGGCCGCTGGATGGCGGTACGGCCGGTTCGTTGGAGGCCACCGCTGTCGCGGAGCAGGCGGGTGAACTGGAACTGCTCGTCACGGTGAACTATCTGGACGAATTCGAGCAGCCCCAGGCAGTGGTTGAGACTCTCACGATCCAGGCTGAGGCGCCGGAGATCCCCGATGAAACACTCCCCGGTGAGGATGGTGGGGGTGAGGATGGAGAGCAGGAGGAGACTTTCTGGGACAAGATGCTCAGGTTTGTGCGTGGACTGTTCGGTATGGGGAGTTAGGCCGAGAATGGTGAGCCGGTGAGATGAACACGCGTGATCTGCTCCATCTGGTGTGGAGCAACCTGCGACGGATGAAGGCGCGGGTGGCGATGACGGCCATCGGGGTTGTCATTGGCACGGCTGCCGTGGTCGTGCTCGTGTCGCTGGCGGCAGGTTTGCAGCGCAGCGTCACCGAGGATCTGGGCGGCATCGGTGATCTCACGCGTATCACCGTGTTTCCCGGCGCTTTCTTGCGCAGTTTTGGCGCCGCGCCGGAGGGAGGCGGAGACGAGGCGCTTCTGAACGATCGTGGACTCGATGAATTGGCCAAACTCCCGGGCGTGGTCGCGGCTACGCCCTGGGAATCTTTGATGGGCGGGGGTATGCTGCGGCTCAACCGCCTGACTGGTGGCGCGCAAATTACGGGTGTTGACCCGACGGCGATCAAAGCATTTCGTCTCGCGCTGGCGAGTGGCACGGACCGCCTGGGCCGCTGGCAGGTAGTTGCCGGCGCGCGGGTCGCCGATGGGTTGTTCGATCCTCAGGGCAGGATGCAGGATGATGGAGCACCGGACTTACAGGGACAATCGCTGCAGCTCACGCTGACTCAGATGGGCGATGATGGCCAGCCGGTGGAGCGCACGGTGCGTCTGCGGGTCGCGGGTGTGCTGGAGGAGACCGGTGGACAGGATGACTACAGCCTGTATATGGCGCTTCAGGATGTGGTCGAGCTGAACCGTTGGTACAGCGGCAGCAGCTACAATCCCGCCCGCGAGGGCTACAACCAGGCTGTGATCCAGGTCGAGAGCGCCGATCAGGTGTTGGATGTCGAGAGCGAGCTGCTGAGCCAGGGCTACTATGCCTACTCACCACGCAGCACGCTGCAGCAGCTCAATATCGTCTTCCTGGTGATCCAGGGCATCTTCGGCGGTATTGGGGCGATCGCTCTAGTTGTCTCAGCTTTTGGCATTGCCAATACGATGATGATGTCGATATACGAACGCACGCGCGAGATTGGCCTGATGAAAGCTGTGGGCGCCACCAATCGCGATGTAATGTCCGTATTTCTAACGGAAGCCACTTGCATCGGGTTGATCGGGGGGATTGGCGGCGTGCTCGCCGGCGTGGGATTCGGCGCTCTCATCGACCTGGTGGCGGGCACCTACCTGGCAGCTCAGGCGGTACAGGGGGGAGCGTCAGCTGCGAATGCGACCATCTCGATCATCCACACGCCGATCTGGCTCCCGATCTTCGCGGTGGCTTTCTCAGCTGTGGTTGGCATCGTGTCAGGGGTCTACCCCGCCCTGCGTGCTACCTCACTCAACCCCATCGCTGCGCTCAAGTACGAGTAGGGGGCGTTCGGGCAGGCGATTGAGGGCAGTGGGCAGCCACAAGGGCTACTCCCTACGTTGGCCGATCCAGAAGCTGACCGTCCAACCACTGAACGGCCCGGTAGTCGAACCAGCTGTCGGCATTTACCTGCACCAGTGTCCCGACCATCTCTGTGAATGGGACAGGATTCCCGCTCGTGTAGAACGTATGGTGTGCCTGATGTGTCTCCGCTGAGTGCTGGATAACTCGTCCGGTCTGGCGCGCCACTGCTGGGGCCGGATCGATCACGCTGACGTCCTCTCCGACAAGGCGTTCGATGGCCGGGCGCAGGAATGGGTAGTGCGTGCAGCCCAATACGAGTTGGTCGATACCCGCCTCGATGAGCGGCGCCAGACACGCGCACAAGAGAGCGTCGGTATCAGGGGTGTCCAGCTGCCCGGATTCCACCGCCTCGACCAGACCAGGACACGTTTGGGATAATACCGTCACATCACCGCTGTAGCGTTGGATCAGGTTTGCGAAGCGATCCGCGTGGAAGGTGCCCGGCGTGGCGATCACTCCGATCACGCCTGAATGTGTGTGAGCGGTTGCTGGTTTAACGGCCGGTTCCAGACCGACAAAGGGGACGTCGGGGAATCTCTCTCTCAGGTATGACAGCGCGGCGCCGGACGCAGTGTTACAGGCGAGGACGATCGCCTGCACGCCCTGACCCAGCAGGAACCGGGTGATGGCCTCCGAGAACTCGCGTACCTCGGCCAGAGAGCGCGATCCGTAGGGAATGTGCGCTTGATCCGCCAGATAGATGGTGTCCTCGGTGGGGAGACGGCGCACGATTTCACGCCAGACGCTCAATCCGCCGATTCCGGAGTCAAAAACGCCAATTGGTCCAGGGCTGCTCATAGGTCTGTGGTGTATTCTGTCTACTTCGAAAATAGGTTGCGCCTGGGTTTCGATACAGCGGGCCGCTGGCGCGATATGTTGAGACGACCCGCCGCTACAAAGACGCGGCCCGCCACTCAACCGGCGGCGCGGGGTGTGCGAGTTCTTCTTGCCACAGTCGATGCCTGTTTTTATCCTGTGTGGTGTGCGCGAACAGGGTGTCTAGCCCGCTGAACGTCTCGGGCGATGAAGAATGAGGTACAGCCCGAGGATCAATGCTGCGCCCTGAAGCGGAATCAGGGTCATAAACGGTGGAGAGCTTTCCTGCTGTGGAATCTCGACAGTGGCCGTGGGCAGAGGGGTCCACGTTGGGAACGGCGTCGGCCCGCCAGACTCTACACCAGCTGCCAGGGTTGCTGTGGCCTGGGGTTGGGCTGTTGGGGCGGGTGTCGCGGCTTCGGATGTGGGGCTGGGTTCGTCTTCTCCTGGCTCACTGATGGCTGTTGGCAGCGGCACAGGCGTTGGCGCGGCGGGCGTGGCAGTGGCTGGGATAGGCGTCTCTGCGCTGTCTGCATCGACCAACGTGATGCTGTCGGTTGACTCCACGGTCCGACCCGCTGCGTCGCGAAGCTGGACGTATACGCTGTGTTCGCCCGGTGTGTCGGGTAGACTCCACGGGATAAGCTCCTCCCAGGGACGCCAATCCTGCCCGTTGAACTCGGGGTCGTTGCTGATGCGGATCTCGATAACCTGTCCGATCGCGGTTGTACCCTGTCCCTCGGGCCTCACCGTTTCGTTGGTGAGTCGAATGGCAACCTGGGGGTCTGTTGCCGTGGGGGCGCCGTCGTTGATGAACACCGGCAGAACGTTCGGACGAGCTGCCACCGTCAACACGTAGTAGGCACGCCCATCAGCTCCTGTGGCCGCCCCGATGCCAATCTCACGGTACTCGTCTCCCAAGATGACCGCGCGGCGGTCCGTGGTATCCAGAAAAAAGTTCAACGCGTCGTCGATGCTTGTGCCGCCGATCCAGAACCGTTCACGTGTAACCGTGCCCCCGGTCGTGCGCGGCCAGGCGCTATATCCGCTGGCGGCAATGCGCGCCGCCGTGCCGGAACCGTCGGACCCGGTTGCGGAATCTAATTCATTCTGAGCCATGTCATTGGCGTGGCGCTGTGCTGCAGACGTCAGCTGGTTGGAGCGGTGGTAAGGCGGGAGTCCCTCCTTGAGGCGCAGTTCATTGATGCGGGCCAACCACGCGGTTGCCACATCGATTTCCTGCGCGCTGGTTGGTTGCACCAGAAGCGTAAGGCAGGCAAGTAGTACGACGAGGAGTTTTCGCTTGCGCATAGGCGAGATTGTAGCACACAGTTGCCCGGTGGCAAGGATCGGATTACAGGGTGTTTTTTTGCGTCGACTTTGTTTGACAAGTGCTGGTTGGCGTGTTATACTGTTGCGCGTGGGCCGTTAGCTCAGCCCGGCAGAGCAGGGGCCTTTTAAGCCCAGGGTCGCAGGTTCGAATCCTGCACGGCCCATTCTCTATGTGGCGGCCTTAGCAGGCCGCCTTTCTTCGTAGCATAATCTGGATGAAATCACATGGTTGTCCCCAGCTGGGTGTTCTGGCTTACAGTGGTCGCGATGGCGGTCGGCCTGATCGGGGTTATCCTCCCGGTTATCCCCGGTGTCGGCTTCATCTGGCTCACTGTCCTTGCCTATGCCCTGGCCGAGCGTTTCGCCACAATTGACCCCCTGACCTTTGTCATCCTGACCGTTCTCGCTGCGGCCGGGGTCAGTGCCGATCTGTGGATGAGCCAGCTAGGAGCCAGTGTTGGAGGCGCCTCAGCGTGGTCCGCGGTCGCCGGAATCGTGGGTGGCGTGGTCGGCGCTATGGTGGGCGCCGTGTTCTTCGGTGTGGGGGCGGTTCCTGGCGCTATTCTCGGGGCCTTAGCCGCTGTCGTGGCTTTGGAGTGGCACCGCCGCAAGGATTGGAACGAGGCATTCAAGGCTGGCGGTGGATGGCTCATTGGCTGTACGCTCTCAGGCGGCATACAGTTTGTGATTGCACTACTGATGATTGTCATCTTCGTGTGGCAGGCGTGGAAGGGGTAAGGTGAATGACGGGCAGTAGATCATCTCGGCGATCGGGGCGGGGCAAGCTGGCGCTGCGAGCGCCTCGCAAGGCAACGCTGGTCATCGCCACGGCCGTGTATCTGACTGGACTTTTTGGCGCTCTGGGTTTCTTCACCATGTCTGACCGGCTGGTCACGACCGCGTTGGCGGTGGCCGGCGGGCTGCTCCTCCTTGGTGTGCTGCTCCCTGACCTCTAGTTTTACATCTCTTCCCGAACATGAGCTTGACACTCCTCTGGCCCTGAACTATCATGCCGTCATCTATGTTCGAACAACTCGATCTCTTCAGTGGCCCTATGCTTTCCGCGCCCTATACCGTAAGCCAGTTGACGGGCGTGATTCGCCGCCTGATCGAGAGCCAGCCGGAGCTGAGCGACCTCTGGGTGGAAGGTGAGGTCTCGAACTTCTCACGCGCCGCATCGGGTCATTGTTACTTCACTCTCAAAGATGCTGGTGCGCAGCTGAACTGTGTGATGTGGCGCGGAGTGGCCAGTAAGCAGAGTTATCTCCCAACCACAGGCGATCACGTTCAGGTACATGGCTACGTTGGGGTATATGAAGGGGGAGGTAAGTATCAGCTCTATGCGGATGAGATCCAGCCCGCCGGTATCGGTGATCTGTACCGGCAGTTTGAGCTGCTGAAGGCGCGGCTGGAGGAAGAGGGTCTTTTTGACCCGGAGCGGAAGCGTCAGTTACCCCAGTTTCCCCGTGTCATCGGGGTTGTGACGTCACCCATTGCCGCTGCACTGCGCGACATCGTCAACGTGCTGGCCCGGCGGTATCCACTGGTTCAGGTATTGCTGTCGCCCACTGCTGTCCAGGGGGAAGCAGCCCCGGCGCAGATTGTCGCCGCTCTAGGCGCACTGAACGCGCGGGATGATGTGGATGTGATTATCGTGGCGCGTGGCGGCGGCAGCCTGGAGGATCTGTGGGCGTTCAATGATGAGCATGTGGCTCGGGCGATTGCGGCGTCACGACATCCGGTCGTGTGCGGTGTTGGTCACGAGACTGACTTCTCTCTGGCGGACTTCGCCGCGGATCTTCGGGCGCCCACTCCGTCTGCAGCTGCAGAACTTGTGGTGCAGGATCAGATCGATCTACGCGCCCAGGTGGCCGGTTTGGCAGTCCGTGCCGCGACCTCGCTGCGTGCCGGTCTTGATGGGAATCGATTGCGACTTATGGAGCAGGAGCGGGCTCTGCGGCATCTTTCCCCGAGAGTGCAGGTTGCCCAGGCGCGCCAGCGTGTGGATGATCTGCTGGAGCGTTCCCATACCTCAGTTGGCCATGAATTCGCCCTATGGCGTGAGCGAGTTGCAGGGGTGTCGGGCCGGTTGGCCGGTTTCAGCCCTGTCGGAACGCTTGCCCGCGGGTACGCCATCATCCGGCAGCGCGCTACTGGTGAGGTAGTGAGTTCCGTGCAAGACGTCTCGACCGGCGACGCACTTGCCGTCCGTGTCCTGGATGGTGAGTTTAGGGCCGAGGTGACATCATGACACCTGTTGATTTCAGACGCGTTGTGGTGGTGGGCACGACCGGGGCGGGTAAAACGACTGTGGCGCGCATTCTGGCGGACAAGTGGGGTGTCCCGTGTGTGGAGCTGGATGCGCTTTACTGGGGACCGAACTGGACGCCAGTGCCAGACGATGTCTTTCGGGAGCGCGTCGCGCAAGCGGTTGTTCAGGATGCGTGGGTGGTCGATGGCAACTACGGTGTGGTTCGTCACCTTATCTGGCAGCGGGCAGATAAGGTGATATGGCTCGACTACAGCTTGACTGCGATCTTACGGCAGCTGATCGGGCGGACCTGCGGCAGGATTTTGAGGCGCGAGGAGCTCTGGAGTGGGAATCGGGAATCATTGTCCAGGGTGCTGCTGCGCCGAGATTCGATTATTCTCTGGGCACTTCGGACGTATCACCGCCGGCGTCGTACGTACTCAGCGCTGATGCGTGATTCAGGGTTTGATTCCGTTCGATTCGTGCGCTTGTTATCACTGCCGGAGACCAAGAGGTGGTTGGATAGCCTGGGTGGGTGTGATGGTGATGCGCTGCCACTGCCCCTTCGCCAAGGTGCTGTGATGCAGACAACCCTTCCGGAGTGAGGATTTAGATCTGTAGGGTGAGGAGGAATAAATGTCCGAGGTAAGAGCGAATACAGTATACTTCAGAGAAACCGGTCCTCAGAACACCGATCGCACGCTGGAGGTAGCCCGTAGACGTGCAGAAGAGCTGGGCGTCGGCACAGTGCTCGTCGCAACAACCCGTGGAACGACGGGAATGAGGGCTGTCGAGGCCTTCCGTGGATACGATATTGTGGTTGTCACCCACTCGACCGGGTTCAGTGCGGCCAATGTTCAGGAGCTGGCGGATGAGAATCGGATGGCTATAGAAGCCGCTGGAGCGAAAGTTTTGACTACGCAGCACGCCTTTGGCGGAGTCAACCGGGCTGTGCGCAAGAAACTGGGGACGTATGAACTGGATGAGATTGTCGCCTACACACTCCGTATCTTTGGACAGGGCATGAAGGTATGTGTGGAAATTGCCCTGATGGCGGCCGATGCGGGTATGGTACAGACCGGCGAACCGTGCGTGGCGATCGGCGGCACGGGGCGAGGCGCGGATACGGCTGTGGTCCTTGTGCCAGCCAACGCGCAGACCTTTTTTGATTTGCGCATCGTAGAGGTGCTCGCGAAACCGCGGCTGGAATAGCCTGGAGATTGTCGATGCAAGAGATTACAGAGATGACGTTTGAACAGGCCTTTGAGCAGTTGTCGGAGACAGTCGACAAACTGGAAACCGGCGGATTGACGCTGCGGGAGAGCCTCGAGTTATTCGAACATGGGCAGGCGTTGGCGGCTCGGTGTGGGCGCCTGCTTGATGAAGCGGAGTTACGGATTCAGTCCATGGGCTCAGAGGGTGATGAACCATTCGATTTGACGCAGTAAGGTGTTCCATAGTTGTGTCTAAGATTGTGATGCAAGGAGTCCTGCACTGGAAATTGTTTTGGCCAGGCATGGCGACCCCGACTACGACAACGATCGTCTCACGGAGAAAGGCATCTGGCAGGCGCAGCGCCTAGCCGAGTGCCTGGATGTGTTCCCTCTGGATGCAATCTACGTGAGCCCCTTGGGTAGAGCTCAAGAGACGTGCTCTTATACCGCCAAGCGCCAGCGACTTTCACCCATCACCGCCGAATGGCTGACCGATTTCTTTGTGGCTGTGGACATCGTGGCGTGTCACAGTGATTGGTCCCTTTCGCGTGGGATCATGCTGCCGGAGGGTGTTGAGCAGTCCCTGATACTGAAGAAGGGTTTCGATAAACTTCTCGCTGGTTACGGACTCGTCCGTGAGGGCCGTCTATATCGTGTGGAACGCGGGTGTGACAAACGCTTGGCCTTGTTCTGCCACAAAGGTGTGATCCAGACTCTACTTCCCATATGCTGAACTGGCCTCAGCCAGCGATATACACGGCGCTTGAGGTCACTCCTGCAGCGTTCAATCACGTGGCGATGCTGGAGCAAAGTGGGCTGGCCAGTTTCCAGGCGCTTGCACTCAACAGCACTGCCCATTTGAGATAGACTGGGTCTTCGAGAGAATAGGATACGGCTCAGCGTCTGATCATGCTGAGCACCTGTCGCGGCTCCTTTGATTTCAGTACTACAGCGGCAGACAAGTAGACCACAGCTCCCAGGGCAACACCGCCGGCGCTGAGAATGATCGGGCGTGTGCCCGGCAGGAGAACCTGCCAGACGATCAGGATACCCCCCATGATCAGGGCTGCCGCCCCGGCCTTTGTGAACGAGAGCCCGATTTCACGGCCCGCGATGCCGCCCATCTTGCGCCTGATGAGCAAGATGAGCAGGGCCATTTCCACGAGGGTCGCGATAGAGTTGGCCAATGCCAGCCCGTAGTGGGCCGGCCAGCCGGCTTGTGCAAAGATGCCCGGCAATACTAGGCTGAGTGCTATGTTCAGTGCGACGGCGATCCCGCCGACCCAGACCGGGGTGAGGGTGTTGTGCAGGGCATAGAATGCGCGGGCGATGATCTCCAAACCGGAGTGGCCGATCAGCCCCAGAGCAAAGAGCGCAACCGCCCCGGCTACTGCAGTGGTCGAACTGGCCGCGAAGGCTCCTCGTTCAAACAGAATCGCTACCAGCGGCCGGTTCAGCACGATGAGGCCCACAGAGGCTGGTATGCTGAGGAAGAATACCGTGCGCAGAGTGCCGGCCAGTGTGTTGCGCATTGCGTCTATCTGACCATGAGCGACTTGATCTGCAAAGGTCGGGAAAGCCGCGGTCCCAACGGCCTGGGCGAAGATGCCCTGTGGCAGCAACATAATCATCCAGGCGAAGTTTATGGCCGAAACAGCGCCCTGACCGAGATGCGACGCCAGGCTGTTGTTGATCACGAAGTTGAGCTGGGCTATTGCCGTTCCAAGCACGCGCGGCGCCATCAGGCGGGCGACCTGTCGAACAGCCGGATCGCGTAGCCCAAGTGTGAAGGTGTAGCGGGCATTGCGACGGCGCAGTCCCGGTATCTGAATCAGAAGATGCAGGGCCGATCCCACGACGACCCCGACGGCCAATCCCATCACACCGATACGGGAACCGA
>Ga0180436_10003340_pt1 | contig 14790 bp, 7 predicted proteins | sample SS_ome_2_FD_132434 | JGI IMG/M metagenome (GOLD analysis project Ga0180436, IMG submission 132434) | Hypersaline lake sediment archaeal communities from the Salton Sea, California, USA - SS_3_S_2 metaG | ecosystem: Environmental > Aquatic > Non-marine Saline and Alkaline > Hypersaline > Sediment...
ACGCTTCCGCCTGCCGCTGCACTTCTGCCTCGCGCTCTCGGCCGGCGTCGGCTTGGCCGCGCTCTGGAACGGGCTGCGCACGGGCCCGCGCTTGCGCCGCGGCCGGATCGTCTTGGCGGTGCTCGCGGGCCTCGCGGCCGCGCTCGTCTTCGGCCCGAATTGGCTGCGCCTCGGCGATGCACTGACGTTTGGCCAGTACCACTACCGGCTCGGGCTGCTGGCGGAGGAGCGGGGTGAGATCGCCGAGGCAAGGGCGGAATACGCCGCTGCGCTCGAGATCGATCCGACGATCCCCCGCGCCAACATCAATCTCGGTATCCTGACCGCCCGCGGCGGCGAGCTCGATGCGGCGCGGCGCCTGATCGAACGCGGCCTGCGCTACGACCCGCGCAGCGCGCGCGGCTACTTCGCTCTCGGGCAGATCGACGAAGTGCGCGGCAACCTCGAGGCGGCCGCCACGCTCTATGCCCGGGCGTGGGAGGTAGACCCCGCGTTCCCGCGCGCGCTCGAATTCCTGGCCGTGGCGGCCTATCGCCTGGGCGACGCGGCCCGCGCCGAGTCGCTCGCCTATCGCTTCATCGACCGTTTCCGCGAGGGCCACCCTGAGACGCGGCGCACGGCCCACATCGTGCGCCGGATCCAGGAGCGCAGGCGCCTCGGGCTCGAGGTCTACACGACGCGTGAACGCGCCGAAGGCGACGTGGCGCTGGCGCTCGGCGACCTGCAGGTGGCCGAGCGTTGGTTCGAGCGCGCGCTCGAGCAGCGCCCGGACGACCGCGCGGCGATGCTGGCGCTGGCCCGCATCGCCACCCAGCGAAAGGACGGGGAGGCGCTGGCGCGCTGGCGGCAGGCGTTCCTTGCTGCGGGGGGGCCCGCGGAGGCGCTCGAGGGGTTGCCGGCGGGGCGGTAGCTCCGGCGCGGGTGCGCCGCGTCTGTCAGCGATGCAGTCAGGGTGCGGAGCCTTCCAACGCGACACGGTAGAGCCGCCACTCTCCCTCACCGGCTGCCGCCCGCAGGAAGGGAGCGGCCGAGAAGCGGCGCTGGATCGGCGCATCGCCGGCGATCAGTGCGTGCGTGAAGTAGCCGAAGTCGCGCGTCTCGATCCGCCGCGGATTCCATTCGAGCTCGGGCGTCCAGCCCTTCGCGCGTGGCGGCTCGTAGACGACGAGACTCGTCGGCACGTCGGCGAACGAGAAGTCGAGCTCCCCCCCGTGCAGAAGCTGCGTGTAGGCGCCCACGTGCAGGTACGGCCGTAGCACTTTGAGATGCTCGCTCTCCGTGAAGATGAGCGAGATCAGTCTCGACCGGGCGGGGAGCGTTGCCAGCGTCTGTTCGAGTCCGCGCAGTTCCGTCGAGTTGAGCGTGCGCCAGGTCGCCGCCGTGACGAGCGTGAATCCGGCGAGCACGAGGCCCGCCAGCAGCCGCCGCGGGAGGCGGAGCAGGCGCGGGGCCGGCAGCGCGAGCAGGAGGAGCACCGCCGCAAAGGGAAACCAGCGCTCGGCCAGGCTCATCGTCGCGTTGTAGAGGTGCGGCAGCGTGAGCCCGAGGAACGCCAGCGTGCCGGCGGCCAAGAGGAGATCCGGATCGAGCGCCGCGCCCAGCCGCCGCCGCGACTGCCACAGCCCGAGCAGCAACCAGGCCAAGAGCAGCACCAGAACAACCGGCTCGAGCCACCCGGTCAGACCGCCGAGCACCTCGTCGACGAGCCGCGCGGGCGCCAGGCGCTCCCACGGCAGCGCGCCGTAGAAACTCATCGAGCGAAATCCGGAACCGACGAAACTCTGGTACGCGAGGAGCGCGAGTACCAGGACCGGCGCGATGCCGGCCAGTCGTGGCCAGGCAGCGGCGAACGCGTAGCGCCGTCGCAGATGGTGGAGCAGATACCAGAAGATCCCCGCTCCGAGCCACAAGATGTGCGCCGCGTAGAGCAGCAGCGCGAGCGCGAGCGTCAGCCCCAGTTCGCGCCCCGGCGGGCGCTCGCTGGGGTCTCGCCTCAGGGCCAAGACCCAGAGCACGAAACATGGCCAGCCGGCGATGAAGTTGAAGAAGCCCCAGTAGAAGACATGGTTGAAGAAGAAGACGCTCGCCAGCAGCGCGGCCGCCAGCGAGCGCGTGCGGCGCGCCGCCAGCAGGTGCGTCCCTCCCACCCAGAAGAGCGCCAGGAGGCTGATTGCCACGGTCGCCGCCGCGAAGGGATCCCCCACGCGCCAGCCGATCCAGAGCAGGAGATAGGAAAGCCGATTCGGAGCGAGCCACTGCACGCGCAGTCCGCTCTCCCCATCCCCCAGTGCATCGTCGAGAAGCCTCATTTGCGCGAGCTGCTGCGGCAGGTCGGCGAGCGGCAGGATGCGTGCGCTGAGCAGGGGAAGCAGCAGACAGGCGGCGGCCAAGACGCACGCCAGCCAGCGCCACCGCGCGTCCCCGCCGGACGGGCCGTGCAGATGCCGCGGCGGGTCGTTGGCCCGCCGGTTCGTGTCTTCGGAGTCCCGCGCTGCCATCACACCTCCGCCGCCCCCCCCCGGTGGTTGCCGGGTCGATCCAGATCAGCCTACCGTCTGTGGCGCGCCTGGTCCATAATGCCGCGCGAACAGCCTGCTGGCCCGCCGCCGGCGGTTCCCTGGCGGTCGCACACGGAACCAGACGCTTCCCCCGGGAGACTCGTGGCCCAGACGGATTCGCCATTACCCGCGAAGCGGAAACGTTGGGTGCTCAGACTAGCCCTCTTCGTGGGCTGCCTGGCACTCCTGATCCGTGTCATCTACCTGATCGAGAGCGCCGAGAATCCCTTTCGCGAGCATCTCCTGCTCGACGCGCGCCACTACCACCTCTGGGCGGCGCGGATCGCCGGCGGCGCCTGGATCGGCTCCGAGCCCTTTCTGCAGGCACCGCTCTATCCCTACTTCCTCGGCCTGTGCTATGCGCTGCTCGGCAGTGAGCCGGCACGCGCGCTTTGGGTTCAGGCGCTGCTTGGAGCCCTGACCGCCGGTGCCGGCGCTTATCTGGCGGGCCGCCGCTGGGGCCGGATCGCCGCTTGGACGACTGGCCTGCTGCTCGTGCTCTATCAACCCGGGATCTTCTACAGCGGCGTCTTGCTCGCGCCTGTGCTGGCCGCGGCGCTGCTCATGCTGGCGCTGCTGCTGGGGCGGCGGCACTCCTTCTGGGGCGGGCTCGCCACCGGCTTGGCCGCGCTGGCCCATCCGCTCTTGCTGCCGGGCGGACTGATCGCGACCTACGCGATCACCGAGCGCCGCGGGCGTCGACGTCTGCTGGCGCTCCTCGCCGGCTGCGCGCTTGCCATCGCGCCGGCGACGCTCTACAACGCCGTCGCGGCAGGCGCCTTCATCCCGATCGCCGCCAATGCCGGTGTCAACCTCCACATCGGCCACGGGCCGCGGGCCACCGGGTTCTACGTCCCGCCGGCCGGGCCGCACGGTACGGGCGACATACACGGCATCGCTCAGGCTTCAGCGATCACCGGACGCGACCTGTCGCCGGTCGAAGCCTCGCGCTTCTGGCGCGCGCGCGCGTGGGAGGCGATGCGCGAGGATCCCTTGCGGACGCTGCAGCTCACGGCGCGCAAGCTCTACGCCTTTCTCCAAGGCTATGAAGTCCCCCAAGTCGAATCACTCGGTTTCGAAAGGCGCTATTCGACCGTGCTCCGCCTGCCGTTCCTGCCCGGGTGGCTGGCGCTCTTGGCGCTCGCGATGACAGGCTGGGCGACGCGCCGACGCGAGCGTGCCTACGCCGGACTGCTACTCGCCGTCGCCGCTACCGCGATCGCCGGCAGCCTCTTCTTCGTCACGGCGCGCTTCCGGTTCCCGGTGCACATCTACCTGGCCCTCGCCTCCGGTGCGGGCGTGGCCGGGCTCCTGAAGCAGCGTCGCCGGCGAGCGGCGGCGCTGCTGCCGGCGCTGGGCATGTTGGTGCTCTTTGGCCCCGCCTGGAGCACGGCGACGCGCCCGACGGCGCACGGCGAGTTCCACTACCGGCTGGGACAGATCGCGGAACGGGAAGAAGACCCGCGCGCCGCGCTGGAACACTATCGTCAGGCTCTGGAGCACGCGCCCGGGAACTACGAGGCCGCTGTACGCCTCGGGCTGCTCTACGCCCGCGCCGGCAATCTCGATCGGGCTCAAGCCTTGCTCGAAGGCGCGCTGCGCTACGCGCCGCGTCACGCCCGGGCGCTCTTCACCCTCGGTCAAGTGCATCAGGTACGCGGGGCGCTCGACATCGCGCGCGCCTACTACGCCGAGGCGGTTGCGGCCGATCCCGGCCATGTCCGCGCGCTCGAATCGCTGGCGACCTGCGCATACCTCGCCGGAGACGTGGCGGCGGCGCAACAAAATGGCGACACACTGCTCGCCCAGATCGGCCCCAAGGCCCCCCTTGGTGGCCGTATGCGTTTCGTCTTGGGACGCCTGCAGGAGCGCCGGGCGCACGGCTGGTCACTCGGGCGCGGCGGGGCGCGCGCGGAGGGCGACCTCGCCTTCGGCGCCGGCGACTGGGAGACGGCGCGCGAGCACTACCGCGCGGCGCTCGAGCAGGAGCCGGACGATCTGGCGACGCTGCTCGAGCTCTACCGATTGGCGCATCGGCGCCAAGACGCCGCGGCCCGCGACCGCTGGCGGGCGCGCTATCTCTCCGCCGGCGGGCCGGCGGACGCGCTCGCCCCGGCCGACAGCCGGCAATAGCCGCCCGCCCTCGCTTGGTCGCGCCCAACCCGCAGTGGTATACTTGAGTGGGTTTGTGGCCGCCAGGCGGGTGGCCCGCCCAACTGCAACCCAATACAGGAGGTACGTTCGATGAGAGGCTTTGCGCCCTTGCAGGCCGGCGTGCTGTGCGCCGCGCTTCTCGCTCTTACCGCACTCCCGGCCGCGGGCGAGTGGCTTGCGTTCGACGCAACGCCGGTCCCCTCCGCACCGGCGATCGACGTCGTGACCGACACCCCCGAGCGCGTCGAGATCGATGTCGCGCTTCCCGGCCTGGAGATTTCGAGTCGTACGACGCCCGACGGGTCCGACGCGCAGCTGACGATTCCCGGACAAGGCCACAGCGCCGAGATCGGCGCACCGGCACTTCCGCTGGTGCGCTTCATCGTCGAAGTCCCGCACGGAGCCGAGCTGACGGCACACGCGAGCGCCTCACAGGCACGCACCTTCGCCCTCGCCGAGCTGGGCTATGGTGCGCAGCTCTTCCCCGTTCAGCCGTCGCTCGCCAAAGACCAGCCGGAGCGCTACAGCCTGGACGACTTCCGCCGGGATGCGGCCGCCTACGCCCGCACCGGCCTGCAGCCCGAGCGCCTCGTCCGGCTCGAGGAGATGGGGACGCTGCGCGAGCACCGCCTCGTGTTGGTCGAAGTCGCGCCGGTCGCCTACGACGCGGCGCGCGGCGAGATCCTCTGCCACGGGCAGGTCACCGTGCGCATCGATCTGGACGGCGCCGATATCACCGCCACGCGCGCGCGCCTGAACCGCGCCGCCTCGCCGGCGTTCGAGCGGATGCTGGCCAACACGGTCGCCAACTACGCGAGTTTCCTCGGCGGCCACCGCGACCTGCCTACGTTGCCGGCCGGGATGCTGATCATCGTCGCCGATGCCTTCGAAGCCGCGATCGATCCGCTTGCCGAGTGGAAAACGCTCAAGGGCTATCACGTCACCGTCGCGACGACGAGCGAGACGGGCAGCTCGACGAGCGCGATCAAGAACTACATCGAGAACGCGTACGACACCTGGTCGGTGCCGCCGACGTGGGTCCTGCTCGTCGGCGATACGAACACGATCCCGACCTGGACCGGGAGCGGCTGCGGCACGGAGACCGATCTGAACTACGTCGCCTTGAGCGGCGGCGACTACCTGCCCGAGCTCGCAATCGGTCGTTTCCCCGGGCGGTCGACAACCGACGTGGCGGCAATGGTCACCAAGACGCTCGAGTTCGAGCAGATGATCCTGATCGACAACGGCGCCTACATGAACCGCGCGGGGTGGATCGCCTCGAGCGATATGAGCGCGCTCGCCGAGCGCACCCATAACCATTGCATCGACAACTGGTTCGATCCTGCCGGCATGGAAAGCATCAAGATCTACGAACGCCTCGGAGGCTCGACCAGCGATATCACCACGATGGTCAACCGGGGCGCGGTGATCACGGTCTACTCGGGCCACGGCTATGACAACGGGTGGGCCTGCGTCCCGTTCGACCAGGGCGACGTGCGCAACCTGACCAACGAGAAGAAGTACCCCTTCGTCTGCAGCCACGCTTGCGAAACGGGCAGCTTCGGCCAGACGGAATGCTACGCCGAAACGTGGGTGATCGAGCCCCAGCACGGCGCGATCGCCTTCTGGGGCGCATCGAACTCGACCTACTGGGACGAGGACGACATCCTCGAGAAGGCGATCTGGGAATCCTACTGGGAGCGCTCCTTCTACGACCTCGGCAGCCTGTGCCACGAAGGGTTGATGCAGGTCTACCTCGCCTACGGCGGTGGCGGGCTCAGCCGCTACTACTTCGAGACTTACAACATCATGGGCGATCCGTCGGTCGATCTCTGGGCCACTCCGGCCGACCCGCTCGCGGCGAGCTACGCCGATGCGCTCTTCCTCGGCACGACGACGCTCGACGTGGCGGTCACCTCCGACGGCGCGCCGCTCGAGAATGCGCTCGTCTGCGCCCATCTGCTCGACCAGACCTTCGCTGCCGGCTACACCGACGCGACCGGTACGGTCACATTGACGCTAGATCCGGCGCCGACGCTGCCGGGCGTGATGGATCTGACCGTGACGGCGCACGATCATGAGCTACATCGCGGCACGATCGACGTCCTCTCCGCCAGCGGTCCCTACCTCGTCTACGACAGCGTCGGGATCGACGACAACACCTCCGGTGAGAGCAACGGCAATGCTGATGGCGGCGCCGACGCCGGTGAGCGGCTGGAGCTGGCGATCACGCTCGAGAACGTCGGCAACGAACCGGCAACGAATGCGACCGCCACGCTCGTCATCGACGACCCCTATGTCAGCGTCCTTACCGGCACGCAGAGCTTCGGGTCGATCCCGGCCGGCGGGACCGGGACCTCGCTCGAGGACTACGTGATCCAGATCGCCGGCACTTGTCCCGATGGTCATCTGGTCAGCTGCCAGCTCGAGATGGCGGCCGAGGGCCGCGAGCAATGGGAAGCGGGCTTCTCACTGGCGGTTGAAGCGCCGGCGCTCGAGATCGCTCAGCTCCTCGTCGACGATACGTCCGGCGGCGACGGCAACGGCCGGGCCGATCCGGGCGAGACGGTCGCCTTGCACTTCTTCGTCACCAACACCGGCAGCGAAGACGCAACGACGGTGGCGGCTGATCTGAGCGTCGCCACCGGCATGCTCGAAGTCCTGCAGACCGCTGCAAGCGCGGTGGCCATCGCCCCGGGCGCCACGGTCGAGCTGACGCCGGCCTACTCGCTCGCGGTCGACGCCGCCTGCCCGGCGCCGGAGACCTTCGACCTCTACATCGATCTCACCGGTGACTGGAGCTACGGCGCCATGCTGCTGGGCGAACTCGCGGTCGGCGGCTTCTGGGATGACATTGAAGGCGGCGAAGGCGGCTGGAGCCACTACGCCGAGTCGGGCGGTTTCGTTGACCAATGGCACCGCAGCGAACAGCGCAACGCGACGCCCAGCGGAAGCTGGTCGTGGAAGCAGGGTGACGCAGGCAGCGGGGACTACGCCAACCTGTGTGACGGCTGTCTCGTGACCGAGACGGTCTCGCTCGCCGACACGACCGTGCTGCGTTTCAACCACTGGATGGAGGCCGAGACGAGCTCCGCATACCCCGACTACTGCTACGACGGCGGGCGGGTCGAGATCTCGGTCAACGGCGGCGCGTTCGCGCCGATCGCGCCCGACGGCGGTTATCCCTACCTGATCCGCGCCGGCGGCACGCCCGGCCCCTTCCCGGCCGAGACATCCGTCTACTCGGGCAGCTTCGGCTGGACGCCGGCGGTCTTCACGCTGACCGATCTGAGCGGCACGGCGCAGTTCCGCTTCCGCTTCGGCAGCGACGGCGCTGAGACGCGCGAGGGATGGTATCTCGATGACGTCGAGGTCTCCGGCCACGGCGCCGGCTTCTCGGTGATCGACGGCGAGGGCCGTACGCTGGCGCTCACGCCGCAATTGCGCCAGAACCGGCCCAACCCGTTCCGGCCGGCGACGATGATCGCCTTCGAGCTGCCACAGGCGCAGCCGGTGCGCCTGGCGATCTTCGATGCCGGAGGTCGACTGGTGCGCACGCTGCTCAATGAGCCGCGCACGGCCGGCCTGCACCGCATCGACTGGGACGGCGACGGCGCGGGCGGCACGGCGCTGCCCTCGGGCGTCTACTACTACCGACTCGAAACGGAAACCGGCACGCTGACGCGCAGCATGACGCTCGTGCGTTAGCGCCCGGGCGCCGGCCACGGCCGGTCACCCGGGCTCGGAGCGATGGCCAGGGGTGGAGCCTCTCAGGCTCCGCCCCTTTACTCATTCGCCCACCTCGCCTAGGATCCGCCCATCGCCGAGTCAGGTTCCCTAGCCCCACCGGAGGTGCCGACGCATGAGCGAGCAGCCCCGCGAATCGCGCCCGGGCCACCAGCCCTTCGTTTCGTCCGACGTCAGCTTGCCCGAAATCACGGCCAAGGCGATCGTGCTGGCGATCCTGCTCTCGATGGTGCTCGCCGGAGCGAACGCCTATCTCGGGCTCTTTGCCGGCATGACCGTCTCGGCGAGCATTCCGGCGGCGGTGATCTCGATGGGGATCCTGCGCGGACTGAAGGGCCTGCGGCTTGCCAAGCGGGTCAACATTCTGGAGAACAACATCGTCCAGACCTCCGCTTCCGCCGGCGAGTCACTGGCGGCGGGGGTCATCTTCACCTTCCCCGCGCTCGTCATCATGGGGTACTGGCAGAGCTTCGACTACTTCAAGGTGACGCTGATCGCCGGGCTTGGCGGACTGATCGGCGTGCTCTTCACCGTACCGCTGCGCCGGGCGCTGATCGCCGGCGGCAAGGGGCTCCAGTTCCCCGAGGGCGTCGCCACGGCCGAGGTGCTCGAGACCGGGGAGCGCGGCGGAAGCGGCGCGGTCCTGATCGCCCTGGCTGCGCTCAGCGGCGCCGTCTTCAAGCTCGGCCAGTCGGGGCTCCGCCTCTGGACCGAGACGTTCGAAACCGCCGCACGCCTCGGAGCGGCGCGCGCCAATGCCTCGATCGCCTACTTCGGCACGAACCTCTCCCCCGCATTGCTTTCGGTCGGCTACATCGTCGGCCTCAACATCGCCGTCCTGGTCTTCCTCGGCGGCGCGGCCAATTGGTTGATCGCGATCCCGATCTATGCCGCCAGCCATGCCTGGCCGATGGTCGATGGGGCGCCGATGGCGGCCGTCGACTGGGCGGGCGAGATCTGGTCGACGCAGACGCGGTATCTCGGCGTCGGCGCGATGCTGGTCGGGGGCTTGTGGGCGCTGATCAGCCTGCGCGGCTCGATCGTGAGCGGCCTGCGCTCCGGGATCGCCGCCGCGCGCACGGCCAGCGGCGCGCAGGCAGCGTCCGGCGGGCCGCCGGTGGCAGGGGCGGTCCAGGCGATCGCCCAGCTCCCGCGCACCGAGCGCGACACGCCGATGAGCTGGGTGCTCGGGGCGCTCGTCTTCTCCGTCGTGCCGATCTTCTTGCTCTACACGACGATCGTCCAGGGCGTGGCGATCTCGCTCGTGATGGCAGTGCTGATGCTGATCGCCGGCTTCCTGTTTGCGGCCGTCGCCGCTTACATGGCCGGGCTCGTCGGTTCGTCGAACAACCCGATCTCGGGGGTCACGATCGCGACCGTGCTGCTCTCCAGCGTCTTGCTCTTCCTACTCGGCGCGGGCGGGGAACGGGGCCCGCAGGCGGCGATCTTCGTCGGCGCCGTCGTCTGCTGCGCGGCGGCGATCGCCGGCGACAACATGCAGGACCTGAAAACCGGGTACCTCGTCGGGGCGACACCCTGGAAGCAGCAGATCATGCAGGCGGTCGGAACGCTAAGCGGCGCGCTGGTCATGGCGCCCGTCCTGATGCTGCTCTACCAGGCCTACGGCTTCGGCGAACCGACGCCCGAGCACCCCAACCCGCTGGCGACACCCCAGGCAACGCTGATGGCATCGGTTGCCCAGGGCGTCTTCGACCGCAATCTGCCCTGGAACTGGGTCGTGATCGGAATCCTCGTCGGCGTCGTCATCATCGTCCTCGATCAGATCCAGAGGGCGCGCGGAGCGAGCTTCCGTTTCCCCGTGCTCGCGGTGGCGGTCGGGATCTACCTGCCCTTCCAGCTCTCGGTCCCGATCTTTGTCGGCGGGATCATCAACGTTACGGTGCGCAAACTGCTGCGCAGCCGCAACGCCACGGCGCAACAGATCGAACGGGCGGCCCAGCGCGGGCTTCTGATCGCGTCCGGTCTGATCACCGGAGAAGCATTGATCGGGATCCTGCTCGCGATCCCGATCGTCGTCACCAAGCGCGACGACGTCCTCGCGTTGCTCGAGAATCCGATCGGCGCGCTACCCGGCATCGTCCTGCTCTTGGCGATCGCCGGCTGGCTGGTCCTCGACGGAATCCGCCGCGCACCAAGCGCGGAGTAGAGAGGCGGCACACGCGGGCGGCGTCGCCCGCGGCCCAGGGCAGAGCCTGATCAGGGAGGAGGCCTGGCCATGATCCTGATCGCCGAGGACAACGACACGTCGGCCAAGTTGCTCGAGCTCGCGCTGCAGAAGGAGCAGTACGAGACACTGCGTGCCGAGAACGGCCGCGACGCGCTCGAAAAGCTCTCCGCCCACCCGGAGACGCGGCTGCTCATCTCCGACATCATGATGCCCGAGATGGACGGGTTACAGCTCCTGACCGAACTGCGCCAGCGGCCCGAGTACGCTCAGTTGCCGGTGATCATGTGCACGTCGCTCGCCGACGCCGGCCGCGTCAAGGAGGCGGCTCAGCTCGGCTGCCACTCCTACGTCGTCAAGCCGGTCCGGCCGGCCGAGTTGCTCAAGCGGGTCAAGGAGGCGCTGGCAGCGGAATCGCCGGTGATCAAGCCGGCCGAGGAGATCCGCACCGAACTCGGCCTCGACGATGAGGCGCTGGGCGAAATCGCCGCCGACTTCCAGCGCCAGCTAACCGAGCTTAGCGAGCGGCTGGCCGCGGCGGGGGACGCGCCCGACGCAGCACTCGCCCGCGAGCTCCACGGACTGGTCGAGAGCGCGACCGTCTTCGGGGCGCAGGGTTTGATCAAGCGCCTGCAAACCCTGGCCAGCGGTGACGCGCAAGCCATGGAAGCTCTCAAGCGGCAAGCGCCGGCGCTACTGGAAGAATTGCGCGCGACAGCGGAGGGACTGGAGACACTGAGGTCCCAGGGATCCTAGGCGCCCTTTGCCCGCAACCGCAGGTACGCATACTGCAGCGCAATCTGATCGGCCAGCGAGACAAGCAGCTTCAGATCCGCCGCCGAAAGCCGCTCGCGACCGCGCGGCCATACGAGCCACAACGCGCCGATCAGCTCCGGGCCATGCCGCAGCGCCAGCAACATCGCGTTGGGTTCGCCTTCCAACCAAGCAGCCTCCTGCGCACTCAGCAGCGGCGGATCGGCGGCCAGCGCTTCGTCGATCATGAGAGCGCGCGTCTCGTCCCGCAGCGCGGCGATCGCCCGTCCGTTCGCATCGAGTGGAAGCGTGTTCCCCTCGCCGTCCGTCCAGCCCGCACCATCCGGCCACCGTAGCAGCGGGCGCGCCTCCGACAGCCCCAATCCGTCGCGTAGCAACCGGCCGAGCGAGTCCCAGTAGGACTCGAGGTCGGGTAGCGCCGCCGTCGAGGCGAGAAACCCTTGCAGCAGCTCGCGCAAACGCTGGCGCTCCGGATAGAAGCGATGTTCCATCATGCGCTCGAACCAGCGGTGAGCGGGCGCGAAGACGACCGCGAACAGGACCGCCAGCGCCGTGGTCGGCAACATGCTGTCGATCGGCAATCGCGCCTGCGTCAGTGCCACAGCCCGATTCTCGGCCACAACGAAGAGGCAGACGAGGACGGCAGTGACGAGCACGTAACGCGTGCTGCGCTGGATCCGGGCCTCGACTTCCAAGAGCCGGAAGCGGCCGAAGGCCACGGCGAACGTGAGCGGGATCATCACGAGACAGAGATAGGTGAGCGACAACAAGAGCACGCGCCACACGGGCTGGATGCGCATCAGCAGATTCGTCCAGGATCCGAGGACCAGGAAGACGACCAGGATTGCGGTCAGACCGATCCCGACGCCGGTCAGCACGAGCCGAAACTGGCGCTGCTCGAGGGCAGACGACGCCTGGGAGAAGCGAACGCCGAAGATCGTGAAACCGATGGCGACTTGCAGGAACATCGCGATCATGACGATGCGGGCGAGCTCGAGCCCATGCGGGCAAGCGTGATAGACCGCGAAGAGCGCCGGCCAGCCGTAGATCGCAAAGTGCCCGAAGACGGGGTGCCGTCCCAACCAGGGATGCTGTCGCGGGAAGAGCAGCGCGAGGTGGATCCAGAACGCGGGAAACCAGAGCAGGAGCAAGACAGCCAACAATCGCCAGACCTCAGCCCACGGGATCACGAAGGTCGGCATGTCGCTTCCCTCCAACGGCGCCACGCTATTGAGCACCAGCGCCGCCAGCGAGAAACAGAAGAGGGTCAAGGCGCGCACACCGGCTGAGTCGGGTCGGTTCAGGAAGGCCCACAGGCCGATGAGCAAGAGCCCGATCACGCCCAGAAAGCGCAGTGCTTCCATCACGATTACGTTGCCGATCACGTCGCTCCGCGGCGGGCGCACCCGGGCGCGACTCTGCAGATCGTCTCCCCGGTGGCGGAAGCTCACCAGTACGGTGTCCGGCTCGGCATACCAGCGCGAAAGGGACTCCGGCGCGGCCGTTCCTCGACCGGGACTGGCGAGGGCGAGCACCGTATCCCCGGGCGCCGGATACGGCGGCGCCCAGAAGGCGAGAGTGTCAACGGTGGTGACGACCGAGACCGGCGCCGAGCCATCGACCGGCACTCGCTCCTCGTACTCGATCGGCAGGACGTAGGCACGGTAGTAGCGCGCAAACCCGGTGGCTTCCCACACGGCATACGTGACGGCATAGGCGAGCAGGAAAAGGCCGACGACGAGCACGAGGCCCTTGACGATGTGCCGGGCCAGCGTCCCCATGCTATGCCTCCCCGCGCGTCACACTCGGGTCGGCGAAGGCGAGACGTCGGGCCATCACCTCGATTGCGGTGGGATCCTCGTCGATCAGCAGGAAGCGCCGTCCCTCGCGCGCCGCCGCTTCACCCGCCGTGCCGCTGCCGGCGAAGTAGTCGCAAACGAGCTCGTCCGGGTTCGAATGCACGCGCACGATCCGCCGCAGCAGCGCCAGTGGCTTCTGCGTCGGGTAGCCGGTGCGTTCGGCGCTGTTGGTCGGCACGATCGTCTGCCACCAGACGTCGGTCGGCGTCTTGCCGCGCGCCGCCTTCTCTGCACTCACCAGCCCGGGCGCCATGTAGGGTATCCGATCGATCGCTTCATAGCGGAACGTGTAGTGCCGTGGGTCCTTCACGTACCAGAGGATGTTGTCGTGCTTGGCCGGCCAGCGGCGACGTGAGCGGCCGCCGAAGTCGTAGGCCCAGATGATCTCGTTCATGAAATGCTCGGGGCCAAAGACCTCATCGAGCAGGAGCCGTCCGATGTGCACCTCCCGGTAGTCGAGATGGAGAAACAGAGAGCCAGTCGGCGCAAGGATCCGTTCCCCCGCGCGCAGACGGGGTTCGAGAAACGCAGCGAAGTCGAGAAAGGAGTCCGAGAAACTCATGCGCGAGAGGACCTCGCTGCGGTAGCGGCGGCCCTGGAAGCCGGTCCGGTCGCCATCGCCTTCATCGCGCACGGTGCGCAGGCGCGCCCGCGTCTGACGCCGGCCCGTATTGAAGGGGGGATCGATGTAGATCAAGTCGACGCATCCGTCGGGCAGTCCGGCGAGCGCGGCGAGGTTCTCGCCGTGGATGATGCGGTTGTGTTGCGGCGCTGCACAGCGATCGGCGTCCCGAAGGCTGCGGGGCCCGACTGCCGGCCGGTTCGGACGTTCGGAGTCCGGACGCCCTCGCTCGCCGGAGCCCGTTCCGACGCCTGATCTGGCTCGGAGCCCATCACTGCGCCCCACGGTCGTCTCCCTCCCGGCCGCGATTCCGAGCTCCCAACGCCTCGGCCGCCGCCTGCCCGGCGACCCAGCCGGTGGTGAAGGCCGCTTGCAGGTTGAAGCCGCCGGTTTCGGCGTCGATGTCGATCACCTCACCCGCGAAGTAGAGCCCCGGCGCCCGGCGCGAGGCCATCGTCCGGGGGTCGATCTCGTCACACGCCACGCCGCCGGCGGTCACGATCGCCTCTTCGATCGGCCGCAGTCCGGTCACCTTGAAGCGCAATCCCCGCAGCAGGGCTGCCAGTCGTTCGCGCTCCGCGCGCGTCACTTCAGCGCCGCGTCGCGCGGGGTCGACGCCCCACTGGCGCAGCAGCGGCTCCACCAGCGCCCGCGGCACGAGCGTTGCGAGCACGCGCCGCGGGGCGCCCGCGCCACCGTGGCGGTCGAGTTCGCGGCGCAGGCGCGCGTCGAGCTGACGATCATCCAGCGCCGGCTTGAAATCGAGTGCGAGCTCGACCCGCGCTCCTGCTTCCAGCGCCGCCCCGATCGCGCGACTGAGCGAGAGGACGATCGGACCGCCAAGGCCATCGCGCGTGAAGAAGAGCTCGCCGAACGGCTCCGCGGTCACCC
>Ga0180436_10003341_pt1 | contig 14788 bp, 10 predicted proteins | sample SS_ome_2_FD_132434 | JGI IMG/M metagenome (GOLD analysis project Ga0180436, IMG submission 132434) | Hypersaline lake sediment archaeal communities from the Salton Sea, California, USA - SS_3_S_2 metaG | ecosystem: Environmental > Aquatic > Non-marine Saline and Alkaline > Hypersaline >...
ACCGCCAGCCCTTCGGCGGCTACCGACTCTCCGGGATCGGCAGCAAGGCCGGCGGCCCCGACTACCTGCTGCAGTTCGTGGTGCCGCGGACCGTGACTGAAAACACGATGCGGCGGGGTTTCGCGCCCGACATCGACAACGAGCCGCGGGCTCAACCGTGACGACCCGAGGCCCGCTCACAATTTCCTCACATTTCTCTGTGGCCCCGCCACCGGGGGTGGGCGGTTGCCCTCGGCCTGACGGGCGGGCAGATTGTTGCTGGATCGCGACCGTCGCAGTGGCGTTGGTGGTGTGTTGACTTCGGCGGTCGCAGGAGCCGCAGAGAGGCTGAGGTGGCCCGGGTGAGATTGACAAGGCGTGTGTCAGCCGGCGGGATCGCGACGGTGGCCGCATGGAGTCTGCTCGGTGCCGCCGCTGCTCCCCCGGCGGTCGACCCCGGCCTGCCCGCCTACGAGCGGGCCGAGGGGGAGGTCTCTGGGGCCCTGAAATGTGTCGGCAGCGACACCATGAACAACCTCGTGGCCCTCTGGGCCGAGGGCTTCAAGCGTATTTATCCGAGCGTTCGCGAGGCGGTCGAGGGCAAGGGATCGGCCTCCGGCCCGCCGGCGCTCACCGAGGGCACGAGCACCTTCGGCCCGATGAGCCGGCCCTGGAAGCCGTCGGAGATTGATGAGTTTCGCTCCCGCCACGGGTATCCGCCCAGCGTCGTGCCGGTGGCGATCGACATGCTGGCGGTCTTCGTACACAAAGACAATCCGCTCGAGCGTCTCAGCCTCCAGCAGGTGGACGCGATCTTTTCGGAGAACCGCAACGGCGGGCTTCCGCGGGAGATCCGCACCTGGGGCGACCTCGGCCTCGAGGGCGAGTGGAAAGATCACCCGATCAGCCTCTACGGTCGCAACTCCGCAAGCGGCACCTACAGCTATTTCAAGGAACACGCCCTGTTCAAAGGCGACTTCAAATCGACCGTCAAGGAACAGCCCGGCAGCTCATCGGTGGTGCAGGCGATCGCCAACGATCGCTACGCGATCGGCTACAGCGGGATCGGCTACCGCACGGCTGACGTGCGGGCGGTTCCGCTGGCGGAACGCACCGGCGGGCCCGCGGTGCCGGCCGACGCCGAACGGGCCTACTCAGGTGAGTACCCGCTGGCGAGATTCCTTTACTTGAGCGTGAACTACCGGCCCGACAGTTCGCTCGATCCCTTGCGACGGGAGTTTCTGCGGTACGTGCTCAGTCGTGACGGCCAGAAGGACGTCTCCAAAGACGGTTACCTGCCGGTCACGAAAGCCATTGCCGCCCGTGGACTCGACAGCGTCGGTGCCGGCGTGAAGTAGCCGATTCGTGCATCCCGCCCCCACTTTCACAGGACGAAGCAGGCGTCGCACGACCCATCCCTGGGTTCGGGCGGCTGACGCCGTGGCCAGGGCCGTGATCACCGCCGGGGGGATCGGCACGATCGTGGCGGTGCTCCTGGTGCTCTTCTTCCTGCTGGCGGTGACATTCCCGCTGTTCCGTCCGGCGCGGCTCGACGCCTCGGTCGCAATCGCCCCGGCGGCTGACGCGGCCGAGGCGGCTGACGCGATCGTCGCGATCGGCTGCGACGACTCCGGCGCCGTCGGCTGGCTGCTCGAGCGTGGAGGCGGTGTGCGGATCGTCTCCCTGGCCAGCGGATCGCTCCTGGCCGAACTCGACGCGGAGACGACCGGGCTCGAGGGCGTGGTGGCAATGCGGCCGCTGGCCGACCGGCTCGATGCCGTCGTGGGCTTCGCGGACGGCAGCTGCGGCATCGCACGAGTCGGTCTGGAGGCGACGTTCCTCGCGGAGGCCGATCTGCCGCCGGGAACGGGGCCGCTCGAGGCGGGCGGGGCGGTGGCCGATGAGCTGGGCGTGATCCTCCGCCGCCCCGGCGGACGATACGCGAGGCTCGCCTTTTGCTGCGAGCCCCCTGCTCGCGATGCGGAGGGTAAGGCGGCCGTGGTCGACGTCGACGGCACGCAGCTTCCCTCCGGTCCGCTCTTCGCGGTGCTTCGCGAGGATGGCAGCGTGCGGGTGGAGCTGATCTCGCGACGGCGAAACCTGCTCACCGACGAGATGATCAGCAGCTCTCAGAGCGTTGACCTGCCCGCCGAGGATTCCGCCGGCGGATCGAAGGCTCCGCCGCGGTTCGTACGGGTTTCCGAACTCGGCGATCAGGTCTACGTGATCGATGCCGACGGATCGGCCCGACGCTACTCGCTGCGGGACCTGGACGACCCACAGTTCATGGAAGAGGCGGATCTCACCGCCGGCAGCCGAGTGACGGCTGTGGCCCGGCTCTACGGCGGCAACTCGCTGGCCGTGGGACGCGAGGATGGGAGCGTGGGGATCTGGTTTTTGGTGCGATCCGACGACGCCGCGGCCGACGGGCTGCGGCTCAGCGAGCCCCGGCAGTTCCCGCCCCCGCGGCCCGCCGCGGCGATCACGGCACTCGCCGCATCGCCCCGGTCGCGGCTGCTCGCCGCCGGCGATGCGGCCGGCGGGCTCCGCCTGCTCCACTCGACGACAGGCAACAGCCTGCTGGTGCTGCAGTCGGCGAGCGACCGCACGCTGCCCGGCCCGGCCCGACAGCTCGCGATCGCGGCCACCGAGCGGCGTCTGCTGGCAGCCGACACCGATGCCGCCGCCGCCTGGGCATTCGATCCGGGATACCCGGAGGTCTCGCCCGCCGCCCTCTTCGGCCAGGTCTGGTACGAGAACTACCCGGGACCGACCCATGCCTGGGAGACGACCGGGCACGAGTCGTTCGAGCCGAAGTATGGGCTCGTGCCGCTGGTTTTCGGCACGATCAAGGCCACGGTCTACTCGATGCTCTTCGCGGTCCCGATCGCGATTCTCGCCGCGATCTACTCCAGCCAGTTCATGCACCCGGCCTGGAAGGCGAGAATCAAGCCGGCGATCGAGACGATGGCCAGCCTGCCGAGCGTGGTGCTGGGGTTCGTGGCGGGCCTGGTCTTCGCGCCGATCATCGAGGGCTCGGTGGTCGAAGTTGTCTGCTGCTTCTTCACCGTGCCCCTGGCGCTGGTGGCCGCGGCCCATGTCTGGCAGTTCCTGCCGGCCGCCTCCCGCAACCGCCGCGATGGCTGGCGGGTGGCCGCGGTGCTGTTGGTAGTGATTCCCGCGGGCATGGCCGCGGCCTGGCTGGCCGGCCCGGTCGTCGAGACGATTCTCTTCGATGGCGACTTTCGGGCCTGGCTTGACGGCCACGGCGGGAGCGGGCTGGGCGGCTGGGTGTTCGCCCTGCTGCCCCCTTGTGGCGTGGCCGCGGCGGTGCTCTCGCGGCGGATCGTGGCCCCCTTTCTCCGGCGACGGGCGGCGGGATGGAGCCCGCGTCAGGCCGCGATGGTTTCGACCGCGTCGTTCCTCGTGGGTGTGGCCGCCACGCTGGCCCTGGCTGTGGCCGCCGCGATGCTGCTCGACGCCTTGCGGTTCGACACCCGCGGCGGACTCTTCGGCACCTACGTACAACGCAACGCGATGATCGTGGCCTTCGGGATGAGCTTCGCGATCATCCCGCTGATCTTTACGATCGCCGACGACGCCCTTTCGAGCGTTCCGGAGCATCTCCGCAGCGCCTCGCTGGGAGCCGGGGCCACGCCCTGGCAGACGGCGGTGCGGGTGATCGTGCCGGCGGCGGCAAGCGGACTTTTCAGCGCCGCGATGATCGGCCTGGGGCGGGCCGTCGGTGAAACGATGATCGTGCTCATGGCGGCGGGCAACACGCCCCTCCTGAAGTGGAACATCTTCAATGGCTTCCAGACGCTCTCCGCGGCTTTGGCGACCGAACTTCCCGAGGCGGCCCGTGGCAGCACCCACTACCGCGTGCTGTTTCTCGCGGCCCTCACGCTCTTTGCGATGACATTCCTGGTCAACACGGTCGCCGAACTGGTGCGGCAGAGGGTGCGGAGGCGTTCGCATGAGCTCTGAGACCACACCTGCCGGGAATCGCCCGGCACCCGCAGCCGCCCCTGCTCGTCCCCGGCGAATCCGCAGCGGCTACTCCAATCTCGTGGCCCACGGTGAGCCTTGGATCTGGCTGACCTCCGGATCGCTGGCGGTCGCCCTGCTGATGATCACGGGGCTGCTGGGGCTGATCGCGGCGCGGGGGCTGACCACCTTCTGGCCGGTGCCGCTGGAACGATTCGAACTCGACGACGGTCGCCTGCTGCTCGGCGAACTGGCGGGCCACGAGACCGCCGACGGCGGCCGCACGCTCGTGCGGGTCGCCAACTTCGGCATCACCGGAAAGCACTTTGAATGGGTGAACGACCGGGGAATCGCAAAGACCGACCGACCGCCGTGGGCAACCGCGGTTGAGCGGCTCGAGGCCGGACGCTTCCACGGCTACCCCGTGGCCTTCTACGAGGATGGCCGGCTGGTCGCGGAAGGGCCCCAGGCGGCCTGGCGCGAGTTCGAGGAGATTCATCCCGACGTCCGTCGCCGCTTCCGCAAGGCACGCGGTATCGACAAGCACGAGCGGGGGCGAATCCTCCGCGACCTGCGGGAGGCGAGGCTGGCGGTGGTGCAGGCCGAACTCGACCACGGCAGCGAAAGCGACGCCCGCACCGCGGCGGCACGACGCGAGCGGGAGGTGCAGCAACGGGCCGCCGAGGAATCCCGGCAGCTCGACGAGGCGACCGGACGCCTGCGGGAGGAGAACGACCGCTACGAGCTGGAGCTGGAATCGGTCGACGGGCAGAAGCTGAAAATGCCGGTGGCGGAGATCGTTCGCGGCTGGCAGCCCAACCAGCTTTCCATCTTTGGCCGGCTGGCGGTTTACGGCGAACGCTGGTGGGAGTTTCTCTCCGACGATCCGCGGCAGGCCAACAGCGCCGGCGGCGTGTTCCCGGCGATCTGGGGGACGGTAGCGATGACCCTGATCATGGCGGTCTTCGTGGCGCCCTTCGGCGTGCTGGCGGCCCTCTACCTGCGGGAGTATGCGGCGGCCGGCCCGGTGACTTCCGCGATCCGCATTGCGATCAACAACCTCGCCGGCGTGCCGAGCATCGTCTACGGAGCCTTCGGGCTGGGCTTCTTCTGCTACGTCGTCGGGGCCGGAATCGACGAACTGTTCTTCGAGGCCAGCCTGGTGGCCGACAACCAACCGGTCTTCGGAACCGGGGGGCTTTTGTGGGCCTCGCTGACCCTGGCCCTGCTGACCCTGCCGGTGGTGATCGTGGCCACCGAGGAGGCGCTTGCCTCGGTGCCCAACTCGATGCGGGAGGGCTCCTACGCCTGCGGAGCCGGCAAGTGGCAGACGATCCGCCGGATCGTCCTGCCCCGAGCCCTGCCGGGAATCATGACCGGGCTGATCCTGGCGATGGCCCGGGGGGCCGGCGAGGTGGCCCCGCTGATGCTCGTGGGGGTCAAGAAACTTGCCGTCGATCTGCCGATCGACAGCGTCTTTCCCTATGTCCATCCGGAGCGGGAATTCATGCATCTGGCCTACCTGATCTACGACGTCGGCTTCCAAAGCCCCAACAGCCAGGCCGCCCAGCCGATGGTCTTCACGATCACCTTTCTGCTGGTGCTGATCATCGCGGCTTTGAATCTGCTGGCGATCTGGATTCGTGGCCGCCTGCGGCGACGCTTCGAGACCCAGCAGTTTTGAGGTATGCTCCCCGGGGGCCGCCGCACACTCCCTCCCCGAATCCGCCCATGCATGCATTCGCCCCAGATACCGCCCCCGGTGGGGACCCGGCCGCGGATTCAAATCGAGCTCCCGACGATCGGCTGGTGGCGGTGGCCGCCGGGCTCGAGGTGCCCTCGGAACTCCACGACGAGGTTGCCGGCGAGCAGGCCGTGCTCGAAATCCGCAACTTCAGCCTCTGGTACGGCTCCAAACAGGCTCTTCACGGGATCACGATGCCGATCCCGCACAGCAAGGTCACGGCCCTCGTCGGGCCGAGCGGCTGCGGCAAGTCGACGCTTCTGAGGAGCGTGAATCGGCTCAACGACCTGGTGCAGAGCGTGCGAATTTCGGGCGACATGCTGCTCAACGGCGACCCGATCTACGATCGCGGCACCGATGTGATCGAACTCCGCAAGCGGATGGGAATGGTCTTCCAGAAGCCGAATCCATTTCCGATGAGCATCTACGAGAACGTCGTCTACGCGCTGCGGATCGACGGTGAGAGCAACCGCGGTGTGCTCGACGAGGTCTGCGAGCGGAGCCTGCGAGGGGCGGCCCTCTGGGACGAGGTCAAGGACCGACTCGCCGACAGCGCCCTGGGCCTCTCGGGCGGCCAGCAGCAGCGGCTCTGCATCGCCCGCGCCATCGCAGCGGAGCCGGAGGTGCTGCTGCTCGACGAGCCTTGCAGCGCGCTTGACCCGATCGCCACCGGGAAGGTCGAGGACCTGATTCAAGAACTCCGCGGCCGCTATTCGGTGCTGATCGTGACCCACAACATGCAGCAGGCCAGCCGCACCAGCGACTACACCGCCTTCATGTATCTTGGACGCCTGATCGAGTATGGGCCGACAACCGAGATCTTCACCAAGCCGATCCTCCGTGAAACTGAAGCCTACGTGACCGGACGTTTCGGCTGAGCCCCGGGGGCCGCCGCTGGGAAAGGGAATCGATGACACGCCACATCCAGCGTCAGATCGAGCACCTCAAGGAGAAGATCCTCCACGTGGGCACCCTCGTGGAGGAGGCGATCTCCAAGGCGATCACGGCCCTGATCAATCGCGATATTCCGCTGGCCCAGCGTGTGATGGCCTCCGACGACGAGATCGACCGGATGGAGGTCGAGGTGGAGGAGGAATGCCTCAAGATTCTGGCCCTCTACCAGCCGGTGGCCGCCGACCTGCGGTTCGTGGTGGCGGCCCTCAAGATCAACAACGACCTCGAGCGGATGGGTGATCTTGCCAAGAACATCGCCAAGCGGGTCTCGCAGCTGGCCAAAGTAGAACAGATCGAACTGCCCCCGGAGATCCGCACCATGGCGATGCAGGCCCAGGAGATGGTCAAGCAGTGCCTCGACGCGGTGATCAACGCCGACCCGGTGCTCGCCCGACAGGTTCGCGAGGAGGACGACGCGGTTGACGAGGCGAGGCAGAAGATTCGCCAGCGAGTGCTCCGCGGAATTCAGGCCGGGCCTGAGAATGTCGAGAGCCTGCTACGGATCAATTCGGTCTCGAAGCACATCGAGCGGCTCGCGGACATGGCGACCAACGTCGCCGAAGACGTGATCTACATGGTCGAGGGCGACATCGTGCGGCACCGGATGACCGACTGATTCCGGGCGGGCTGCATCGGCGGGCTGTCGCAGAAAGCCCCTCTCGCTCCGGCTGGAGCCGACTTTCGGCCTGCTCGTCCGGCTTGGTACCATTCGTGGGCCAATCCAGCGACGCCCGATGCCCCTGGAGACCATCCGCGAGGGAGACCGTCATGCCATTCGCCCCGTTCGCCTCAAAACCCCCGCTCGCCATGGCCTGCTGCCTCGCGGTGGTCGCCGCTGCCGCCGCGCCGGCAACGGCTGAGGACCAGGTGGGCGTGCTGATCACAGGCCCGCTCTCCGCGACCGTGGGCGAACGGCTGAGCTTCGAGGTCGAACTGGTCAACCGCACCGGCAAGCCGCTCTCGCAGCTGCGGATCATCGACTACTTCGACGAGGGACTCACACACGAGGCCTCCAAGAGCCCCATCGAGCAGAAGGGCACCGTCGAACTCGCCGCCGGCACCTCGCGGCGGCTGACGCTGGAATTTACCGCCGCCGCAGCGGGCCGGCAGTGCCATCGGGTCGAGATTCTCGATCCCTCACACACCTTCGTGGGCGGAGCAACCGCCTGCGTCGAGGTGCAGGCCGAGGCGGCAGCCACGCCCCGGGCAGCCGCGGCTCCACCCACCACGCCTCCTGCCGTCACCACGCCTCCGGTGGCAGCCCCGACAACGCCCCCGCCGGCAGCGGCGCCCGATCTCTTGCAGCCTGCCCCACCGCTGGCGACACCGAGCGGCCCGGAGGGAGGCTCGCGATTCTCAGCGGCCACCGACCCCCCGGCGACCCCCTCGCTGGAGATGGAGATTTCCGGCCCCACCCGGCGGCAGGTCGGCGAAGTCGCCGAATATGTGGCCACGGTGCGGAACATTGGCAGTGTCGCCTCCACCTCCGGCATGCTCGAACTCGCCTGGGACAACGGCCTGGCCGCGGCCGAGGCGTCCGACGGCTACAAGCTTGGCGAGCGGAGCGTCTCCTGGCAGCTTCCGGCGATCGAACCCGGCGGCAAGGCCCGTCGGCAGATCAATCTACGGGTGATCGAGGCCGGCAATGCTTCGGTCGGATTCCGTGAAAGCGTGTCCCGCCGGTGTGTCCGCGGGGTGCTCTCCGGCGTCGTGGGGGGTGTTCTCGTGGCTGACGAAGCCTGCGTGCTCGTGGAGTCGCCGCGGCCACGGCTGCGAACGCCCTCCGAGGCCGGCCTGCGTCTCTCGTTGGCCGATTGTGACGATCCAATTCGCGTGGGCAGCACCACGACAGTCGTCTGCACGATCACCAATGGCGGGGCCGAGGCCTCGGGCCCTTTGAGGGTGATGGTCACGATTCCCGAGCAGGCTCAGCTCGTCGGAGATCCGGTTCCCTCCCGGGTGCGGATCGACGGACGCACGGTGACCTTCGACGGTTTGGACTCGCTGGAGAGCGGCGGGAGCATGACGCTCGAACTGGCCTTCCGGATACCGGCCGCCGGAGCTTGGCGGAGCGAGGCGGTGCTCGCCGGCGACACGATCAACGGCACGCTCGAGGCCGGCTGCGAGACGACGGCGCTCTCCCCCTGACAGACAGCCGAACAGGGCTGCCGCCGCAGGATGCGGCGATCGGCGGCGGGACAGGCAAACGCCGGGAATGCCTCGGGAAAGCCGCCGGCCGACCCTGCCGGTCAGGCCGACTCTGCCGGCGCCTCCTTTGCAGCTGACTCAGGCAAGGTCCCACCTGACGAATCCTCGGTAGGAGAACTGGGGGCTCACCGGGGGGCGTCGATGCTGGTCTGCACGTCGAACTGGTTGCTTGCCGATGGGAGCCTTTCCGAGCCCCCCTCACCCCGGCAGACGGCCCGCTGGCTGCGGTTTGTGCGGGCCGCGGCGACGAGTGGTGGCTGCCGTCGCGATGGCAGCTATTCGCCGCTCGAGCGGATTCTGCTGGTCTTCGCCGGCGACAGCCTCGACGGCCTCGCCAGCGTCCGCTGGCTCGGCGAGACCAAGCCCTGGCACGACGGTGGCTCGGCCCGGGCCGCCTGGGAATCGATTACCAACGACGCGATCCGCCGCTGCGGCCGGGGTGTGGCCGCCATTCGCCGCCTCGCCCGCCACGGTCTGGTGGTGCCTGCTGCGACGGGCAGGGGCCGGGCGGGCGGGCGACACCGGGTGCCGGTGGAACTGGTGGTGCTGCCGGGTGACCGCGACGACCGGCTGCACGCTGCCGCGATCTGGCAGGAGGGATCCTCCGCCCCGCTGGTTCGTCCCTCGCTCGAGGTCCCTTGGGAAACCGGCCGGCTGCTGGTTCGTCATGGGCACGAATACGACCCGGCGGCCTGGGCCGGCGGCGAGGTTCCGCGGGTGGCGACGCTTGCCGGGAGCATCGCGGTCGACCTGGTGGGCCGACTCGTGCGGGGACTGATCGATCGGCCGATTGCGGGCATTCCCGCGCGGCGGCTGGGGCGTGAACTGGCCGGCTGTAGCGTGCTCGATCTGCCGGCGGTCGCGAAGGCGTGGACCAACTCGACGGGCCCGCACGGCCGGTCCTGCAGGCTGGCCGCCGACCGCTGGCGGGAGGCGATCGACCACTGGCACCGAGGCCTCCGCAGCAGCGGGCTGCTCTCGGAGGGCGGCCACCCTGGCGATGCGGTCGCTGATTTCCTGACGCGGGCCGGCCCGGGTGGAGCGAGGGCCGCGGCACCACCGCCGGAGCCGCTGGTGAGCCTGGCGGCGGTCACTCCCAAGCCGCTTGCCGACCACTGTCGACTCGTGCTCGGCCATCTGCCGGCGGCCGGAGAATCAGAGACTTTCGTCGGACTCGGCCGCGCGGGCCCACCGCCGGCGATCGAACGAAGGCTGGCCAGCGGTGTCGATGTGGCGGTGGTGCGATCGCCCGCGGGCTGTGCAACGCCCGTGCGAGAGTCTCCCTTGCCGGTCGCGGTGATCTTCGAAGCGGGGGAGTATGGCCGCGGAGGCATGCTCACCGACGGCCTGACACCGGCCGCCGCCACCGCCTGCCATCATCTCGACGGGCCGCAGGTGATCGATGCGGCGAGGGCGGCCTGAGCTCGGCGAAGCCGGTCGCCGCATCCTGCGGCGGCAGAGCGGCAAACGTGTTCCACAGTCTGCTAGGCTCAACCTCGATCGACTCCACGGGAGAGCCCGATGCCGACTTTCAATCCGCCGCCAGCATCCGCTGAACCCGGCTGTGTCCTGCGGCGGGTCGCGGAGATTCGCACGACCTTCGGCACGACCGAATCGGCGCGGCAGCTGGCCGACCTGCTTCTCGAGATGAGGCTGGCCGCCTGCGTGCAGCTCGATTCGGGGATCGACAGCCGCTACCGCTGGCAGGGCGGCGTGGAATCGGCAGGCGAGGTCCGCTGCACCGTCAAGACCTCGCTTCAGAGGATGCGTGAGTGCATCGCGACAATGCTCGCCCACCACCCCTACGAGACCCCGGAACTGCTTGCCGCCGAGGTCTTCGCGAGCGAGGCCTATGCCTCTTGGATCGAGGAGTCGACCACCGCCGGCGGCTACGCCTTTGAGATCGTGATTCATCCTCGCCCGCGGGCCACGGCCGGCGAACCGCTCGAGGATGCCTGGGGCCGCTGGTTCACCCTCGCCGCCGGCGATGCGGCATCCACCACGCCGTTTCGCACTCCCTTCGAGGAGTTCTACCGGGCGATCTCGGCGATCGAGCGGCTCTTCATGGAGCCTGACGGGTCGTTTGTCTGGACCGGTGGGGAGGGGCCGCAACGCTGGCAGGTCGACGGCGTGGCCGCGGAACTCGGAGGCCGGCTGCAGTGGCTTCAGCTGCAGGGCAGCTGCCCCCCGGCGAACTTCGACAGGATCCTCGCGGTCACCGGCTGGCCGGCAGAGCCGGTGGCCATGCAGCTGGTGCGGTCAGGCGTGCTCCTCGACGAGGGGGTCTTCCGCCGCCACGCCGAAGCCCGCTGGCTGGCGACGGCTCGACCGCCCGCAGGCGACTGAGCCCCGCAGAGTCTGCCAGGATGCCGCAGTTTGCACCGCGATCAATCGTGCATGAGGCCGCAGCCGCCGAGAATCGCAGTCCCTGTGATCGTGGTGGCCTCCGCCGGCCGAACGTATAAATGAGGGTCGTCATCTACGGCATCCGGGAACGTTTCTGTGGGGTCAGCCATGCCTGCTTTTCATCGATCATTCGCCGCGATGCTGCTCGCCGCGGTTGTCCTGGGCGGAGCGACGGTTTCGCCGCTGCATGCGTTTGACCCGGCGGTGATGACCATGCTCGGCGGCGCGATCCATGCCTACCATCGCGGTGACTACGAATCCTGCCGGCGGCAGATGGATGCGGTGATCGCCGCCGGCGGGATCGATCCACGGGCCTATTACTTCCGCGGGCTGGCCCTGATGCAGCTCGGCCGCGACGACGAGGCCCGGGCCGACATGGCGGAGGGAGCCCGGCTGGAGGCGACGACGACCGCCATCGCCCTGACCTCACGGTCGCTCCAGCGGGTGCAAGGCAGCGAGCGACTGCTGCTCGAGCGGTATCGCAACGAGGCCCGGGTCGCCACCCTGGAGAGGAACCGCGAACAGATCCGCAATCGCTACGTCGGCCAGCAGCAACTCGGCAGCGAGACCCTCCGCGAGCGACGGCCGGAGGGCACCCCCCGGGAACGGCTCCCCTCGCCGTCGACGCCGACACCGTCACCAGGCGGCAGCGACGACGCGGTTCCCGACGACCTCTTTGGCGAGACCGCCGACGAGCCGGCGATGCCGGCCGACCCGGGTGATCCCTTCGCCGACGAGCCGGCAGCAGGCGGCAACCGCCAGCCACCAGCCACGATGCCCGAGCCCGAGCCGGAGCCGGAGCCGGAGCCGGAGCCACCGGCCGCGCCGGAGAACGAGGGCCAGGATCTCTTCGGCGGCGATCCCTTCGGTGTGGCCTCCGCCCCCGGCAGCGACAGCGTGGGCGACCAGCGGGACGGCCGCGACGAGGTCAATGCCGCGGCGGTCACCGACGACACCATCGACCAGGTCGAGGGCCAGGCGGAAATGCGGGCCGCCGAAGCGGACGACGTTTTCGACCAGCGTGACGGGCAGGCCGAACGGGATGCCGCGGCGGGCGACGGATCCGGCCCGCTCGTGGAAGAAATCTTCGACTGACCGCCCCCGACGACCGGCTCAGTCGTCCGCCAAAAATTCGCCCAAGGCTTCACGGGCCCGGGCGATTGCCGCATCGGCCACGTCGGCCCGCTCTGCTTCGGCCACGATCCTCAGGATCGGCTCGGTGTTGCTCGCCCGAATGAGCAGCCAGAAGTCGGCCGCGTCGAGCCGCAGCCCGTCGAGGCGACTGGCGACCGCCTCGGGGAACGCCCGCTCGATTCCCTCGAGCGCCGCGGTGAGACCGGCGGTTCGAAGCTTTCGACCAAGCTCGATCTTCGTCTTCCGCATCACGCGTCTTGGCAGTCGGTCGGCGAGTGAGGCGAGAGAAAAAGGCCCTCCCTCCCCGGCCATCCGCTCGAGCACGAGAGCCATCCCGATGAAGCTGTCCCTCACGTAGCCGACCCGCGGATCGATGACCCCGCCGTTGCCCTCGCCGCCGATCACCGCCGCGGATTCGACCATCCGCTCCACGACATTGGCCTCACCGACCGCGGCCACATGGCAGGCCACGCCGAAGCGTCTGGCAAGAACCGCGGTCATTCCGCTGGTGGAGCAGTTGACGACGACCGGCCCGGGTCTGCGGGCGAGCACCGCCTCGACCGCCAGCGGCAGGGTCGCCTCCTCACCGATGAACCGGCCCTCGGCGGTGGCGATCGCCAGCCGGTCAGCGTCCGGATCCTGAAAGAAACCGACATCGCACCGGCTCGCCGGAATCCGCGGCAGGAGGGCCGCAAGGTTCTCCTCGGTCGGCTCAGGCGGGTGCTCAAAGCGGCCGTCCGGGCTGCCGCCCTCGAGAATCAGTTCGCAGCCGAGCGCCTCGAGCAGCGGTACGGCCAGCCGGCTCCCCGCGCCGTGGCCGGCATCAAGCCAGACCCGCAGCCCCGCGTCGCGAATCCGCCGTACGTCAACCGCCCCGAGCACCCGTTCGAGGTGTGCCGGACCGCCATCGACATCCTGCCGGCTGCCGGCTACCGGAGACCGCGGCGGTGCCTCGGCCCGTTCGTAGGCGGTGAGCACGCGGCGGCCTTCATCGGCGGTGAGCACGCGGCCGCTCGGCCCGAAGAGCTTCAGCCCGTTGTATTGCGGCGGGTTGTGACTGGCGGAGATCTGGATTCCACCGGCCGCCGCAAGCGTTCGCACGAGCAGGCCCACGGTCGGTGTCGCCGCCACGCCCCCGTCGAGCACGTCCCGGCCGGCGGCCCGCAGCGACTCGCCGATCGCGGCGACGAAAGTCGGCCCCGACTCGCGGCCGTCGCGGCCGAGCACCACCGGCCCGGGCGGCAAGCCGGCCACGAAGGCGGAGGCATAGCGGATGGCGACGTCGGGGGTGAGCGATTCACCCACCACGCCCCGCAGGCCCGAGACACTGATGATCAGATCGCTCACGAAATCGATTCCTAGCGAGTTATGTCGCCCCGATTCGCGAGTATAGCGCGACGGCCGTCGGTGCTTTCCGAAATCGCCCCTCGGCGGGTATAACGCGACCCCCCGACGGCTGATGGCCTGCGAGACCGGCTGCCGGCGGAGCCCTGCGGAGACAGCGTCGATGCCGACTGACCAAAGCAACCATGCACGTCTCGCCGCCGTTGAACAGGCCGCCGGGGAGGGACTGCTGACCGAACACTCCGCCGGAGCGATCCGCGAGTGGCTCACGCAGCCGCAGTATGCCGAGTTCTTCGATCCGCTCGCCGAGCGGATCGATGCCGGGCTCTGGAAGGAGCTTGACGACGCCTACTGGACGGTGATTCCCTTCGGCACCGGCGGTCGCCGCGGGCGGATGTACCCGGTGGGCTGCAACGCCATCAACGACCGCACGATCGGTGAAAGTGCCCAGGGCCTCGCCGACTACGTCACCGCCGTGCTGCCCGCCGGAGAGACCCCCAGCTGCACGATTGCCTACGACACCCGCCACCGTTCCGAGCACTTCGCCCGGCTGTGCAGCGAGGTGCTCCTGGCGGCGGGATTCGAGATCTTCTTCCTGCGGGGCTACCGCAGCACGCCAGAACTCTCGTTTGCCGTGCGGCACACGCGGAGCCACTGCGGGATCATGGTGACCGCCAGCCACAATCCTCCCTCCGACAACGCGGTGAAGGTCTACTGGTCGGGGGGCGTGCAGGTGCTCCCGCCCCATGACGCGGGGATCATCGAGCGTGTGATGCGGGTACGAGAGGTGCGGCGATCCGGCTTCGATGCCGGGGTGGCCGAGGGCCGGGTGCGGTTCGTCGAAGAGGAAATCGATCCGGACTTCGTGGCGGCGGTGCTCGAGCAGTCGAGTCCCGGTAGCCGAGACATCTCGATCCTCTATACGCCCCTGCACGGCGTGGGCGGCACCGCGGTGCCACCGGTGCTCGCCGGCGCGGGCTTCCAACGGGTGCGGCTCTACGGCCCCCAGGCCGAGCCGGACGGCGACTTCCC
>Ga0180436_10003342_pt1 | contig 14783 bp, 10 predicted proteins | sample SS_ome_2_FD_132434 | JGI IMG/M metagenome (GOLD analysis project Ga0180436, IMG submission 132434) | Hypersaline lake sediment archaeal communities from the Salton Sea, California, USA - SS_3_S_2 metaG | ecosystem: Environmental > Aquatic > Non-marine Saline and Alkaline > Hypersaline >...
TGGTACAAGAGCGTTCATGGCGTTCCTCCTTTGTGGGCAAATGTTGTGGGCCAAACAACATGTACCTCACAATAGGCGGAACGCCTTTCCTCACTTTTGGTTGCGGCTTGGCCGCGCTAGGTATCCTGGCCCTATGGGGCTTCGCCGCCGCGTCGACGGCGGGCGATCCGCGACAACCGGCCGAGCACACCGAGCGCGGCGAAACGCGGCGGGACGTGTCGCGTTTGCTGCTTGTCGAGGTTGCGTGGCCCGGGGCGGAACCGGAGGAGGTCCGACGGGAACTGGCCGATCCGCTCCAGGAGGCGATCAGCACGACCACGGGCGTCGAGTCGATCACCTCGATCAGCTCCATCGGACGCCTGGAGGTGTACGTTGGCGTCGCCGGTGCTGGTGGCGCTCAGGCGGCCATGCGCGACCTGCGAGCGGTGTGCGATTCGCTGTCGGATCGGCTGCCGGACGCCGCCACCGGGCCAACCGTGGCATTGCTTCCGCCCGAGGCGGCCATTCCACGAGTGAAAGTCGAACCAGGTCCTCGGGTCCAGGTGGAACTGAATCGGGAGCGGATGGCGCGTCTCGGGGTCACGGCCACCGCGGTGGCCGAGGCGATTCGCAAGCATGGCGGCACCCGGCCTCGAAAAAATGAGCGGATGTTGAAACTGGCCAACGTACCAATCGCGACCGGCAATGGCGCATTCGTGCCACTGAATGCCGTGGCGGAGTTTCACCTGACCAAGGCGCCCAGCCACATCGTCACCCGATGGCCTGAAGAAGGCGAACGCCCCGCCGACGCGTCGCCAGCCACCAAAGAGGGTGTCCAAGAATCACCGTCCGACGCCGGTCCGTCGCTCCAGCAGTTGCTCCAGCAGTTCGAGCAACGCGTTTTGGACGAGGTATGGGCCGCGGACAACCAGGACGCAACCAACGCGCTGGACGACATCGGCCAGCTCACTCGCCGAACGGCGAAAATTGCACGAGAGGTCTACGGCGACCATCCACGGGTCCTGAGGGCAAGAGCTGAACAACTGCTCGGCGACCTGCCGACGATCACCCCGGACGCCTGGGCCGGCTACGTGGTCCGCCACCGCTTGGAGAACATCCCAAAGTTGATCGAGGCGGAGTTTGGCACGGCGGACGACGCCAACGAACCGCGCATCGAAGAACTGTTCCTCGCCTCGGGCTGGGACCCAAAACGAACCGCGCTGATCACCGCCAACATGCTGCTTGCCCGGGCCGTCCCGCCGCATCAGCTCGGCAAACGGATGCTGCTCTCCCGGTTCGTTCCCGATCGGGTCCACCGGGTGACCCGTGGCGGACCGACCACGCTGGCCGTGAAGTCGCTCGATGAATACGTTCTGGTCGAGGTTCGGCTGAGCGAGGCGGGCATCGTCGTCCCCGTGTCGGCCGTGTGGATGACAACGGCCGAGGCCACCGAAGGCAAGGGCGACGAACCGATCGAACCTCAGCCGAAGGAATAAGATCGGCGAAGGCGTTTGCCCGATTCCATCAGGCGCTGTCGAGGTTCAAGGATTCCGGTGGGACTCGCTTCGCTCGGCCTATCCTGCATCACTCGAAGCATGTAATCCGGAATTCCAGCACCAACGCCCCTCACCCGACCACCGTCCGATAGTAGTCGATCGACCGGCGGAGGCCCTCTTCCAGCCCCACCTGGGGTTCGTGGCGAAACCCGAGCCCCAGCTTGCGGGACTGGACGTTCGACCGCATACTGAAGAATCTGGAATTGACACCTCGGAATGGGTCCTCCGGGGACCCGCATCAAGCTAAGCCGCCTATCGGAGTCGAATACGCGAAGAGGACACCGGTTGCGATGCCCGAAATCAGTCGATTTTATGGGATTGTGATTGCACTATTCTTGGACGAACATAATCCTCCGCATTTCCATGCCAGGTATGGCGGAGATAAGGCCGCAATCGATATCCGGACGCTGCAAGTGCTCGATGGGAAACTACCGCCAAGGGCCCTGAGGATGGTGGTGGAATGGGCTGGCGAGCATCAGGCGGAACTCCTGGAGAATTGGGAGTTGGTTCGGGCAGGTCGACAGCCGAACAAGATCGATCCCCTCAAGTGAGGAGGCGTTCCATGTGCCACGATGTTGTTGAAGTGAAGTGCCTGGAAGACTTCCAACTAGTCCTCACCTTCGATGACGGGAAGTCCGGGGTTTTCGACTGCAAGCCGCTGATTGCCAGGGGTGGGGGCTTCGCACGACTGCGCGATCCGGAGGCATTTCGACGCGCGAGAGTCAACCGTGAACTGGGCGTGGTCGCGTGGGACAACGACCTTGACATCGCGCCCGAAACGGCCTATAGCCAAGCTACCGGGACACCCTTGCCCGCTTGGATGGAGCACGACCAACCGATCGAACCTCAGCCGAAGCAGTAAGATCGGCGAAGGCTTTGCCCGATTCCACCAGGCGCTGTCAAGGTTCAAGGATCCCGGTGGGACTCGCTTCGCTCGGCCCACCCTGCATCACTCGAAGCATGCAATCCGGAATTCCAGCACCAGCGCCCCTCACCCGACCACCGTCCGGTAGTAGTCAATCGACCGCCGGAGGCCCTCTTCCAGCCCCACCTGGGGTTCGTAACCCAGCAGGCCGCGGGCTTGCGTGATGTCAGCCAGGCTTTCGCGCACATCGCCCGGTCGGGGCGGATCGTGCCGCGGCTCGATGGAACTGCCCAGCAGGTCCTTCAGTACGCCGAGCAGTGTGAGCAAGTCGGTCTGCCGGCCATTGGCCACGTTCAGCACGTGCCCACTGGCCTCCGGGGCATCCATTGCCAACAGGTTGGCGTGGGCGACGTTGGCCACGTAGGTGAAGTCGCGGGCTTGCAGCCCATCGCCATAAATCACCGGCGGCTGCTTCCGCAGGATGGCCGTGATGAAGTTGGGGATCACCGCCGCGTATTGGCTATTGGGGTCCTGCCGCGGACCGAAGACATTGAAGTAGCGAAGGGCGACGAACTCGATGGGGAAGCAGGCGGCAAACGCCCGACCGTAGTACTCGGCGGCCAGCTTGGCCGCCCCGTAAGGCGAGATCGGCAGCGGCAGGTCGACTTCCCGCTTGCTGCTGGTGGGTTGATCGCCGTAGGCGCTGCTGCTGGCGGCGTAGACAATCCGTCGCACCCCCGCCCGACGGGCAGCGTCGAGCAGGATCACCGTGCCGGTGACGCAGGCGGCGTGGGTATCCAGCGGGCGTTCCAGGCTGCGGGGCACCGAAGCAAGGGCCGCCTGGTGGAATACGCCGTCCACGCCATCCAGGGCTTTCGCCACCTGGTCGGTGTCGAGCAGATCGGCCTCGATGAACTCGATCCGCTGGCGGAAGTCGGCCAGGTTTTCCACGTGGCCCGTGCTGAGATTGTCGAGCACGCGGACCCGATCGCCGCGGTTGACGAGTGCTTCGGTGATGTGGGAGCCGATGAATCCGGCCCCGCCGGTGACCAGGAAGGTACGCATGCGGTGCTTTCCGAGGGGTGTGGCCGTGGCGGCTCGGGCGGCGAAAAGGTCGCTGAAAGTTGGGGCCGACCCTTGACTTTCGCCCGAAAAACCCCGATTGTAAGCTATCTGGCTGGCCGCTGCCAATGCCCGGTCGAGGCAACGCTGGTTCGCGGTGCCGCGGGACCGGCGTCCGGCGAGAACGGCCACGGCGATCTCACAACCGAGGTGATCCCTCCCCCCTCCTACTCGATTTCCCCTGGATTGGATCGATGTCTGACGAAGCGCGCCCCGCCGAGCAACTGCCCGACGAAAACTCTGCCCCAGCTCCGCCTGAGCCGCAGTCCGAAGCCGCTCCGCGGAATGAGCAACAGCCGGAAGAAAAGCCGACAACGGAACAATCGCTGGCCGAGCAGTCCTTGGCGGACCAGGCGGTGACGGACCAGGCAGTGACGGATCAGGCGGGGGGCGAGGAGCCCTCCAACGATCAGGCGTCAGCCGAGCAAGCCTCCGACGATCAGGCGTCGAAGCGGCGAATCCTGATCGGTTCCCAGCGCGACCCGGCCGCGTATCGTGCCCGGCCGCGGCGCGACTGGAAGCCGGTCACCGGTGGCGAGCCGAGCGAAGCGGGGAGTGAATCGGCACGGGCTCCGCATCCGCCCACGGCCGAGGCGACGACGGCCGAACCTCCCCCGGCCACTCCGCCAGGGGAAGTTCCATCGGCGGAAGGCTCGGCCGCCAAGCCGGAAGCATCGCCGGCGGACGCCCCAGCCCCGTCCGACGAGCCGCGCGGGCCCAGCCAGCGGGAGCGGAATCGGACGCGACGCGAGAAGCGCGACCGCAAGGGCAAACCGAAGCGAGAACCGCGACTGGCTCCGGTCGACGATTCGCCCAAGCGACGCAACCCGCCGCCCAGCTTGCGGCACGAGTTGCCCCCGGAGTTGGAGGCCGAGCTGCAGGAGGCGATGGGCGAGGGCGAGTCGCTGGAGGCCATGCTCGGCGGCGGAGAGAGTGCCGAGCCGCAGGTGGAATTGGCCCCGGAGACGCAACATGCCGGCCGCGTGGTGACGATCCGCCACGAGGATGTCTTCGTCGAGTTGGGCAGCCGCGAACAGGGCGTGGTCTCGATGAAACAGTTCGACGAGCCCCCGCAGCCGGGCGACGAGTTGCAGGTAATCGTCCAAGGCTTCAATCGCGACGACGGACTCTATGAACTCAGCCTGCCAAACCGTGCCGTCGACGTCGAAGACTGGAGCCAAATCCGCGAGGGCATGACCGTCCAGGCGCAAATCACCGGCCATAACACGGGCGGGTTGGAGTGCGAGGTGAACCATATCCGCGGGTTCATCCCCGTCAGTCAGGTGTCGCTCTACCGCGTGGAAGACATGGAGCAGTTCGTCGGCGAGTCGTGGCCTTGTCTGGTCACCGAAGCGAACGAAGATCGCCGCAATCTGGTACTCAGCCGCAAGGCGATTCTGGAGCGCGAACGCGAGGAGGCCAAGCAGAAGTTCCTCGAAGAGCTTCAGCCGGGCGACGTGCACGAGGGCACCGTGCGGAAGATCCTCGACTTCGGCGCCTTCGTCGAGTTGGGCCAGGGAATCGACGGATTGCTCCACGTTAGTCAGCTTTCCTGGGCGCGAGTGAATCACCCCTCGGAGGTGCTGAAGGAAGGCGAAACGGTCAAGGTGCAAGTGGTCAAGGTGGACGACCAAACCGGCAAGATCGGCCTAAGCTGCCGTGACCTGTTGCCCAACCCCTGGGAAGACGTGCAGCGAAATTATCCCGAGGGAGCCGTGGTCCGCGGTCGCGTGAGCAAGCTGATGGAGTTCGGGGCGTTCGTCGAACTGGAGCCGGGCGTCGAGGGATTGGTCCACGTCAGCGAGTTGTCGCACAAACGGGTCTGGCGACCCAGCGACGTGGTCTCCGAGGGCGATGAACTCGAAGTGCTCGTGCTGTCGGTGGACCCCGACGCGCAGCGGATCGGGCTATCGATCAAACAGCTTTCGCAGCCGGAGCCCTCGGCCGACGACCGCAAGCAGGCCGCGGAAGACGCTGCCTCCGCCGAGCCGGCCGACGCAGGCAAAAAGAAGCGTCAGCCGCAGCCGGCCGGCCCCCTGAAGGGCGGCTTGGGCCGCGGCGCCGGCGGCGAACAATTCGGGCTGAAGTGGTGATGCACGTAGCGAGCGGTGAATTGCCGACAGTCAACAATTCCCGCCGCGGTGGTCCGTCCTCCACCGGACGTTGCCACTGACGCTAGCGCCAGTGGCATCTAGGCCGACGGCCCGAGACCGACCTGCCTGGCCATCATCGACCCTGCGTCACGCGCCATCTCCCGGAAGGTGCTCGTTTGTCGTCGGTGGTGGGTACCGTTTCGCCTCACGAAGGGCACGGCGTTCCAAGATACGTTCCGGTTCATTCATCCCAAGAAGCCGTATGGTGGCCTCTCCGATTGCCGTACGAGATTCGATGACCGCGCCGTTCAACCGGAAATGCTCGCCCCACCGATCGGTGCGTGGATTAAATAGCCGTACGAATTCACCCGTGCCGACGGCAATCGAACCGACATCGCTTCCCTTCGCGCGATTGCAGCAGGTGCATGCATACGAGAGGTTGTCCTCGGCGGTCGCCCCGCCGTGCTTCTCGGCAATGACGTGATCGACTTGACACCCCAGATAGGTGTCGTCTTCGTGGATGAGGCAGTATTCGCAAGTACGGCGAGCCCGCGACTCAACCAGACGGCGCAGCTCAGTGCGTACGTAAGTGGTCATTGGGCGCAGAGCGTACGAGCACGAGCCTTGGCCAGTCGCATCAGGTGTTCCAGTTTCAAGTAGTGGTCCAGTTCGGACGATTCTTCAGCGGTCAAGCCACCGGTCTTCTCCTTCTGGATCAGTTCGGCGACGTAGTCTTTCGTCCGACGCGAAGGCTCGAACCGCGCCACCAAGTCGGGCGTCGTCCCCGCTGCGATGAACTCCACGATTTCGTCATAGGCCCGGATCATAACCCTATCCTATCAGGGGGTGCGGCGGGTGTCAACGATCCCTGGAGCCGTTCGCTTCCGAACGTGGGGCGTTCATCGCATTGAACCATCACCCGTCCCCGCCCACTACCTCCCTTCCACCTGTGCCTCGACGGCCTCGATCACCGCCTCGTCGAAGCTGGCCTCGGCCGCGGGCTGTTCGGCAGCGAGTCGGGCGCGCTCCTTGGCCACGTAATCGCGTCGGGCGTCGCTGAGCTGGCGAATCTCCTCTTGGATTTGCTTCCGCTCGGCCTCCATCTTGGCCACGTAGGCCTTGCGCTCCTCGGGCGACATCTGGCGCATCGGCTCGGGCAATTCCTCGGCCGGCATTGCTTCCAGGTCGGCCTTGCCCTTCTTGACGGCATCGACCAGATCCCAGGTGGCCGCGTTATACTGCTTCGACGCCTTGGCCACTGCCCGATTCGCGGCGGCTGCCGGAGCGGCTTGAGCGGCGGCGGCGTCTTGCTGCGCCTGGCGTTGTTGGCCCTCTTGGCCCGCCTGGCCATAGCCGATATAGGTCTTGTTCAGCTTCACGCTCAGTTCGGCCAGTCGCTTGTCCTGCGGTGCGGCGATGGTGGCCACGGCCCGGTCCTGATTGATCGCCATGTAGGTGCCGTCGGCCAGTTGTGCCCCGTGCTCCCATTTCGTGGCGATTCCTTCTTGCTTGTCGCCGCAGAAGATCGTGCTGATGGTAATCCCCTGGTCGGCGGCCACTTTGCACGCCTTCCGGTAGTCTACCCCGCCTTGGGTGAACGGCTCGTTGCCGGCGATGAAGATCGCCCGGATGTCGCGTGGCTTGTCGCTCCAGGTGAGCCGCTCGACGGCGTCCTGGATGACATGACCGCAGTACTCGCTGCCACCGTTGGTCGTCAGGCCAAACAGGGCCTCCGAAACTTTGTCCAAGTCGTCCGTTAGCGGCGTGACCAGTCGCACGTGCCCCTCGCTGGCGGGCAAGCCGTCGTTGCCGTACTCGAACAGGGCCACTTCGAGCCGCGGCTCCTGGCCGCCCAGCTTGTGTCGGCTGAATTCGTTGACGATCCGCCAAAGTTGGGTCCGCGCCTGGCCGATCAGCCCGTCCATGCTGTTGCTCGTGTCGAGCAGGATGGCCAGTTGCACGGTGGGCTGCTGCTGCTCGGAGCTGGTGGCCTGTCGTGTCTCCGCGTCGGCATCGGCCGCTTGGCCCGGGGAGACCATCAGAAAGACCGCCACGAAAGCGGACAGCAGTGCTAGCATCGGCAGCCGGGCCGGCATTTTACGAACGCGAGTCGATCGGGAAAACAACATGGCTGGTTACCTCCTGGGATTGGGGAACTGGTCGACCGCGACGACTTCCGCGGCCGGGCGCGAATGTGCGTGCCCATAAGCTTCGACGCAGCCGGACGGCCGGGAGTTCCCGAGAAACTCGCCTTGACCCAAACCACCCTTTTTGACGACACTCCCGCCTCGCTGGCGTGCATTCGACGGCACCGCGACTAACGATCCCAGAAAGCACCATACGCCGCGGCTCGGCCGCGGCAACCCAAAATCAACCCGGGAGGAAAAACATGAAGACCACCCTTCGTTGCGTGTTGTTCGGCCTGCTCGGCCTACTCGTGACCGGCTGCGGTCAGCCGTCCGGCGACGGCGAAGATGGGAGCGGATCCGAGGGACAGGATCAGTCGACCGCCTCGGCCACGAAGACTGGTACGGCCCAGACGGGAACACCGGCCGCCACGGTCGAGGCCTTCCTCACCGCGGTGCGCGACGGCGAAGATGAACAAGCCTCGTCGCTGCTGACCGATCTGGCCCGCCAGAAAACAGGCGAGATGGACTTGCAGGTGGCGCCTCCGGGCAGCGACACGGCGCAGTTCGAAATTGGCGAGGTGGAAATGCTTGGCGAGGAAGGCGCTCGAGTTCACTGCCGGTGGAGCGACCTCGACGCCGAAGGCAACCGCTCCTCGGAAAAAATCATTTGGGCCGTACGTCGCGAAGCGAAAGGCTGGCGAATCGCCGGCATGGCCCCGACGATCTTCCCGGGCGAACCGCCCCTGCTGCTGAATTTCGAGGACCCCGAGGAAATGATGCGTAAGCTGGAGTGGGTCCGCGAGGAAGTCGTCCGTCGCGCCCAGGCCGAGCAAATGAGTCAAGCACGCCGGGCGGAAGATGCCGCCAGCGGCACCACGGTCCAGTAACACGGAATCCTGGTCCGAGCGGCTTTTCGTCAACGCCGCCCCGCTCCCCCCTGACGCCGCGTGCCGCGCCCACCGGGGCGCTTCGTCATCCGCGGCCAAGGAACCAGCGATCGCAGACGACGCGGCGGACAAACGTAGGGTTGCGCAGCAGCAATCGCCCCAGCGCCGCCCGCCAGCGCGAGGCCTTCCCGCTTGAGCGGCGTCCTCGGGCACCGAACTGCTCGACGATCGCCCGCTCGTAAGCAGTCGCCAAGGCCGGGCCGTATTCTCCCTTGGCGGCCACGATGGTTCGAGCGGCGAATAGTCCAGAGCGGATCGCCGGGGCGATGCCCTCACCGGTCTTGCCTTCGGCCAGGCCCGCCGCGTCGCCCACCAGCAACAGCCTCTCGCCGGCCAGCGGGCGCGGCGCGCTGTCGTAGGCGAAATAGGCGTGCCCAGGCCAGCGCTCGGGAAGTTCGATGCCAGAGGGTAACCGCTTCTGTTCGCGCAGCCAATGGACGAATTGCTCGACCCGCCGAGGCAGTGCCGAGCGGTCCTCGCGCCCCAGGCCGATGTTCAGCCAGTTGCCCTTGCGAATGCACCAGGCGTAGCCCAACAGATCGCGGCAGAAGTAGAGCTCCGGCGTCTCGGGATCCACCGGGCAGGTCGAGGCCGCGTCGGCTGGCAGCGGCAACTCCACTTCCTGGCAGACGAAAGGACACGATTTCGGCTTCGTCGGCGATGAACGCGCGGTGGGCAACGCCGACTCCGATGGGTGCGACGTATCGGCGTTGGCCTGCATCCAGCGGGCGACGGGGCAGAAATGTCCGCCCGCGCCGATCAGCAGCCGGCCGTGCCAGTGGCCATCGATGAGCCAACCCTCCGCGTCGCGCTCGATTTGGCGGACGGTTGCACCCGTCTCCATGCGCGCCCCGGCGCGGCGCGCGCGGCCCAGTAGAAAGTGATCGAACTCGGCCCTCCGGATCCCGTGGCTGATCGGTTGGGCATAGTCGACCAGCACGGCCCGATCAGCGCGGCCACCAATCATGCCCACGCGGAAGGCGCGGAACGGTTGGACCACGGGTGGCCCTGCTTCGACCGGCTGCCCGCGGGCACCGGCCTCCACCCGCAGTTGCTCCGGTGTGAGGCTCAGCAGGCGGAACACCTCGGGCGTGATCCACCCGGCACACGGCTTGTCGCGGGGGAAGTCGGCCCGATCGAGCAGCAAGACGTCGACGCCGGCTTGGGCGAGGTGATCAGCGCAAACAGCCCCGGCCGGCCCGGCACCAACGATGACCACGTCCACCCGTTGGTGTTCGCCGATGCTGGGGTTCATGTCGCGCATGTCCGTTTCGGTGCGGTCCGCGGCAAGCACGGCCCGCTAAAGATGGCTCGGTTTTCGAACGACCGTTGTTCGGGCGTGTGCCGGGAGGGACCCTGGAAATAGCTTATCCGATGTGGAACTCGGCCCGGGTCCAGGGCACGTCGCGCAGCCCGTGCCGGTTGAAGAGCACCTGGAACAATTGCAGGGCCCCGCTGTCGAACGCGGCGATCGAACCGCTCAAGTAGAGCCGCCACATGCGGACGAATCGCTCGTCGAACATTCCTCGCGTTTGCTCGCGGGTCGACTCGAAACGCTCCAGCCAGTGCCGCAACGTGAGCGCGTAGTGCTGCCGGAGGTTCTCCACGTCCAGCACGGTGAACTTCCAGGGCTCCAAAACCCCGAGCATCTCGCGCAAGCTGGGTGGATACGCCCCGGGGAAGATGCGGCGGCGAATCCAAGGGTTCAACTCGGCCGGATAGTCCTGGCCGATCGAGTGCAATAGCCCACGACCGTCGGGCGTCAAGCAGCGATCGATCGTGGCCCCGAGTTCCCGATAGTGGTCCGGGCCAACGTGTTCGAGCATCCCCACCGAGACGAATACGTCGAAGCGGCCGCGGGCCCGGCGATAGTCGTCTTCAATGAACTCCACTCGATCGTCCAGCTCTTCCCGCCTGGCTCGCTCCCGGGCGAAGGTGATTTGCTCGTGGGAGATGTTATAGGCCTTCACATAAATGCCATGGTGCTTGGCCATGTGCAGGGCCAGCGCTCCCCAACCGCAACCGGCCTCGACGACCGCTTCGCCCGGCTTCAGCCGCAGCTTGCGACAGACCAACTCCATCTTGGCGAACTGCGCGTCTTCGAGCGAGAGTTCCGGCGTGGGAAAGTAAGCGCAGGTGTAGACCAAATCGCGATCCAGCCAGAGCTGATAAAAATCGTTCCCGATGTCGTAGTGGGCGTGGATGTTTGCCCGCGAGCCGCGGAGGGTGTTCGAGCGGGCCCGCGAGGCCAGCCGGGAAAGGCCAAGCCGTCCGCGACTGGGTGGAACGCTCGCGGCTTCGCGATGTCGGTAGATCACCTCCAGCAGGCCGATCAAATCGCCACGCACATCTAGCTCGCCAGCCGAGTAGGCATCGCCGAAGTGCAGCATCGGTCGGGCGACCAATCGCCAAAGGGTCGAGCGGCGGTGGATCGTCACGCGCGCGACGGGCGAGGCGGACGCGGAGCCGACGATCAGCGCGCCGTCCCAGAGTTCCACTTCGATGGGTGGGCGACCCAACGCGCCGAGCATGCGGCGGACCAGGCCGCGCTCAACCGACCGGGACGAACCGCGCGTTCGAGCAACCTTCAACCCAGGTGCCGGCTCCGGCTGGGCGGACGACACCGCGCGGTCGGGCGCTTTCGTCGCAAGACGAAACTCGTTTCCATGATGGCCCATGACACGGACCCCTCAACACAAGATGAAACTGCACGTTTCAGCGCATGGTAAAACCGGGCGGCCGGGTTTTCAAGCCGGGGCGTCAACATGACGCGCGGTACTCCAATACGCACCTGGCCGTTGCTTCCGCCGGCCCAGGTTGACGGTCCCGTTGGCCGGTCAACCGCGATGCCACACAATCGCGATTCGCGTCGGTGCGGCGGCCGAGGGAAAGGCCGTGAGCTGCGTCGCCGCGCCGGTTTTACGCCGGAGGAGATGAAGGGCGATGGTCGGCCGGTCACCACACGCGTGGGCCTGTCCCAGCTTTCTCCTCGCAGGAGGCGCTGGCGCCGGATCGCCACCGGATCACGCGATTTCGCTGCGAAAATGGCGTTGCCCTCCGGGAGGGTCAGCCGGGTGGGCAAACGCCGATATCCGCCTAACGCATGTCCGGGAAACATCTTAGGGCCTCTTGACGGCCCAGCCCGGGACTTGAGGCGAGGCGTGGGTTTTCCGGTCATAAGGAGGTGTTGGGTCGTTGCAACTTTGGCGGTTTCAACTATCATGGAATCCAGGCAAGAGATAGGCATCAGGGCACTTAGGCAATAGAAGACGGCTTGCCAAGCGGCCACTCATGGACGTCGTCGGCCGCGTCACCGCGGAAAGGAAGCCTCTCCGGACCGCCGCTTCCGTTGAAGTGCTCTTCCTGTTTGGTTCCACATCGTCAGTCGCGATCACCATCTCGTTGGAGACGACGTCCATGAAACGCAGCCGGACGGCACGCACCTTTTCTTCTCTCTTCTCCCGCCTTGGTTTCTTCGAGCGCCGACGCAACTTGGCCGTGACGGGTTCCTCCACCCGACGCACGCTGAGGTTGGAGTCGTGCGAAGACCGCCGCATGCTGGCCACGATCACCGGGCTGGAGCACGACGTGCTCGGCGACGCCGATCGCGTGACCACGGTCGAGGTGGGCGACTCCTACTTCGGCGGCGACCTGAGCGGCTCCGTTGTCGAGGTCGCCTCGAAGCTGTACGACGTCGATCAGCAACTCAATTTACAGAAGCCGGCGGCCGGCTACTACGAAAACTATCGTGGATTGAACGAGAAGTATCTGATCGGCAACAACAAGTGGTATTACATCCTGCCGACCGGAGAACTCTATCGCTGGCGCGGATCGATTGCCAACAGCCAACTACTGACCACCCTCTCGACCGAAGCCTGGCGGGATCCCAGCACGCTGCACGAAGCCAAGGCCCCCTCCACGGCCGCCTCGTTGAACTACGACGCCTCGAAGCTGTACGACGTCGATCAGCAACTCAATTTACAGAAGCCGGCGGCCGGCTACTACGAAAACTATCGCGGATTGAACGAGAAGTATCTGATCGGCAACAACAAGTGGTATTACATCCTGCCGACCGGAGAACTCTACCGCTGGGGCGGATCGATTGCAAACAGCCTACGATTGACCACCCTCTCGACCGAAGCCTGGCGGGATCCCAGCACGCTGCACGAAGCCAAGGCCCCCTCCACGGCCGCCTCGTTGAACTACGATGCCTCGACCGGCCGGCTGACGATCACCTCGCCCGACGGCTACACCGGGAGTTTCCAGGCCGCGCTGCGCGGCGTCGTCGATGGGCAAACCGAGAGCCACTACTTCACCGTCAGCATTGCCAATCAGGCCCCGGTGCTCTCCGCGATCGGCGACGTGTCGATGTCCGGCGCGGACGACACCACCACGATCGAGCTGGACTACACCGACCCGGACGGCGACGCCCTCACGGTGTCCGCCGAGGTGGTCTCGCAGATGTACGCCCTTGACCAGCAGCTTGGCTTGAAGCTGGACCGCGGCACGGATTATTTCAACTATCGCGGGCTCAATGAGAAGTACTTCCGCGCCGACGACAACATATGGTACTACATTCTGCCAAACGGCAGTCTGTACCAGTGGGGTGGCTCGATCGCGGCGAGCCAGCAGGTCGCCACGCTGCCAAAGGAAGTCTGGTCCAACTCGGCCCAACTCCACAACGCGCTGGCACCCGAGGTGGCCGAACAGGCCTACACGCTCGACCAAAGCCTGGGGCTTGGCGTCTACCACGGCGACAATTACTTCAGCAATTATCGCGGCCACGGCGAAAAGTACTTTTATGCCAAGGACACCGGCCAGTGGTATTTCATCCTGCAAAACGGCGACCTCTATCGCTGGAAAGGCTCGATCGCCGCTAGCCAAAAGATCGCCACCCTGTCGACCGAGGTCTGGGCCAGCCCGGAATTGCTGGACCGGGCAATCGATCCCGACACCCCGGCGGTCGATCTTTCGATCGATCCGGGCACGGGCCAGTTGACCATCGACCCGCCCGACGGCTATCTGGGCACCTTCACCGTCCTGGCGCGAGCGACGGATGGCACGGACACGGCCGCGCAGGCGTTTGCGGTGACCGTGGACGACAGCGTTGCCCAGGCAGACGCCAGCGTTGCCGAGGCGCTCGTCGTGGCCCAACAACTGGGCCCCGCCACGCTCTCCGGCGTGAAGTATGAAGACCTCACCGGCGACGGGTTGACCGGCGACGATACCCCCCTCGGCGGCATCACCGTCGAGCTTTACCTGGACGACGGCGATGATACATTCGACCCCAACACGGATACCCTCGTCGATACGCAAGTTAGTGCCGACGGCACCGGCGCATTCTCGTTCACCGGATTGGCCGATGGGTTGTATTTCATGCAAGAAGACCCGCCGGCGAACGCAACCCAGACCGGCGGCCCCGCGTTCTACACCATCGAGATCGTCGATGGTCACGTTTACTCGGATCAAACGCTGGTGATCGACGATTTCAGTTCGACTCAGCAGGAGTGGGTAATCGCCGCGGCCGATCCCGACCCGACGCACCTGGAAGCCTCCGGGTCGATGGTCGGCGGTGAGCGCGACTTGCTTATCGACGTCCTGGGCCAACCGCAGTTGATCTCCTCCAACGGGAGCGTGGGCGACGACGGCGGCGACACCGTGCTGCTGTTCGCCTCGGCGCAGCCCGGGGCGTTGGTGACCCTGCAATACGACGGCGCCGACACCGACACGGCCGGACCACCGGCCGCGCTGGTGAACTCCGAGGGGCTCTCCACCGACTTGAGCGGCAGCGCGGCCCTAAGGTTCGAGTTCGACTTCTTGCAAATCGGCGGTGGGGTGAACGACATCGACGTGGTGGTCAATATGACCAGCACCGGCGGTGGCACGGCCACCTTCACCGATCAGATCGCCGAGAACCTGACGGCTTTCGATTACTACATTCCGCTGAGTTCTTTCACCACCGCCGGCGGCTTCTCGCTGGCCGACGTCACCAGCATCGAGATTACCCTCAACGGCGGCGGCGTCGACGCGGTGGACTACCAGTTGGATAACATCGTGGCCGTGGCGGGTAATCGGAGCTTCGACTTCGCCAA
>Ga0180436_10003345_pt1 | contig 14779 bp, 12 predicted proteins | sample SS_ome_2_FD_132434 | JGI IMG/M metagenome (GOLD analysis project Ga0180436, IMG submission 132434) | Hypersaline lake sediment archaeal communities from the Salton Sea, California, USA - SS_3_S_2 metaG | ecosystem: Environmental > Aquatic > Non-marine Saline and Alkaline > Hypersaline >...
AGCAAACTTACCGGTAAGGCGAACCGAATTATTCACTTTTTCAGATTGGACTTTCCCTGCTGGCAAATCCAGGCCAGAACGATTAACGGCTTCTACTAACTGGGATAATGAAATTTTGTGAAGTTTTAATTTCTCCTGGTCAACTTTAACTTGTATTTCACGTTCATTCCCTCCCAAAAGTGTAATTTCGGCAACCCCTTTTAATTGCTGAATTTGTGGTAGAAAATCATCTTTCATTTTTTGATAAAACTCTGTTTCGGGCAAGTTACTTGTTGCGCTGATAGAAATAATTGGCAAATCGTTGGGCGAAACCTTGCTCATTTCCGGGCTTTGAATATCGTCAGGTAAATCCTCCCGGATATTGTCGATGTAGCGCTGTGCATCCTGCATGGCATTGTCCACATCTGTTCCGTATTTCAAGTTGGCAATTATTACCGAAGCATTTAGCATCGATACGGTTTCTAAGTAGTCAACCCCTTCGAGATTTGACAAGGCATCCTCAATTTTTCTGGAAACCGAAGTTTCAACTTCCTGAGGTTCGGCGCCGGGATACATAGTTTTTATAACTACTACCGGTTGATTGAAATCGGGCAACAATTCATAACTCAGGTTTTTGTACCCAATTATCCCCAGAAGTGCAAATACACTGAAAAGTACTATAATAAGCGACGGCCGTTTTATGGAAATTTCTGTAATATTCATTTTCTAATTTATTTCAAGGTTACATTGGCGCCGTTAAAAAGATTGATGAAACCGCTGGTAACAATCACATCCCCTTCTGTCAATCCGCTAGATACCATCACTTTATTCCCTATTCTTTCAGAAATAGTAATTTTTTGCAATACGGCTTTCCCTTCTTTTACTTTATAAACTTGTGGCTGAATGGCTATTCCGGTCAACAACGAAGCCGGAATGCTTACCTGGTTTGTGTTTCCACCACTTTGTACATAAGCTTTCCCAAACATTCCTGCTTTTATCTTTAGTTCCATGGTGTTTTCTAGTGCCAGTTGAACCGGATAACTGCTTCCCATATTCGCTTTGCTGCCAACCATGGTTGTTTTTCCTGTCAACAAAATTTCAGGATAAGTGTCGGCTGAGACCGAACATATCTGTCCTTCGTCAAATTTGGATAAATCATTCTCTGGCACATTCATGGTAAACTTCAAATTCGCAATATCAGTGATTTGCAAGAGCGGCATTCCGGGAGCGGCAAAAGCACCTTCTTCAGTAAGTTTAGCCGTTACTATTCCATTAAACGGTGCGCGAATAGTGGTTTTGTTGATTTGTTCCTCCAATGTGGCTTTTTGCACCTGTGCCGATTTCAATCCCAGCTCTGCTTTTTCCAGCTGAACGCCTTGAATAGCATCGGCTTTGGCCAAAACTGTAAATCGTTTTACGTCAGCTTCCAAACCTTCAAGTTGTATTTCAATTGTTTGCAGTTGAAGTTTCAGTAAGGAATTATCGAGTTGTATCAGTGTTTGTCCTTTTTGAACCGGGCTACCCAAATCAACCAAAACTGCATTCACTTTTCCCTGAATATCTGCACTTATCTTGCTTTCCTTGTTGGGTTCAAATGTGCCTGCAAAAACAAATTCATTTTCCGCATTTTCGAGTTTAACGGTCATTGTATGCACGCTTATGGGTTTTTCTCTATCGTATTGATAAACCCTTTGTTCAGCGGTTTCTTTATTGCTCTTTAGTTTAAAAATGGTAAAAGCGATAATTAGTAGAGCCACAACGATGTAAATTATCTTTTTCAACATGACTGTATATTTTTAGTTTTTTAGTGAAATGTTTCCAGTTAATTTTTTTAATTCCAAATCGGCTTTCAGATAATCAACCACCGCCGATAAGTAGAATTGCTGAACTTCCCGAAGTGCATTGTCGGCCAATAAAATATCGCTCAGGTTGGCGGTTCCCTCCTTTTGTTGCAAAACAGTTTCGTTATATACCGTGCTTGCCAGATTAATTTGGGCAGAAGTATTTTCTATGGTCTGCTGTGTTACTATTCTTTTGTGCGTGGCATTTTCAATTAGCATTTTGTTCTGTTCTGTTACGAAATCAATTTGTAGTTCACTGTTTTGAATTTCAATTTTTTTCTGGTTAATTTTTCGTTTCGTAACCGTTCCGTTAAATAGGGGGACAGAAACTTGTAATCCGGCAAAACTGGTCGGGAAAAAATCAAGGAATTCATTGGGACTCTCGTTGTATCCAAAACCGGTCTGTCCATAACTCCCAAATAGTGAAACAGATGGTAGACGCGAATCTTTCAATGTGGCTAACTCGCTAGAAAGCAGTTTGTTGTAAACGTAGGAAATCTGTAAGTCAACAGGTATTGAACTCGAATATTCAATTCCGGTTTTATTTATAATTTCTAATTCAATTTGGATGTTTTGTTTAAAAGGAATTCCCATTGAAAATTTCAATGCATTCATTACATGTTCAAAATTGCTATCAATAAGTTCACGCTCTGTGATCAGTTGTTCCTTTTGCAATTCCACTTTTGTGACATCACTTTTCTTTATCATTTGTTGCGCATAAAGGAGTTCTAAATTTTCGAGCAGCTGTATGGTATTCATTAAATTACTTCCGATAAATTCCTTCTGATGAGCTAAAATTTGAGCGTTATAATACAGGTTCGAAATTTCAAACAATATCTGTTCTTCGGTTTTTTGAAATTGAAGTTCACTCAATTCAGAAGCGATTTTTGTGGTTTGAATAGCTCCGTAAACCTGAGGATTATATAAAGGCATTGCAATCTGAATACTTGTGCCTATATTATGTGGTACGCCCATTTGAACTTCTTTAAATTGTCCTTCCGGACCTCCAAATGCTGATTGAGGCATTACTTGATATGGCAAATCCCAGAAATATTTGTAATCAGCATCCAGGTTAATTTTTGGGATTAAGTTGGCTTTCGCTTCTTTTTGCTTTTCAACTCCAAGTACCACGTTATTCCTGCCTATTTGCAGGTTTTTATTATTTATCTGCGCTGTATCGATACATTGCTGCAGCGACCAGGTTTGTGCGTGTCCCATAAAAGAGGCCGCAATTATCAACATTGTTAGCAGTAATTTCACACGCTTGTTAATACTAACTAACATCCTGTTCGAAATTTTTTTTGCTCTCATATTTCTATTATTATTCAAGTTTGTTATTATTCACAAACATAAATTCGAAATTTTTTTACCTACCGGGTCTAACATTTATATTAATTAAAAAATACGTACTTGTAGCGAAGAAAGAAGTCAGTATTATCCTGAAAATCATAGCTGTAGTTTTTTTGGTTTCATAGATACCTCCGGGGTTGACGTATACAGATAATCCCGCAAAAGTTGCTGTAAGAAATGCTTAGGAATAGAGTATTCATTCCCCTAACACATACGATATCTGCCACTAAATATGAAGGTATTTTATTCATAATGATTTATTTACATAAAATTTTATTTAGTACCTGAATAAGGGTCTTTCCTTCTGCCTCCACATTAAAATTGTGGCTCTTAAAACTCCACTTTTTAATAAGTAATCTAAATGAACCCATCGCGATTAAAGCAAGACTTTTTTCATCAATATCTGTTCTTATAGTATTTTCATTTTGTCCCGTTAGAATAATATTCTCAATGGTATGCGTGTGAATATCTACAATTTCAATTATTCTGGATTTTAATAGTTCATCGTTATTAAATATTTCTTCTGAAAAAATTACTGAAACCATTGAAGGTTTTTCTGAAAACAACTCTAACATCCTTGAAAACAGAAAACTTAACTTCTCTGTTGCTGTTGAGTTATAGTTTTTCACTATCTCGGAAAGCATAACCGCCATTTCTTTAAAATTACTCAGAACACCCAGCAATATGTCCAACTTACTTGTAAAGTGCCTGTAGATAGCTGGTTCTGAAATTCCAATTTCTTTTGAAATATTTTTAATGGTAAGCCCCTGTATTCCTTTTTTACCAATAAGTTCTAAGGCTACCAATAGTATTTCTGCCTGTCTGTCTGTTTGATTATTCATCCCGTATCTATATTATTCCCGACAAATATAGTTAATATTAACTAACATGCAATAAAAAAATTATATTTCTAACTTTTTTTAATCTTTTTTACCAGCGATTTATAATGCCATGTGCTGCTACTTTGTGTTTGTACATCTTTCCTAAACATTATCGAGGTTGTTTCAGTTTGCCCGATTAGGCGGACTCATAAAGATTTATCTATAGTTTGAAAATGAACTGCTTTGCTATTGATCGACTAATTCGTCTCTTGGTTTTCATGGAAGATAGCTATAAATCAAAAACTCATTTCAGCCCGAATCCGTATTCCATTTTTATCGGCAAAACCACTGCCAACATAAGTATTAGTTAATTGGCGGACATATTCCACCCTTAAAACTTTAAAAATATTGCTTACCCCAAAACCAATCTCGGCGTATGGTTTTTCCACTTCATTGCTATAATAATCGGGTAAATCGAAAACTCCGTTATACGAATCGTTTAAACTGCCAAAATGCACTTTTAGCGAAACCATTTCGCGTAATTTGATTTTTCTAATTAATGGTATTCGGTTAAAAATTATACCTCCTCCATTATAATCAAGGTGGATATTGGAATACAAATTGTGCGCAAAGGAAGCGTGGTGCAACAAGTTGAACCTGTATTTTGCATAGCCTAAGGACATGGATCCAACGGGTTGGTCCAACAAATCATACGGGGCATCGCCAAATAAATAACCACCGTTTACCATATAGCGCATAAAAGCTTGCCCCATATTGAGTTTCCCAACAATTGACCCGTGGAGTTGTGAATAAAGTCCAGGCGAACTATCTACGTTGTTAGGCAACTTTGTTTTTCCAATGTCCCAACTTATGTTTATTACAGGTATCTGGTCGATATAATAAACCCGTGCAAAATAATATTTGTCGTAATACTGTCCGAATGCCAGCCTCAGATTCATCAAAATCCCGTAATTTTCGTACTGCGTGTAATTTATATCATCTCGTACAAATTGCACATCTGAGGTACTTTTACTTAAAAGATAGTAGGGCGAAATTTCCAGGATTACATCCTCGCGGGCATTGTATTCTAAAGTAAAATTGAAGCTTTTTTCTTCTTTCAAGTACGGGTTTCGTTCACGTGAGGTAAGTGCTGCAATAAAGTTCCCATTTCCCCTAGTATTGGGATTTTTCTTAATGAATCTCAGGTATTTATCTTGTGAAACCAAGTTGTAATCATTGGAATAATTTACCCGAAAAATATATTTGTCAGTGCTTAAAGGCTGGTAAGCGGTATTCATACCGAACTTGAATTCGTTGTTTTTTGTTCCGTAGCCAACAAAACCACCAATGGTAAAGTATTCAAATAGTTCTTCGCCTGTTCTAATTGGCACGGTAAAGCGATGTCCCTCTATGGCATTTGTACTGTAAATGTCGAAAACAGGACCCACATCAATTATACCGGTGTTTATATAACTCGTTAAAACCATACCACCAATGGCATCAATTCCCTGTACCACATCGTTTTCTTTTAGCTTTTCGATGCGCATATAGGTTCCTTCTTTTAGTTGATTGGATGCAAATTCGGGCTGGTTTTTCCAATCGCGTGCCTTTACCTGACTGAGACGATTAGCCATAGAATATTGCGTGGTTTTATTCACCAGCCAGTTACCAGCAGATATTTCATTTATCCGTTCAGAGCCATATTTCGAGACAGTGTCTTTGTTTAAGGAGAGCGACATATTGAAGCTGATTTCCTGATCTTTGAAAAACCAATAATCCTGGTCAGTTTTCCGATACGAAACATTTGCCTGAAACCCATTGACAAAGTTAATGTTGGCTTCTTTTTGAATGTAAGCGTAAACCTTTGTTAAAGCAAAATTTTCGCCATCAACAGTAAAACGGCCTGTAAACAAAGGATTGTATTTATTTTTTGGAGTGAATGAAAAATTGTAAAAAAGCTTTCCGTCAATCACTGTGCTGTCGTTTAAGAAAATATCGTAATTCAACCTTGCCGAATTACTTATGGGTGATGTAAAACCTCGTCCTATAATATCAATTTGTTCCTGGTAGAAATCCAAATCAACCACTACATTCAGCAAAATAAGGCTTTCAATGGTTTGGTTCAGTTTTGGAAAAATTCCATCCTTTTTTGCATAAACTGTACTGTCTTTCCCGTCCCTGTTGATAGTTCCCAATTCGGCCAGGTAAATGGGTGAGAACTTCATATCATGGCCATCCATTTTCATAGTCACTTCATCCAGATTGTTTATTATTCGGTTTGTTCTGGCAGATGAATCCAAGGCAACATAAACCGAAGTCCGGGCAAAAGTCTTATATTCATTTACCTTTCGTATATTTTCCCTGTTTTCTTTTTTATGCTCCAGTACTAGTTTAAACAACTCCTTTGCACGTGAGATTTCAGGTTTCACAGTAACTTCATCCAGCATTTTTATATCTTCTATTAATGAAACTGACATTGGTTTGTTAGCACCTTTGTCAATTTTTATTTCCTTTTGAAAATATCCTACAGAAGAAAAACAAAGCGTATCGTTTTTTACTGACGGCAACTTAAAATTCCCATCAATATCTGCCATAGTCCCATAAATTGTTCCCTTAAACCAGATATTTGCGAAGGGAATGGGTTCATCTGTTCTTGCATCAGTTACATTTCCTGTAATTTCTTGTGCGCTAATGGTAAGAGCGGAAAATGCTGTTATAAAGAATATTGCTATTTTATACCACATATCAATACGGAAATTATTCTATTTCAGCTTTTCCGATTTTAACACCCAATACAATCCTTTCACTCCAACTTTTATGTCATCGAGCCGCAGCAGCACAAGAATTTTTTCGATATAGGCAAACAAGCCCCACGCTATTACGAGGTAGAACATCCATGTAAAAAAACCAAAAACAAATAGCACAAAAAAGAAAATACTCTGTACATAACCCGCAGAAACTGCCGAGTACAAATGCAAGCCAGGTATTTTGCCAAAGCGGGCGAAGGAGATAAAATAGCTTAAAACAAACACACCAAGAAAAAAATATAAAAACCAGGCATGTGGTTCAATATCAGTCCATTTAAAAACGAATATACCCAGAATGGCCATGGCATAGGTACAAATATCCGCAAGGTTGTCGAGTGCGGCTCCAAAATTGGTTTGAAGCTTAAAATAACGTTCAATGCTGCCTTCAATTGCATCACTAATCATGCTGATACACAAAATAATTACGAACCAGTTTTCGCGGCCCGAAAGCGCCATTAACAAGATTACGGGGAATACCAGAAGACGGTATAAACTGATTAAATTGGGTGCGTTTAAAACGCTCTCTCCTTTTATAATTACTTTTTTCATATTCTTTTATTTTATATAAAATTTTGATACACAAGGATCAAGACGAGAAATACTCAACTATAATTAGAGCGCAGAAACCATTGCACGTTTTCGTTTCTGCACTGCAAGGCTGTTGATAAAATATTCCAGCATTTTATGAATCGAATTATCGTTTGCTTCATGTCCCTTAACCATCAGAATTTGATCCAGATTGCTGGTGTCAAACTGTAAATTCGTATCGGTATAGCTTTCCGTGAAGGTCATACCTGCAGATATAATTCGTTCTAAAGCGTTCATTTCGTGGCGTGCGAACTGTTTTTCGGGAACAATATTAATTGGTAGCAACTTGCTGATGCTATTAATAATATGAATATTTTTTACCTGCTCTTTGGCAGTAAAATTCATAATGACGGGAACATGTTTTACTTCAACTGTTCGCTGTAAATAGTTTACAACCATGTCGATTGGAATTAAATTTTGCGTTGAAACGGGGTCAACATGCACACGCACCGTTTGATTTGGATTACGAAACGCAAGTCTGTGCATCCGTTTTGCAAAATCGAAAATGCCATAATCGGTTTTAGTTACCCCTGTTTTGCTGTTGCCAACCACTTGCGATAATCGAATAACATGTCCGTTTAACCCATTTTTGTCGATATTCTCTTTTACCACATTTTCGGCATACCTCTTCGACTGTTCGTAGTAGTTTCTGAATTTCTGAATGTCATCGTTGGGATAAAATTTCTCCTCAAACCGTCCCGAGAATCTGCCACAGGAGTAGGCCGTTCCAATAAAAAAGAAACGCGAATTGGTCTTAGCAAATTTTGAGAATACCTGAATTGAATTTTCAAGTCCTCCAACATTTGTTTCAAATATTTCCAGCTTTGATTTAAAATCGAATTTTAGACTGGCAGCAAAATGAAAATAATCTACCTCTTCGCTGAAAATGTCTTCCAACTGTTCTCGGGGAATCAAAAAATCTTTGTGAAGCAAGGAGTAACTAAATACTTTCAGATTGGTAGGATCTACATACCCGTCATCGCTGCTTTCTGCCAATGCTGCTTTCATTCGTTCGGTAGCCGAAATATTAATGGCTGACCGCACCAAGGCAATTACTTTATACTCCTGCTTTAATAATTTATTGATGAAATGAGAGGCCACATAACCGTTTGCCCCGTTGATAATAATTGTTTTCATATCTATAAGTTTTTCTGTTTTCTGTATAAATATTTAAAGGAAGAGCACCAAAACTGTTACCACGCTTAAAGGAATGGTAAGATTGTCGGAGCCGCGCCAGCTAATCAATTCGGCCAATGTGCCCATAACTGCAATTGTTAAAGCAAGCCAAAATGTATTCAGGTCGAATACCTTAAAATGAAAATAATAGGCGATAACGGTGATAATAAAACTAGACACGAAAAACGCCCCCGAGCCTAAATACGTTTTCATCAGTTTACGGCCGAAGAATCTAATTTTACCGTTATAGTTTACAATGTTTATTCCCAGTATTGCTGCCATCGGATCGCTGATTGCGAGTATCAACATGGGCAGAATGAAAATAAATTTATTACCGGATAAATCGGAAATTAAAAATGTAAGGTAAATGGAGAAAGGCAGCAAATAACTTCCCATAGATTTTCGTTCGATATCATGTATAGATTTTAACTGTTTGATTTGTTGAGTAATTAACAAAACCGCAAAAAATACACATGCCAAAACAAGCACGTACCAATGAGAAGGAAAAATATAAGGAAACGGAACCACCGCCAGGGTTGAGGTAAAATGTGCAAATTTTCTTGTAAATTCGCCTTCTATTTTTAGGCGGCGATAATTCAATTCGTTGAAAATCAACAGAAGACTGATTCCAAACAAATAAACAATAGAAAGAACAATTATATTTGTCATTTCGCTTTCTTTAAAAGTTTAAAACTTCAAAACGTACACGCAGAATGCAACCCAGGCACCAGCAGAAATTAAGCTGTCGAACCTGTCGAGAAAACCACCGTGGCCCGGAATTAGCTTGCTAAAATCTTTTACATTTAACTTTCGCTTGAAAAATGAAGCGGTCAAATCGCCTGCAAAAGCAAAAAACACTAGTCCCAGCGTTAGGATAAGTGATTCCAGTTTGATCCCGGTATAAAGACTCCTGAGCAGAAAAGCACTGCCAATTGCAATTAGTCCGCCACCAATAAGACCACCTAAAGTTTTGTTTGGGCTGGTTTTTGGAAACAGTTTTTTTTGTCCCCAAAGTTGTCCTGTTATCTGGCTAAAACTGTCGAAAATAGAGAGTACGATAAACGAAAACAGGATTAGCTCTTTTTGCAGTGTGCCAAACAATAAAAACCCTGCTGAAAGCATACAGTAGATTAGCAATGAAATAAAGAAGAACCGTTTATGCTTGTAATCCGATTGATGGAAAAGCCGAAACAATTCAATCAAACCGACGCCAATTATTAAACCCGACAAGTATCGAAAAGCTACTGGAACCAGGACAATGCTGAAAAACAGGATGTTGATAATGAAAAAATACATCACGAATTTGATGTAGCTTTTCCGTGCAACTTCGTGTTCTTTTTTTCGGTTGATGAAATAAAAACCAACTCCGCCCAGCAGAAAGTAAATTAGAATTGTATAGTAAATAATGTGAATCATGTATACTCGTTTTTTTCTTATGTAATTATTCAACAATCATTATAATGCCCAGTACAACCATTACGGCCGCATACAAATACCTGACTTCATTTTCGGAGTTACCGATTTCTATTTTCGACAAGAACCGGGGGCCAATTAAGGCCCCAACAATTGAGCCTACGGTTAATAATGAAATCAGTGTAATGTCTATTCTTCCAACCAAAAAGTGGGCGCTCACTGCAAAAATCGTGTTACTTAAAACCACCATCAGCGAAGTGCCGATTACCAATTTCAACGGAATATTCAAGCTAAACATACCTGCTAAAACAGGTGCTGTTCCGCTGATTCCGAATGTTCCCGTAATTGTTCCAGCAAGAAATCCGAAAAAGGAAATTTTCGTTTTTTTTGCGAAGCGCGACACTTCGTTCAGCCTGTTTCCATTTTTTTCTTCTTGTTTACGTCGCCATGTATCCCATACAATTTTCAAAGCAATTGCCATGGAATAAATTCCAAAGCTTATTTTCAGTTGCTCTGCACTTATCCTCCTCGTAATTTCTGCACCGAAAAAGGCGCCTGCAATTCCTGCCAGTGCAAATAATGCCCCAATCCTGAAATCGATGTTTCCTTTGTGGAAGTGCGACAGTGAGCCAACAAGGCAGATGGGCAAGGTGGCAACCAGCGAAGTAATAACCGCGGTTTGTGCGGGCACTCCTATTAATAATGTAAGTACCGGAAGTAAAAAGAATCCGCCGCCACCACCAAGTATGGTGCCAAACAAGCCAACAAGAAAACCTGCCAAAGGCAGAATATAATAGCTGTTTTGTATTTCTGAAAATTCAATCATTCGTTTTATTATTGTTGCTCATTTACCCGATTTAGTTCCAGAGTACCCAGTGTATGTCGCATTTTTGCCGATTGTAAAATTCCATTTTCGTAGTAGTATCTGTTTAGTTCCCGTTCTTTTTCGTCTTTAATGATGTAGGTCCGCTCATACACTGGAGTAATTCTTCTCATTTCCGCACGCCTTTCATTGTATATTCGTTTAATTGTTGAGGGTTCGTTGAAGTAAAGTAAGCTTCCGCTGTAAGTAATTGAATCGATAATAATCGTTGTATCTTCATCAGTAACAAGCTGATATAAGCCCTTTACAAAATCTAGCCGCATATTGGAATTTAGTTTTCCGTTTTTGTACGTTTTAACATGCGAATGTTGCAGAACGCCCTGTTTGTATTTCGTGTTCTGAACATATTTTATTCGATAGGGAAAGGGGAGATTTACTTTTATATCTGTAATAGCTTCAATATTTACATTTCCGTTATTGTTTGTTTGGATAACAGACAATTCACCAACATAGACACCTAACATGTGTAAACTATATTTAGTAGCCAATTCTTTCGGTTTAGCTGAAACGGATGGAAAAAAAATAATACCGAGTAGAAGAGTCACAATGATTTTCTTTTCCGTTGTTTTCATAATAATGTGTAACCTTTAATGAATATTTTATGGGTATGAAATCTGTTTTGCCACCGGATGAAAAATCTTAAATGCTTTTAGTTTAACAAACGTATAGTTAGTTAATATAAACTAACTTTTGCAGGCCAAAAAAACTTTTGTACGAAACATTAATTGATTTGAACTAAATTTTATTTTCGTTAATTTGCTGGTTATCATGGCTATATTTCCAATTGTCTTTGTATAGTAGTAAGGTTTTTATGGAGTTTGACAATTCACTGCCTTTTTTAATCAGATCAAAGGAATTGTTCAACATCTGCCATTGTTTTACAAACAAACGGAGCGAACCCATTACAACAAGGGCTAAATGTTCTGATTCAACATCAGTTCGTAGTTCTCCTTTTTCCTGTCCATCCTTAATAATCTGAATCAAAACATTAAAACTACTATTCATTATTTCCGATACCCTTTCGACAAGAATCGGCTCGTTTCTAAAAAGCTCTTCTGAAAAAATAACGGCAACCAAAGATGGCGACTGGGTGAAAATTATGAATTGATTCAAAAACAGATGGTTAATTTTTAGAAGAGCATCTTGGTCAGAATTTAATTCAGCAGCAAAAAGACGTTCGGTATTTTCTTTAAAGTAATTTAATATGGCCACGAGAATCTGAATCTTATTTTCATAGTGCCTGTAAATTGCCGATTCTGAAAAACCTATCTTTCTAGCCAGGTTTTTAATAGTTAATCCCTGAATTCCTCTTTCTGCAATCAATTCAAGGGAAACTTCTATTATTTGTTTTTGTCTGTCCGACATTTATAAAGCAAATTTCCAATTATTTAGAAACAAGTTAGTGAATATTCACACACAAAGATAAATGTAATAATTTGACCTGCCAAATACTTATTGAAGTATTTTTAATATTCTGATGCAACTTAATGATTAATAGACAAAAGGGGGAACTCTTTTGATTCTCTCTAAACGTAATTACTAATCCGCCTACAATTGAAGGAATACCAGTAAAAATGCTACCACTGACACAACCAATCCAGTCATGAAGACATTAAAAGCCCAGCGCAATAAGCGATATTTTTTTGCAAGAACTTTTCCTAATGAATACTGGTCTTTGGTCATTGTGTTATACAAGTATTGGTCATCATCGATCATTTCTTCAATTGCCCATTCGTAATCATTCAGTCCCATTCTGTAGAAATTCCCAAAAAATAACAAATTGACCTTTTTCTGTCTGATATCCTTTTTCGTGAACTTTCCCGAGGAAATATAAGGTCGGGTAGATAAAATGGCAAGAATTATAGTAGACAAGCTAAATACAATAAAGATTGTAGTAGGTAAAATGATAGCTGGATTCTCCTTAAATCTACTTGCTAACGCGACCAGACCCAGAGATATAATAATACCGTTAAGGGAAATCAGGATATTGGATTTATTATCGGCTATCGAGCTTAGGTTTATTTGGTTCCGTGCTGTGAGTTTAAACATTGAATCCACACCACGTGAATAGTTTCTCCCCTTTTTAGAGCTTTCTTTCTTTTTCTGTTCTCGCTTCATGATACTCTCCTGTAAAAGTTGAAGATTTTTATTCTTGATTTTTGTGAATTCTCTCTGACAATACCCTGTAAAAAAGGAGTGGTTTCTGAACAATTGAACAGACTCCTTTTTAAATTTCGATTTACTCAATTTCCTGGTCCCGGTATTTTTTAATTCCTTTCTCAATTTGTCAGCATATTGAAAATAGTTTTCATCTCCCATATGCATGAAGTCTGCATCACAAAGAATTTCTGCAATTTTATAAGTAGGATGATGAGGGAAAGCAGTTGCCATAATGACTTCTGAAATAAGATCCATAATATCTTCATCAACACCTTTTTGCTTCAGAAAATTCATTGCAATGGCCACGCTTTCCTTTTCATGCCCTTGATATTTTTTGATATAACCGGTGTCATGAAACCAGGCGCTTGCCAGCAGAATGTTCATCTCATCCTCATTCAGATTTTCGCAGTCCCCAATTAATTTCGCGTTTTTCACTACGGATTCGGTATGTTCGATTGTATGATATGTTAATGTTTCCGGTGATTCCGTGACGATTAAATCATCGACATACTGTTCTATCTCTTTTAACATTTCTGAATTGATTCTCATTGCTTATATGATAAAGGTTCTTTTATCTTGTCTTCAATAGATCTGTAAAGGGAAACCAGTTTTTCACTCCCTTTAATTTTTGAGGATCCCAGCAGATCAAATGCACCCTGGGTGGCACTATTTAGTTCATTATATACTTCCTTTGATATAAGTAAGGATGTGTTATAATTCTTGTTTAATTGTTCGATTCGTGAAGCCATAATAACCACTCTGCCAGTAATTGAATATTGCTTTCGTGTCGTTGAACCAATATTTCCAGTTACTGCCTCATCATAATGGAGCCCTATGCCAATGCGGGTAAGGGGAATATTTCCCATAGTATACTCCCTGGATATTCTGGCAATGATCTCCTGCGATGCCTCAGTGGCATGTTGACTGCTATTTCCTATGGAAACCGGTGCGCCAAAGGTTGCCATAAATCCATCCCCGAGGAATTGATTGATCACTCCATGGTGAGATTGTACAATTTCGATCATAAAACCAAACAATTTATTGAGGTAAGCAACGACCTCTTCAGGTTGATGTTGTTCCACAAATGGAGTAAACCTGCGGATATCGAGAAACATGATGCAGACTTTTTTTCTTGCTCCGGAAAGTTCATTGTTGTTTTGCAAGATATTATCTGCAATTTGAGGTGATATTTGTTGTCCGAATAGATCAATTACCTCGTTTTTCTCTTTGATATTTTCCGAAGAAACCACCATCTTCTTTCTTATAAGATCAGCTACAAAACCGGCTGCTATTCCGGCAATTATCATAATCAAACCCTGTCCAAGATACTGCATACCAGTCAGGTCAGGATGGGCCTGATCAACAGGTGTGTTTGAGAAAGTAGTTGAATAGTAGATAGATACAATAATAAATTCAAAAGCAGCCAGGGTACCTGTGAATATGGATAATTTCATATTAAGCCGGAATGTGGAGAGTATAATAAAAATAAAGTAGGTTAATGTGGCCGGTGACTGAAGAATAAAGGTCTGCTGAGAATATTCGACAATGACGATTAGTAGGATACTGAGCAAGCTGACTTCTGAGAAGCTGTTTATGTAACTGAAGAGCCTGGGATGTGCAATTAGAAAGTTGCTTCTTTTCCCCAGTAAAAAATGAACCAAAGACTCATACACGATCATAATGGCAGTAAAAATCAAGATAGAATAGATGGAAATTCGGGTTTTAAATACTTGAAAATATTCTTCATTGTAAAAGAAATAA
>Ga0180436_10003346_pt1 | contig 14777 bp, 17 predicted proteins | sample SS_ome_2_FD_132434 | JGI IMG/M metagenome (GOLD analysis project Ga0180436, IMG submission 132434) | Hypersaline lake sediment archaeal communities from the Salton Sea, California, USA - SS_3_S_2 metaG | ecosystem: Environmental > Aquatic > Non-marine Saline and Alkaline > Hypersaline >...
CGAAGCGGACACCCAAATCGCGCGCAAACTCGTCGTTTGCAATGACGATGCGGCTTTCGACCATCACCTGCTTGACCGGGCGGTCGAGACTGGTGACGAGCGAGCGGATGTTCTTGATGCTGGACGCCGTATCATGGATCAGGAGCGTGTTGGTGCGCTCGTCCACGGTGACACTGCCTCGCGTGGACATCAGCCTGTTGGCTTCCGATTTCACGAGCGCGGCAAGTTCGGAAGCACGTGCGTACTTGACCCGAATCAGTGATGTTTTCAGCGGCTCGAGTTCTTCCATTGCGATGGCTGCCTGGGCTTCGAGCTGTTCCATCCTGGCTACTTCCTCGGTGGGTGCAACCATGATGACATTGCCACGTTGACGCTTGCTCAGGCCCTTGGTCTGCAAAATGATATCGAGCGCCTCTTCCCAGTGAACATCCTTGAGACGCAGCGTGATATTGCCCCTCACGGTGTCGCTGACGACCATGTTGAGGCCGGTGAAATCTGCCAGAAGCTGGAGAACCGAGCGTACCTCGATGTCCTGGAAGTTCAGTGAGAGCCTGCCTGCAGCGGTTCCGGCGTCTGCCTGCATTTGCTCCGTTTCGCCGGTGACAGGTGCGGCAGCCTGTGCCTGCGCCACGGCACCCGGTGAGCCGATTTCGAGCACCAGGCTGTTTGCGGAGGTCGTGACATTGTATTGCTGGCGATTGTCGAGCTGGGCGACAAGGCGGGTGCGTCCGTTACCCTCGACCACGCTGACATTGCGCACGCCCTTTTGACCAATCTCGTATTTTTTCTTGTCCAGGCCACTGCTACCAGCAATATCGATCACAATCCTCGCGGGAGAGTCGATCGAGAAGCTCGCGGGCGGCGTATTGAAGGCTTCCGATGCCGTGGCAACGATGCGCACGATACCGTCACTGGTCACGCTGTGCTTGAGTTCTGTAATCGTCTGCGCCGCGCTGGCCGGCCCCGCTATCAGGATCGCCAGCATGGTGAATGAGACGGCAAGGACTACCCGATATCGTTTAAGTGTCTGACTCATCATAATAATCACTCTGTCTTCCCGAACGAGGTTTACTCTTCTAGTGCGATCGCGGCTTGCCGCTCAACAAAATTTCCCATACGGTCAGGCACGATCTCGACCAGTTCGATACGATCGAGAAAGACGCCTGTAATCCGCCCGTAATTTCTGCCCATGTAATTTCCCTGACGCACCCTGTGGACGGTTCCGTCCTTGGCCTGGATCAGCGCAAAGGTGGCGCCCGCCTGTGAGAGCGTGCCGACCATGCGCAAGGTATCCAGACTGAATGCCTCGAGCTCCTCTTTGGGACGCGTTGTATCAGGACGAATACCGGTGTCCGTGAATTCTTCTGCCAGCTCTTCCTCGGCAAAGACAAAGGGACTCCGGAACCCCTCCCTGGCTGCCGTGTAGGTATAGCCCTCAACGACCGGCACCTCGGGGGCGGGTTCGACGGGCAGCCCTTCACTGGCCTTGGTCTTATCGATGAACTGATGCAGGTCCGAATTACCCATACCGAAACAGCCCGAGAGCAGGGTGCTTGCCAGGAGCAGGAGAGTAGTACCAGCGCGATTCATTTGGCAGCCTCCTTGTCGCCTTCGCCAATGTAACGATAGGTTTTTGCGGTGAGCGACATCTGAAGGATGCCAGCTTCTTGTCCGCTGTTCTGTCCGCGCCTGTTATCCTGCCCACCGATCTGGACATTATGAATTGTGATGATACGAGGCAAGGCAGCCAGGCCACTGATGAATTCACCGAATTGGTGATAAAGTCCGACCACCTTCATGCTGATTGGCAGTTCGATATAGAAATCTTTCGGGGTCTCGCCTGTTGGCTGGAAGAGCGTGAACTCCAGCCCGGAACCGAGACCAGTCTGGGAAACATCCACGAGCAGGTCAGCGATCTCGCTCTTGTCGGGCAACTGCCTCAACATGACACCAAATGCCTCTTCCATTTCAGCGAGTTGCTTTCTGTATTCCTCGAGGTTGACGACCTTGCTGTGTTTTTCCTCGAATTCTTGCCTGAGATCGACCTCTTCCCTTTCATGCTTTGCGAGCGTCGTGTACTGGTTCCTGATGTCATAGTAATACCAGCCACCGGCGATGAGCGCGCAGATTAAAACGATGGCGACGATCTTGACCGGCATTGGCCAGTCGCCCATGTTGGAAAAATCGAGATCATTGAGTTCCGACAATGTCATTCTTCTTCCGCCTCTGCCGACTCCGGTTTATCCTGCTTCAGGTTCAGGCTGAAGCGATTCAGACCCTCGGTATCCTCACTCTGGATGAGCCTCAGGGTGGGCTTGTCGAGCCACTCCATCTCCTCGATATTCCGCATGAGTGCAGAAATCTGTGCATTCGACTGCGCATTGCCCTCGATGCTGATGGTATTGCCCGATTGCTTGATGCTCGTCAGCACGACACCATCAGGCATCATGACAACGAGATCATCCATGAGGCGCACTGCCTTCGGCCTGCTCTCCTGGAGCGACTGGATGAGCTCCATCCTGGCGATCAGCCGATTCCTGGTTTCGTCCAGTCGCTTGATTTCAGCCAGCTGGGCATCGACCAGGGCAATCTCCTTGCGTAGCAGGTTGTTACGATCGATCTGGTTGTCAATCATGTTCTGATTGATGAGATGCCAGAGGCCCATGACGAGCAGTGTCCCGACGACACCGGCCCCGAGAAACATGATGAAATCGCGCTTGCGCTGTTCACGGCGTTTTTCACGCCAGGGAACGAGGTTGATTCTTGCCATTAATCAAACCTCCTCAACGCAAGACCGCAAGCGACCGTGAATGCCGGCGCCTGCTCCCTGAGTTTGCTCAAATGCACATTCTTGCCAAATTTCATGGATGCGAACGGGTCGAGAATCCGGACCGGGATGCCAATGAGGTTTTCGACGAGATCGGTAATACCTGTGAGATTTGCGCAGCCGCCCGTAAGAAAGAGCTGCTGGATGTTGGCGCCTTCGTCACTGGCCTGGTAAATCTGCAGTGCACCGCGAATGTCCTGCGCCAGGCGCTTGACGAATGGCTGAAGCAGGGTTTCACGATAATCACCCGGCAAGTCACCGTTGATCTTGCGAACTTCCGCCTCTTCCGGTTCGAGGTTGTAGGCGTTCTGGATGTCCTGGGTGAGCTGGCGCCCGCCGATATGATATTCGCGTGTGTGCCGGATGTTGCTGTCGACGATGACATGAACATCCATGGTGTTCGCGCCGATATCAATCACCGCAACATTATTCGCGTTGCCGGAATCCGGATCAAATTGCACCAGCTCCTGATAGCAGTGCTCGATCGCGTACTGCTCCGCATCGACCACCTGGGCAGTGAGGCCTGCATTTTCGAGCACCATGATCAGGTCATCGACAACATCGCCGCGAGCTGCGGCAAGCAGGACATCGACTGTTTCCGGGTTGTGCTGCGAGGGGCCGATCACATCGAAGTCGTAGCGAACCTCGTCGAGGCGCTGCGGGATGTAATGATCGGCTTCGAGCGACACCATGGATTCCATTTCCAGCTCGCTGAGACCTGCCGGTAACTGGATGACCCTGGATATGACGGCCGCGCCCGAGACAGCAACTGCTGCCTGCTTTGCCGAGGAACCACTGCGGCTGACAACCTCGGTAATGACCTCGGAAACGGCAGTGGTGTCCTTGATTTTTCGTGCATCGACGGAGCCGGGTGGCAAATTGCCGGATGCAAAGGCATCCACCCTGTACTCGTGATGCCCCTTGGTTTCGGAACGACTGAGCTCGATCAGCTTTACGGCTGTCGAACTGATATCAATCCCTAGCAGTCTCTGTTGCGTTTTTGGTAATAACGCCATCGGGCCCCCCGACCGAAATACGACATGTGAATCCTGTTATTGGTGAGAATCGTGGATTCTTAATCGTTATTTTTCCTTGTTGACTCATTGAATTCCCCGGCAATTACCCACGCCGGCTTTATCCGGTTTCTCTTTATCGGGCAATTGTCACCTTCTCAGGTTAAGGCAATATCTCTGGATATTCAATAAGATGTTAAAACTATTTTGTTAATTTTGTAAATAGAGTGTAGTTTTTTTTTCTCGCCTTGCGCAAAATCATTCTTCAGTCATGAATGCCGGCAGCGCAAGAGACGCGTCAAATATAGCACGATTGAAATAGCGCATACCCGCAATCTTCTCCATTTCAGCGTACCTGGGCTCGGGCCAGGCGCGCATGGGCGTCGCCATGGTTGCAGACCACCAGCCTCCCGGATAGACAGGTTGTGGAAACTGCAGCGTCCTGGTGGCGGCAAAACCTGCAGACTCCATGTCGCGATAGATGCGTTTCAGCAACTCCCGGTGCAGCAAGGGTGATTCGCTCTGCTGCACGATCAGGCCATCAGTCCGCAATGCATGATGACATGCCCTGTAGAATGCTTCACTGAACAGGACCTCACCCGGACCAACCGGATCCGTGCTGTCGACGATGATGACATCGACCGAGGCAGCTTCCGCTTTCTGCATCCACTTGATGCCATCGATGAAGAGCAGCTCTGCGCGCGGGTCGTCATTCGATTTACAGAGCTCCGGAAAATAGGTCTCGGACAGGCGCGTTACCCGCTCGTCGATATCTATCTGCGTGACCTGTTGCACACCCGGATGCCTCAGAACCTCGCGCAGCGTGCCGCAGTCGCCCCCGCCGATAATGACTACACGCTTCGGATCCGGGTGCGTAAAGAGCACGGGATGCGACATCATCTCGTGATAAAGAAAATTGTCTCTGGTGGTAAGCATGATGCAATCATCGATCACCATCAGATTGCCCCAGTCCGTGGTCTCGTAGATTTCGATCTTCTGGTACTGGCTTTGCTCCTCGTGCAGCTTGCGGTGAACCCTGAGGGCGAAGCCGGAACCCGTTGCATCGGAGGTTTCCGTGAACCACTGGTTCGTATCTGGCATGGCATTATCCCTGTCTGAATCGTCGCAACATTAGCGACAATGGCAAGCCGGTGCAAGCTGTACAATAGCGCCATGAGCCACACACCATCTGTCCCACAGAACTACGGCCTTCCCGGCTGGAGCGAAGACTACTTCACCATCGGTGAGAATGGCCACCTGCATGCCCGACCGCATCGCACCAACCGCCAGAGTATCGATCTGCATGAACTCGCCCGCGAAGCGGCTGCGAAGGGACTCCACTGGCCGCTACTCGTGCGCTTCAATGACATCCTGCATGACCGGGTCGCATCCCTGTGCAACGCCTTTACAGAGGCGGCCAGGGCACAGGACTACAAGGGCGGCTACCGTGCGATCTACCCGATCAAGGTCAACCAGCAGCGCAGCGTCGTCGAAGAGCTGTTGCGCGGAGGAGGAGACTGCATCGGACTGGAAGCAGGTTCCAAGCCGGAACTGCTCGCCGTTCTGGCGCTCGCAAAGCCCGGCAGCGTCGTCATCTGCAACGGCTACAAGGACAGCGAGTATGTCCGCCTGGCGCTGATCGGGCGCCGGTTGGGCCTGCGCATCCATATCGTGATCGAGAAAATCAACGAGCTTGATCAGGTGCTGGCACTGAGCAGGCAGATGCAGGTCGAGCCGCTGCTCGGTGTCCGTGTCCGGCTGGCAGCATCGGCGAGCGGGAAGTGGCAGAACTCCGGTGGCGAGAAGTCCAAGTTCGGACTGACCGCCGCGCAAGTGCTGCAGCTTGTCAACCGGCTGGAAGAGGAGGGAGCGCTCGACTGGCTGCAGCTACTGCACTCTCATATCGGTTCGCAGATACCGAACCTGCGTGATATCCGCAGCGGCATCACGGAAGCGGCGCGCTACTATTCAGAACTGCGCAGGCTTGGCGCCCCGATCCGGATCGTCGACGTCGGCGGTGGGCTTGGTATCGATTATGAAGGAACCCGCAGCCGTCACTACTGCTCCATCAACTACACGCTCGAAGGATATGCCGGCGAGATCATCGCGACACTGAAGCGCCACTGTGACCGTCTGGAGCTTCCCCATCCCCTCATCCTCTCCGAGTCGGGACGCGCCATGACCGCGCATCATGCCGTACTCATCACCAATGTCATCGACCAGGAGATGATTCCGACAGAGCCGCCCGACACCGGCATGCAGCATGAAATCCTGCAGCAGCTGCACAGCCAGTTCGAGTCTGCCCTCGAGGTCAGTCCGCAGGAAGTCGACCAGGAGACACGCTACATTCTTGATGAGGCGCGCTCCCTGTTCGAGCTGGGTGAACTGCCACTCGAGGTATGGGCAGCGGTTGATCTGTGGGGTAACGCAATCAGTCACCGACTGCTGCAACGCCTGCGCCCGGAGAGGCGTCGTGACCGGGAGCTGCTCGATCGCTTGCGCGAACAGCTTGCTGACAAGCTCTTCCTGAATTTCTCGCTTTTTCAGTCGGTGCCGGATGTCTGGGCAATCGACCAGCTGTTTCCGATCGTCCCCTTGCAGCGGCTGGACGAACGACCGCAACGCAGCGCAATCCTGCATGACCTGACGTGCGATTCAGACGGCTGTATCGACAGCTATATCGACCAGGATGGTGTCGAGTCGACCCTGCCATTGCACAGCCTGAATCCCGGCGAACCCTATCTCGTCGGTATTTTCCTTGTAGGCGCCTACCAGGAGATCCTTGGCGACATGCACAATCTGTTTGGCGATACCAACGCGGTCAATGTCGAGCTGACAGAAGATGGCTACAGGCTTTCAGAACCCGAGTATGGCGACACGGCTGAAGAGTTGCTGCGCTACGTCCACTTCGATACCGACAGCATGCTCTCTGCTTACCGGGAACACCTGGACCGGGCAGGACTTCCGGATGAAATATCCGATGACTACTTTGCGCGGCTAAAAGCCGGCCTCGAGGGTTATACCTACTTCGAGGAAGAGTGAGCCAGGCAGGTCTCGAGCTGCGCCAGGCGCTCCGGCGTGCCGACATCGATCCAGAGACCATCATGCCGCACGCCTCCCGCACGCCCCTGTTGCATGGCTTCGCGCAAGAGCGGTGCGAGCGGAAACTTCCCCGGCTCGCAGCCGGCGAACAGGTCATGTCGGTAGACCCCGATACCACTGAAAGTCAGACGCTCGCCACGCCCGGGATCACTGTGAAGCCGGTCGCCTTGCAGGGCGAAATCCCCTTCCGGATTATGTTGCGGGTTGGGAACCATGACCAGGGTGGCAAGATCCCCTTGCGCGATACGGAGTGAGCGGTAATCGATATCTGTCCAGATATCGCCGTTGATGACGAGAAACGGATCCGGGAGCAACGGAAGGGCACGATGGATGCCGCCTCCGGTTTCGAGCGCCTCGCCCTCGGCAGAGTAATCGATGGCAAGCTTCCAGCGAGAGCCGTCTCCAAGCGCTTTCTCGATCTGCTCACCAAGCCATGCATGATTGATCACGATGCGGCGGAAACCTGCCTCGGCAACACGCTCGACCTGGTGTTCGATCAGCGCCTTGCCGGCGACCGGAAGCAAGGGTTTGGGTATGTGGTCCGTCAGAGGGCGCATGCGTTCGCCGCGTCCGGCGGCGAGGATCATGACGGCTGCGGGCTTGTCAGACAAGGTCAGGGCAGTGCTTGAAAATGGCTCGGAAATGAAAAAATCTCTGCAATTCACGAGAACGAGGCATTGACACCTCTATCGCGGAAAGCAGGTGTTTTTCATTTATTTTTTCATGGCTTCGAAGAATTCTGCATTGGTCTTGGTCCCCTTGAGCTTGTCATAGAGGAATTCCATTGCCGCCAGCTCATCCATCGAATGCAGGATTTTTCGCAGTATCCAGACCTTCTGCAGTTCACCGGCCGCCATGAGCAGATCCTCGCGGCGCGTGCCGGAGCGGTTGATATTGATCGCCGGGTAGATACGTTTCTCGGCAATGCGGCGATCGAGGTGCACCTCGTTGTTGCCGGTACCCTTGAACTCCTCGTAGATAACATCATCCATGCGCGAGCCGGTATCGACGAGCGCCGTGGCGATGATCGTCAGCGAGCCGCCCTCCTCGACGTTGCGCGCAGCACCAAAAAAGCGCTTCGGCCTGTGCAGGGCATTCGCATCTACACCCCCGGTCAGCACCTTTCCCGATGATGGAATGACCGTGTTGTAGGCACGAGCAAGACGCGTAATGGAGTCAAGCAGGATGACGACGTCGCGGTTGTGCTCGACGAGACGCTTGGCCTTCTCGAGCACCATCTCTGCAACCTGCACGTGACGCTGGGCCGGCTCGTCGAAGGTCGAGGAAACGACTTCACCACGCACCGAGCGCGCCATCTCTGTGACCTCCTCCGGGCGCTCGTCGATCAGCAGCACGATCAAGTAACACTCGGGATGGTTTTGCGCGATGCTCTGCGCGATATTCTGCAGCATCATGGTCTTGCCCGCCTTGGGCGGCGACACGATCAGGCCGCGCTGGCCCTTGCCGATCGGCGCAATCAGATCGATGGTACGCGCCGTGATGTCTTCGGTGCTGCCGTTGCCGATTTCAAGCACGAGCTGTTCGTTGGGAAACAGCGGCGTGAAGTTCTCGAACAGGATCTTGTTCTTGGTGTTCTCCGGCTTGTCGAAGTTGATCTGGTCAACCTTGAGCAGCGCGAAGTAGCGTTCGCTGTCTTTTGGCGGCCTGATCTTTCCGGAGATGGTGTCACCGGTGCGCAGGCTGAAGCGGCGAATCTGGCTGGGCGAAACATAGATGTCATCGGGTCCCGCAAGATAGGAGCTGTCGGCCGAGCGCAGAAAGCCGAAGCCGTCGGTCAGAATCTCGAGCACCCCGTCTCCGTGGATATCCTCGCCCTTCTTTGCATGCGCCTTGAGGATGGCGAAGATCATGTCCTGTTTGCGTGATCGCCCTGTGTCGGCGATTTTCATGGACTGGGCAAGTTCAGCCAGCTCGGCGACCGGCATTTGTTTGAGTTCAGTCAGATTCATATCAGTTGGTCATAACAAGAATAGAGAGGATGACGCGGAGAAACAGCGTCGGTTGGCGATCAGGATCAGTTTAAGGAAAAGTTGAATAAGGTACGCGGAGAGCGGCCGCTGGCCGGACTGCGTGATTATGGGAATTCTAGCAGTCCGCGCGCGGATGTCCAGACAATCAGATACTGCTGTCGATAAATGCTGTCAATTGTGACTTCGACAGCGCACCCACTTTGGTCGCTTCCACTTCACCACCCTTGAACAGCATCAGGGTCGGAATACCGCGGATTCCGAACTTCGGTGGCGTATCCGGGTTGTCATCGATATTCAGCTTCACGACCTTGATTTTACCGCTGTAATCGGACGCGATCTCTTCCAGAACGGGCGTGATCATTTTGCAGGGCCCGCACCACTCGGCCCAGTAGTCGACGAGCACGGGCTCACTGGAATTCAGGACTTCATCTTCAAATGAATCATCGGTGACTTCAATAATATTTTCGCTCAATGGAGATCTCCATGGGATTTTTTCATCTGGGAGCCGGCTTTGGCGTGTGAAAACACTGGCCGGATAGTGATTTGCAGGCTATTTGATCCTAACGCCCCTGTGAATGCAAGTCTTTTGTATGCCCTATAACCGCTGAGGACGCTGTTTTCAGGCTACTGTCGACCTGATGCGGGCATGGCATCGGCGAATAGTGCCGCCACGTCAACGCTGTCGAAACGATATTCGCTCAGGCAGAACTCGCAATCTGCGCGAATCTCACCCTTTTGTTCGAGAATAGACGCAACCTCCTTCTCGCCCATGCCGAGAAGAACTCGCTCGATCTTTTCCCGTGAACAACTGCAGCGGAAGGCAACCGGTTCGGCTTCGAAGAGGCGCACCCTTTCCTGGTGATAAAGGCGGTGCAACAGATCGCTGAAGGGCAGTTCCAGGAGTTCATCACCGGTGATCGTGTCACTGAGAGTGGCAAGGTGCTCCCACGCCTCTTCCGGCCCATGATCTGCAGGCAGCTTCTGTAACAGCAGGCCGGCCGCAAGATCGCCCTGGCTGGCAAGCCAGATCCGCGTCGGCAACTGCTCCGAACGCAGGAAGTATTCACGCAATGTCTCGGCCAGCGAATCTCCGTGCAACGCGACGATTCCCTGGTACCGCTCGCTGCCCTGTGCATCGATAGTCATGACGATGTGGCCCTTACCGGCAAGTTCGGACAGCGTCAGGTTATGGTCTGAGACCTCGCCTCGCCAGCGGGCCAGGCCCCAGATACCTCCCTTGCTGTCGGCCTGTGCAACGAGCGTGTGCATGCGGCCATCACCCTGGATCTGCAAGATCAGCGAGCCTTCGAGTTTGATCGTCGCCGACAGCAATGCGACCGAGGCCAGTGCCTTGCCGAGCTGGCGCGCAATCGCAGGCGGGTACTCATGCCTGTCGAGCAGCGCCCTGAAGCTGCTGCCGAGTCGCACGAATTCACCACGCACACCGGCACCCTCGAACAGGAAGCGCTGCAGCAGGTCGGTGTCAGTCGTCATTCTTGTGAATGACCTCGCCGGTATGATCCCTGACTTCAACGCCGACCGGGATTCCGTTGCGGATTGAATCAGTGACGACGCAGAAATCCTCGAAGAGATTCATGCAGCGCTTCATCTTCGGTGCCCCCGATAGTGCCTCGGACATCTGCAGAGCAACGTCGATACGACCGATGCGCAGGCGTTTCTTCTCGTTGCGCACGATCGTGACAGTCGCCTCTGTAGTGACACTGGACGGCGGAACGTCATCGCGGTTGATACAGTAGAGCAGACTTGCGCTGAGACAGTTCGCAGCGGAGACAGCCAGCAGGCGTGAGGGATTCGGTCCTGCGAGGCCACCCAGCGGCGGCGGCTCGTCGACGAGCATGTCGTCGAGAATTTTCTTGTCAAACTTCACCTTGAACTCGTAATCCTCAAGGTGCTCCAATGTGAGCGTAAAGCGCGCTTCTTCAGACATAGACCCAACCCTCCAGACAGGAAGAGTGATTGTCCGCCATGTCCCGACCCGGAAACAAGCCCATAAAAGGCAGGGGCGCCATGCACAACCCGGCAAACCGCTATGCTTCAACGCGCAGTGAAGCCGAAGATGATGGCTGGGGCATTCTCGAGGCGGAACCGGATCGCATCACAACGAGCCTGACTGTTGATGCAAGCAAGTCGGTCATCACCTATAACGAATCGCCGGACATCCCCTTCGACCGCTCGATCAATCCCTATCGCGGTTGTGAACACGGCTGCATCTATTGCTACGCACGACCGAGCCATGCCTGGCTGGGCCTCTCGCCAGGACTCGATTTTGAAAGCCGCCTCTTCTACAAACCGGATGCAGCTGAACTCCTCAGGAAGGAACTCGCATCAAAAAGCTACAGGTGCGCGCCCATCGCCCTCGGACCCAACACCGACAGCTACCAGCCTGTCGAACGGCGCCTCGGGATCACGCGATCGATTGTCGAGATCCTGCTGGAAACCAGGCATCCTGCGGGCCTCGTCACCAAGTCTGCGCTTGTCGAGCGGGACATCGATCTTTACCGCGAAATGGCGCAGCAACAGCTCGCCAATGTCATGGTTACGGTCTCGACGCTGGATACGGCGTTATCACGCAAGCTTGAACCACGCGCTGCAGTGCCGAAAAGGCGGCTGGAGACCATCGAGCGACTGGCCATGAATGACATTCCCGTCGGTGTACTGATCGCCCCCGTAATCCCTGTTCTGACAGACACAGACCTCGAACAGACCATGCAGGCGGTCCGTGAGGCCGGCGCCCTGACAACGGGCTATATCCTGCTTCGCCTGCCTTACGAGGTCTCGCCGCTGTTTCGCGAATGGGTTTCGGCTCACTTTCCGGACAAGGCCTCGCATGTCATGTCCCAGATCCGGCAGGCACGCGGCGGCAAGGACAATGTTGCACACTTCGGTGAACGCATGCGCGGAACCGGCCAATACGCCGAGATGATCAACCAGCGCTTTCGGCTCATGTACAGGAAACTCGATTTCCCGGGACTGCCTGAACTGAGGACGGATCTGTTCGAGAAACCGACACTGCCCGGTGACCAGATGGATCTTTTCTGACAAGACGGACGCAAAGCTCGCGGAGATCCGCCGAGAACGCGGAGAAATCTATGGAATGATTCTTCAAGGTTTCGAGATCCCGATTGCGGGACATGGGACCGTCAAGCTCAAACCATCCTGCTTTTTTTACGTGATTCAGAGGATTTTCACCACGAAGAACACGAAGAGTGAGATGCCGGTGCTGCGCGGGTGCCTGTTCGAGAAACCGGAACTGCCCGGCGACCAGATGGAGCCTTTCTGACAGGACGGACGCAAAGCTCGCGGAGATCCGCAGAGATCGCAGAGAGCTACATGCAGCAGGCACTGACAGCATCAAATGACTCTGTGTTCTTTGCGGGCCTTGGCGATCTCTGCGTCCGATTTCCCGGGACTTCCCTGGTTCCAGATCACATGATCGGTTCGTCTGACTCCCGTTTCTTCGTGTTCTTTGCGTTCTTTGTGGTTCAATCCGGGGAATAGACCGCCTGCATCCGGTCGATCTCCTCGACCACCTGCTCACGCAGACCTTTTGGTTCCAGCACCTCGACATGGCGTCCGTGGCGCAGGATATCCATGACGAGTTCTGTCGGATTGTTGTAGGGCAAGGTCAACTCGTAACTCCCGTCTTCATGCCACTGGTAAAGCTGGTGCGGGTGCCACTGCTCCTTGCTGACCCAGCGCGCGCGCTCCGGATCAAAGCGCAGAACGGCCTGGTTACTGGCCTTGCCGGAAAAAATGCCATAAGCACTGGAGTAGTGTTCGTTGAGCTCTTCCTGAGAGAGTGACTTCGCAGGTTTGTCGAGTATCTGCACTGACCCGATGGAATCCAGCGCGAAGGTTCGCAGCCCCTTGCGCAGGTGACACCAGGCATCGAGATACCAGTTGTCACGGTAATGGACGAGGCGTTGTGGAGAGAGTATCCGCTCGCTGGTGTCGTCGCGTGAGCGATTGTAGTAACTGATGAGGATCTGTTTGCGGCTTGCCGTAGCATCCGCGATTGCCTGGAACCATTCGCCGGCCGGCCGGGCTGCGATCTGCAGGATACGGATACGCTGAACGAGTTCCTCGCCTTTCTGCTGTTGAAGATTCAGTAGCTGCTCGATGCGCTCCTGCAGGGGAGCGAGCTGCTTTTCGAGCAGCCCGGGCTGTACGTCTGCCAGCAGCTGGTGGACGGAGAGCAGCGCGTGCAGTTCGGAGGCATTGAACCAGATACCCGGCAGCTCGTACATGGGTTCGTCGCTGCTGCGGTCATAGATGTAACCATTGAGCTTGCGGTCATAGCGGATGGGGGCATTCAGGTAGAGCCGCATCGACTCGATGATGCGCTTGACGGTCGCGCGGGAGCATTCGAGTTCCTGCTCGAGTTTCTGGCGGGAAACCGGGTAGCGTGCTGCGCTGAGGATTTTATGCAGATCGTAAATACGGTCGAAACGATCCATGCGGGCTTGTTCTACTGCTGCTGTTGTTGCTGTTGCAGCACTTTTTCAGCCTCGGCCGGGTCGACATTCCACAGGCGTTCGAGCTGGTAGAAGTCACGCACCTTGGATTGCATGACATGAACCACGACACCGTTCAGGTCGATCAGCGCCCACTCTCCGTCCCTCACGCCCTCCTGGCCCATTGGCGGCTCTCCCTTCTGCTTGGCCCTGAAGGCAACGGCCTCGGCAATGGCCTTGACATGGCGGTCGGATGTGCCGCTGGCAATGATCATGAAATCGGTGATGCTCGTCTTGCCTCGCACATCAATGACAGCCACGTCCCGGGCTTTCATATCCTCGAGGATTTCAACGACGAGATCGCGTAGTTCTTCTACCTGCATGAAAATGTCCGTTGAGGAGTCAGTCTCAATGATAACCGAGATTGCGCATTTTCACAGTGATGAGCTCTCCTGGTAGAGACCCAGTTGCTCAATGATGCCGAGGACGGCATCCGGCATGAGGAAGCGCGCACTCCGCCCCGTAGCAATGCGCTCCCGGATGTCGGAAGCCGATATATCGAGCTGGGTGACAGGTTGCAGAAAGATACGGCCTGCCAGCTCTGCATGAAGATCGCCCGCCTCGTCGGTGAGGCGTTCATCAAGCAAGGTCTTCAACTCACCTTCGGGCGGACTTGCATCCGGGCGCTGCATCACGACGAGATGCGCAAGTTCGAGTATCTCGCAAGGGCGGTGCCACTGAAGATAGCCGCTGAAGGCATCTCCCCCCATGAGAAAACAGAGCGGCTCGTCCGGATATTCCTGCCGGAAGGAGTCGAGAGTGTAATAGCTCCAGGACGGCCCGTGGCGATGGAGTTCGCGATTGTCCATGAGGAATCCGGGCTGATCGGCGACGGCTGCCTGTACCAGTGCGCAGCGCAGTTCTGCAGAGGTGCCGGGCTGTTCGCGATGCACGGCCTCCCTGAGCGGTACAAAGTGGATACGCCGGATACCGAGCGCCTCCTGTACGTCAAGCGCCGTGCGCAAATGGCCGTTGTGAACCGGATCGAAAGTCCCGCCGAAAACCCCGATCATGCGCTGGATGCAAGTGGCGGAGCATGCCGGGCGTTGATCGCTTCCAGCACGCCATCCCAGAGTGCAAGGCGCGCCTCGACAGCCTGCCGCGCAGCCGCCGTAGCCTCATCAGCAGCCTGATTGTCACCGCAAAGGGTATTGAGGAGTCGCAGTGACAGAGGCCCGTGATGATCGCCGTCGAGTTCGATATGCCGTTCGAGGTAGTAATGGAACACCGGCGCCTGCTCGCGTCCGATACCGCCTTTGGCAAGGAGCGCGCGAAACATCGCCGGAATGATGTGCTCACGCCCCAGCGC
>Ga0180436_10003349_pt1 | contig 14763 bp, 14 predicted proteins | sample SS_ome_2_FD_132434 | JGI IMG/M metagenome (GOLD analysis project Ga0180436, IMG submission 132434) | Hypersaline lake sediment archaeal communities from the Salton Sea, California, USA - SS_3_S_2 metaG | ecosystem: Environmental > Aquatic > Non-marine Saline and Alkaline > Hypersaline >...
CACATAAAGGAAGCTATTGATTCCAGGTCCCCCAGGCTTTCCGGTATCTTTAAGGCATAATCCCCGCCAATGACCATATATTCTGCATATCCTCCATCGGCATGGGAGCCGGTAGCTTTAAAATCCTTACACAGGTTCTCCAGTCCTTTGCTGCAGTAACTGCAATTACCGCAGCTGGAAAAGATCCAGGTTGCACCGGCTCGTTCACCTTTTTTAAATCCCTTTACCCCACTTCCGATTTTCTCGACAATTCCTACAGGCTGATGCCCCGGTATGACTGGGAGCATGGGAGGCCTGATCCTTCCCTCTATCTGGTCAAGTTCGGTATGGCATACCCCGCAGGCTGATATTTTAATCAGTATCTCATCTGGTCCCGGCTCAGGTTTGGGTAGTTCTGTAAGATGCAGGGGCCTGGATGTTACTTTCTTTCCGGTTTTTGAAGAATTCCCTGCGCCCGCATCTATCTCACATATCCTGTTTAGAACCATAACCTTCATAAGATACCTGTCCCCTAAAAAAGTCATCATTTGTGCCTATTTTATATTCAATAAGATGCTTATGGCAAATTGTGATATATCCATAAGGCAAACAGGGGTGTGAGGCATTTTGGGTGAGCGGGTAAAGGCTGATGGAAATATATTGACAAAGGGCTAAAAGAGGCTTAGAATGTGAATCAATAGTCATATGACTTTATAGTCACAATTTTGGGGAAGGAGGAATGTTTGCCCAAGGAGACTTTTTATAATCTCCCGGATGATAAAAGGGAGAATATAGAAAAAACTGCCATAAGCGAGTTTGCCAGATATGGTTTTGACAAAGCCAGCATTACCCGGATTGTTTATAATTGCAGCATTGCCAAGGGAAGTTTCTATCAGTATTTTACCGATAAGAAAGATCTATTTCTCTACCTGATAACCAGGGTGGGAGAGGAGAAAGTAAAGGCCTTATCCCCGGTAATGGAAAGAAGCCAGGAATATGATTTCTTTGAACTGATAAGAGCTTTATTCCTGGAAGGCCTCAAATTTGCGGCCGGCAATCCTGAGATAACCCTGATGGGAGACTGGCTTTTTAAGAATAAGAACCACCCCATTTATAATGAGATGGTAGGAGAAGGTCTGGAAAATGCCAGGAATATATACTCAGAGCTCATAAAGGCAGCCATAGAAAAAGGGGAAGTAAGAGCTGATATCGATATAGCTTTTATAAGCCATACAATTACTGCTTTGAGCATAAGCTCTGTTGAATACTATATGCAGATGCAGGAGGACAAAAAAGCCAGGATCAGGAAATTTGATGTGAGGATGATAGATACCATAGATTTATTAATAGATTTTTTAAGACGCGGTATAGAGACTAATGGAAAGGAAGGTAGTTAGCCATGATCAAGGTAGAAGGGCTGTACCATTCTTACCTGAAAGACGGTAAGTATGCAGTCAAGGACGTAAATTTCGAGGTAGAAAATGGGGAGATATTCGGTTTCCTGGGGCCTTCCGGAGCAGGTAAGTCTACTACCCAGGGAATACTTACAGGCCTCCTGCAATTGCAGAAAGGCAATGTGACTGTAGCCGGATATGATGTCAAAAAGCTGGAAAGAAAGATGTTTAACAAGATCGGGATGTCATTTGAACAGTCTAATCTATATAGCAAGATGACCGCCAGGGAAAATTTAAGCTTTTACAGGAGGCTTTTTGATGTCGAGACAAGGGAACCGGATGAGCTTATCGAGCTGGTAGGCCTTAAAGGCAAAGAAAATATCAGGACAGGAGAATTCTCGAAGGGCATGAGCCACAGGCTCACCTTTGCCAGGTCAATGATAAATAATCCTACCATGTGGTTTCTGGATGAGCCTACTACCGGACTGGACCCGGCCATTGCCGCTACCATAAAGGACATTATAAAGGAAAGGAATAATGAAGGCGTAACCGTATTCCTGACAACCCATAATATGTATATTGCCGAGGAATTATGCGACCGGGTAGCATTCATAGTTGACGGGGAAATAAGCCTTATAGACTCTCCCAAAAATTTGAAGCTGCAGTATGGGGAGAAACTGGTGGAAGTGGAATACTCCCAGAAGGGGGGAACCAAAAAGGATTGCTTCTCTACCATAATAAAGAAGGACAAGGACGCCCTTAAAAAGATAATAGAAGATAAAGAGATAGTTACTATGCATACAAAGGAAGCAACCCTGGAGCAGATCTTTATAAAGGTCACCGGAAGGGGGCTTGTCTGATATGAAACTTTGGAGCAGCTTTAAAAAGGAGCTAATCCTTGCTTCCAGGGGTTTCTACTTCTATATTGAACTTGGCTTTGCAATTGTTATCCTGGCAGTAATACTGTTTGCCATTCCGGAAAACTTCAGCAGTACCACGGTAGAATACCTGCATCTTAACCTTCCCCGGCAGGGGCAGGAGATGTTCAGGGATATCCTCCTGGAGGAAGACCTGGATGGAAAGTCAGAGATAGTAGAGATCGAGTCTGGCGACAATATATATGAAGCAGAGCTGTTGGAGACTGAAGAGCAGGAGATCTATATCCTGGATACTGAAGATGAAGTCAGGGAGCTGGCAGATTCTGAAAGGCAGCTGGGAGCAGTGGTTGAGCTGGATGATAATAACAGGCTTTTTTACAGGTATTATCTTCAGGGATATGAATCCACCCGCCTGAAAAACCTTATATCAATACTGTTCAATGAGAGTACAGAAGTTCTGGAGCAGCGGATAAATGACCAGGAGGTAAGGACCATTACCAGCGGATTCGAGCCTATATCTGACAGGGAAAATACTATTCCGCCGCTTGTAGCTTTTTCCGGCAGCCTTATGGGGATGTTTGTAATGGCAGCCTATATTTTCCTGGATAAAAAGGAAGGCGTGATAGAGGCATATGCTGTCACTCCCTCATCGGTATGGAGATATCTTTTGAGCAAAATATTTGTACTCTTGCTGACATCAGTGGTGTCAGGGCTAATAATCATAATGCCGGTAATGGGATTTACCATAAATTACGGAATGGTGATCCTGCTTCTTCTTACAACCGGGTTTTTTGCCTCTACCCTGGGCCTTTTGATAGCCAGTTTTTATGATAATATGATCAAGGCATTCGGTCTTGTCTACCTGCTGTTCTTTGTGCTGATGATACCGGGCATCGCATATTTTATTCCCGGATGGGATCCGTTCTGGGTAAAGCTCATCCCCACATATCCCATGCTGCAGGGCTTTAAGGAGATAATCCTGCCTAAAGGTGATATTCTCTATCCGCTTATCACCAGTGCCGGATTCCTGGCTGCAGGCCTGATTATCTTTGCACTTACTAATATCAGGTTCAAGAAAACGCTTAGCGTTTAGGGGGATAAAGATGTTAAAAAGAATATGGTTTATATTTATAAGGGATATACGGATAAACTTAAGGGAATTTATGACCCTTTATATGATATTCATACCCCTGATCCTGGCTGTTGGTATTAACTTCCTTTCACCCAGCATAAATGACACCAGCGTAAACCTGGCCCTGGTGGAAGGAGAAAATGCCGAGCAGGAAGAATACTTTGATGACTTTGCCCATGTCCTTATAATGGAAGATAAAGAGGGTGTGGAAAAAAGGGTCGGCGCCAGGGATGATGTACTGGGCATACTGGCAGATGGCAGCGGCTATTATATACTGGCCCAGGGCAATGAGCCCGGATCAGTGGTGGAATATGCCAAGCTGTTAAATGTATTATATGAATCCGATGTCCAGCTGGAGGATGCCCGCTCAGAGATAATCGAGTTCGGGAGGACGGTACCTCCCATAAAGAAGATGCTGGTAAATGTACTGCTTCTCCTCATCTCTATGCTGGCAGGGATGCTTATATCCATGAATATACTGGAAGAAAAGGTAGACCAGACAGTAGCCGCTATAAATGTTACTCCCACTACCAGGAGGGCCTTTATCATGGGTAAGGGCTTTACCGGTATATTTGTAGCTATCGTCTCATCCATAGCGGTTATCGCCATTACCGGCTTCTATACGGTCAACCTGGGACAGGCAGCGCTTGTAGTGCTGTCCGTGACCATGATAAGCCTTATTATAGGATTCCTTCAGGGGCTTAATAGCGATGATTTCATGGAAGCTGCCGGCAGCGTTAAGCTTCTCTTCCTTCCCATGGCAGGGTCCATTGCCGGATATGAGTTTGTGAGGGGAAACTGGCAGATATTTTTCTACTGGTCACCTTTCTACTGGGCATACAGGGCAAATGATGTGATACTGGCACAGACCGGTACCTGGCCCCAGGTGCTATTATATGTGGGCATAATAATCATTATCTGCGCTGGAATATATGCACTACTGGCACCAAAGATCGTTAAGGGATTGCAGTAAAATGAAAAATGTATAAATCAGAATATCAGGGAGGAGGTATGGTATGGGTTATCTAATCGGAGGTATAGCTTGCGTGGTATATGCGATAATTGTATATCTAATAGCTATTAAAAAGCCGCCTTCAGTAATTAGGCTTATCAAGAAGAAGCTGGGCGGGAAGCTTAGCGATAATGGGGCTGTAATAGTGGCATTTGTATTTGCCAGCATAGCCCTGGCAGGGGGGATAGTACTGTTTGTGCTTTATGGGATAAAATAGAATAGATATTGGCAGCAGGCTTGATTGGAGCCTGGCGGTTTTGGGATATAAGAGGAATAGTCATGCAGATAGAGGCAATCCTAAATGGAAGGAAAAATTAGGTGATCGATAAATGAAGTATCCCCTAAAACAGCAGTCGGGATATGACATTATGGCCTCAGAAATAAGCAAATATAAGTAAAAAATTTTATGTACAGCAAGGAAAAGAGAATATGAGATATCTCAGATCATTTTTATTTGTCCCTGCCAGTAAAAAAAATATGCTGGACAAGATTTCGGAGATAGACAGTGATGCTTTCATACTGGATCTTGAAGACAGTGTAAGCAGTGGAGTAAAAGCTGACGCCAGGAAAAATGTAGCCAGTATATTATCAAGTCTTAAAGAAAAAGGTAAGAATATATTTGTGAGGATAAATGAAGCAGGATCAGAGGATTCAATTAAAGACCTTAAAAAGACCTATTCTCCAATAATTGATGGCTTTGTAATACCAAAATTTGAAAATACGGGATCTGTCAAGGATATTATAGAAATCCTAGAAGAACTTGAAGGGTCCTGTAATAATAAAAAAACCGGCTTAATTCTTATGATAGAAAGTCCCAAAGGGGTTCTAGGACTAAGGAGACTAGCTTTAAGTAATAATAATACTGTTTTAGAAAGGTTGAAAGGAATAGCTCTGGGCGGAGAAGACTATCTGGAGAGTATAACCGTATCCAGGAATTTATCAAAAGAAGTCCTGGCTCCTATAAGGAATGAGATAATGATATTTTCCCATTCATTTGGAATACTTGCCATAGACACAGTCTATCCTAATTTCAGAGATAAAAAAGGACTGGAAGAGGAAACTCATAAGATTGCATCTATGGGTTTTACCTCAAAACTTGCCATTCATCCTTCCCAGACAGGGATAATAAACAAGGCTTTTTATCCCCGGCTTGATGAAATAGAGAAAATAAAGCTCATAATATCGCGCAAGGAAGAGATAATAAAAGAAGGTGCCATAGACATAAATGGGGAAATGTATGATATGCCTCACTTGAAATGGGCCCTTAAACTAAAAAAATATATATATGATACAGAGAAAGGATAAAGGATCCCAGCATGCAGAGCATAGAAAAGATGATAAATAAAGCCCATGATGCACTTCACATCTGGGAGAAAAAAAGCCAGGAGGAGATTGATTCTGTTGTAAGGGAAATAGCACTTACGGTTCATGACAATGCAGAGGAGCTATCAAAACTTACAGTAGAGGAGACAGGGCTGGGAAATGTCGAATACAATATAGCCCAGGATAAGCGTAAATCGGAAATAATCTGGCACAGCCTGAAAGGTAAAAAATCTGTAGGTATAATCAGGGAAGATAAAGATAAGAAAATGATTTTAATGGCAAAGCCTGTAGGGGTAGTAGGGGTAGTACTCCCGGTTACAATACCTGTGACCAATTTTATGGCAAACTCAATGTTTGCCTTAAAGTGCGGAAACTCTGTAATACACGCACCCCATCCTTCTGCCAAAAAGACAATAGCTTTTACTTCAAAGCTGGTTCTTGAGGCAATATCGAAGTTTGATGTACCGGAAAACATTATCCAGGTAATAGAGGAGCCTTCCAAAGATGCTACCCAGGAGCTGATGTCCAGAGTAAATGTAGTGGTAGCTACCGGCGGAATGGGTATGGTAAAAGCTGCATATTCTTCAGGCAGGCCAGCTTACGGGGTAGGACCCGGAAATGTCCAGGCTATAATCGACAGGGATGCAGATATATATGATGCCGCCAAAAAAATAATAGCATCCAGGTCATTTAATCATGGAATTCCATGCGCTTCTGAACAGGCAGTGATAGTACCTGAAGAAAAATACCAGGATATAATAAAAGCCTTTAAGGAAAATGGAGCCTACTATATTGAGGATGATAAACAAATTGGTATGATAAAAGATGTGCTGTTTGACGAAAAAGGCGTTCTTTCAAGAGATTGCATTGGAGTATCAGCATGCCAGGTGGCAAAATATGCTGGAATTGAAGTAGCAAGGGATACTGCCATTCTTCTTTTAAAAGGAGATGTGGAAGCCCAGGACCCTCTCTTAAGAAAGGAAAGGCTTTCTCCTGTTTCTATGCTATACAAATATCAAGATTTTTCCCAGGCAGTAGGGCTTGCAGCAGCAAACCTGGACATAGAGGGTACCGGACATTCGGTAGCCATACATTCAAATAATGATGAACATATAATGGAGCTTGCAGAAGCTGTATATGTATCCCGTGTCATTGTAAACCAGCCCTCCAACTTTACAGCTGGGGGAGGATTTTCTATAGGATTTGCCCCCACCACTACACTGGGCTGCGGTACCTGGGAAAACAATATCTTAAGTGAGAACCTGACATACAAGCATCTTATGAATATAACTAGAATAGGTTACCCTATTGAAGATAAGGTTCCGGCAGCGGAAGAGATATGGGGAAAATAGATTATTTATAAATATAGAAGAACCGGTCAAATAGGTACAGAAAAGTATGAGTATGAAACATATACATAGGCAGACGGTAAAAAATGGCTGCCGGTTCCGGGCATATGTATTTTAATGATATAATGAGAGTCCTTGAAAAAGCGGCTACAGCTTTATAAATCATTTGCGGCGCTGCCTGAACCTTATTCCAATACTTAAGCTATCAAGACGCTTCAATATTTAATAAGGATTAAAGGTAATTAAAAAAATACAGTAGCATTCAGGGTAATTCATACATAAAAAAAGCATACAGGGAGGAAAATATGAAAGCAGGACTTTTTACAAATTGTTTTAAGGATAAGACATGGGAAGAGGTCTGTATATTTGCCAGTGAAGTGGGCCTTACAACGCTTGAAGTTGGAGCAGGTGCACTAAACGGGAAGAGTCACTGTGATCCTTTAGAGATAATGAAGGAGAACAGCGGTCCCAGAGATTTTATTAGGACAGCAGAGAAAAATGGTATTGAGATAGGCTCCCTATCATGCATGGGTAATCCGGTCCATCCCGACAGGAATATAGCTGGAGAACATGCCTCAGACCTTGATGCTGTAATAGAATTTGCTTCCAAAATAGGCGTGAAAGTCGTAAATGGTTTTGCAGGAGTGCCAGGAGCCGGCCCGGATGCTCTTTATCCCAACTGGATTGGACTTCCATATCCTCAGGAATATATCGGTTATGTGAAATGGCAATGGGAAGAAAAATTACTGCCTTTTTGGAAGGAGATATCAGTAAAGCTAAAAAAACACAATATTACTTACGGATTTGAGATGCATCCTGGAGATTCGGTATATAATACCAAGACCCTATTTAAGATGAGGGATGCAATTGGTGAAAATATGGGCTGCTGTTTTGACCCAACTCATCTTTTCTGGCAGCAGATAGACCCGGTGAAATCAATACTGGCACTTGGTGATGCTGTGATAAATGTCCATGCTCAGGATATGAATTACAATGTAAAAAAGATCGAACTTGACGGAGTACTTGATTACACTGATTATGAGGATTATGAGAACCGGGCATGGCATTTTAAAGTCCCGGGTTATGGACATGATGAGAACTTCTGGAAAAATATGGTGTCGGCTCTCAGAAGAATAGGTTTTGACGGTTCCCTAAATGTTGAGCATCAAGATTCCATGATGTCTTATAAGGAAGGCTTTACAAAATCTGCTGCATTCTTAAAAAAAATAATTTTTCAAGAGCCAGCTGGAAAAATTATTTATTAAAAATTTCTTTGAAACCAAAGAGATGATGTATCCAGGGTATAACCAGGGCACTACTGCAAACTAGTCTTTGGGGAAAAATACCCTGACCATATGTATCATGTGAGTAATAGATAAGAGGAGCCTGCAAGGAGATAAGGATAGGAGCTTTTACTCTTGTAATTGGCTAGAATATAGGGCGTCTGGTTTCCGGGGGCAGAAAGTAAGTCGTATCTGTAAAAAGCGCTATAGGATCTTTGAAAAAATGATACTTTTGCTTTTACTCAAAGGTGTATTATAATAAAAAAAATGTAACGATTTACTATCAGTTTTTTGTATCAAAAAGGAGAAAACCATGCAATTTCTGCCAAAAAAGAACGAGAAAGATCCCCTGTTTGAGGATTCGTCCGTGGGAAGGATGAAAAAAGAGATCTGGGAAGCATCTGATGCTGATATAGATAAGATCCTTTCTGATTACGGGATTCCTTCACCGCCGGAGTGGAACAAGGAAGGGACTTACCTTCAGACTACAATAAGGCATAAAGTGGTCGAGCAGAGGAGAAAGAACGATGTAGTCTTTATACCTGTTGGTAGCTCTGAACTGCACGGACAGCATATAGTAAGTGCCACAGATACATTATATGCAACCAGCATCCTTGAAGGCGTAAGAAGATTTACAGCCAAAAGGGGTGTACCCATAAATATTGCCCTCCCTCCCCTAAACTATGGAGTACACCCATACCACCATATAGGACTTCCAGGTACAATAGTAATACAGGAAAACACAGCCAAAGCATTTTTAATGGACGTGATGTTAGGGCTCTGGAATGATGGTTTCAGAAAACAGATAATAGTCAATAATCACGGGCAGCTTTGGATGCTGGAATCAACTATCCAGGACTTTCAGAAGAAATACCAGCTCCCAGGGATCTTCAGGTGCCTGGACTGGCACCGCAGTGTGAGGGAATTTTTCGCCACCAAAGAGTCCGGGGGAGATTTTGACACCCCCTTTACCCATGCTGATGAGGCTGAGACATCAGTGGCACTGCTTATGTTTCCGGAGATGGTTGACATGAAACATGCTGCAGATACAGAACCAGAATTTTATTTACCCGGAGGCCATATGGACAGTCCCACCGATGCTTACCGGCGTCCCAGTAAGTGGTCCGAATGTGAGGGACATGTGGGACTTGAAGTTGCTACTACCCCTGTAGGCATTGTAGGCTATGCTACCAAGGCTTGCGGAGAAAAGGCCAAAAGACCTATAGCAGCCATCTTGAAATACCTTACCCTTTTAAATGACGAGATCTTGGAAGCACTTCCTCCGGGAAAGGTACCACCGGTAGAAAAGATAACCCTGAGAACTGATGAAGAGATGGAACCATATCTGAAAGAACCACTGAGCCCGGGCTGGAAATCAGTATATGGTCTGGAAAGAAGGGGATTTTAAAAAAAGATAATGAATGAAGACCTTACAGAGCTAGAGAAAACCGCAGATAAGATAAGGCTTGAGACTTTCAAGGCCATAGCAAATGCAGGAGGAGGCCACTTCGGAGGAAGCCTTTCTGTTATCGAGATATTAACTGTACTATATTTTAAAGTCATGGACATAGATCCTACCGACCCTTTAAAAGATGATAGAGATAGGTTTATCTTATCCAAGGGCCATGCTGGTCCTGCCCTTTATGCCACACTTGCAGCAAGAGGATATTTTCCCATAGAGGACTTAAAAGACCTGGACAAACCACTATCTAAATTCCCCAAGCATGTGGATCGATTAAAGCTTAAAGGCATAGATGTCTCAAGCGGTGCTTTAGGAATGGGGATATCAGTGGCCTGCGGTATGGCTCTATCCGCCAGGCAGCAGGATAAAGACCTGAATGTCTTTGTGGTACTGGGAGACGGCGAGATAAATAGCGGACAGATATGGGAAGCAGCCATGACAGCATCAAAGTATAAGCTGGGAAATATCATCACAATACTGGACAGGAATAATTGCCAGATCGATGGGTTCTCTGATGAGATAATGCCTCTAGAGCCATTGGAGGATAAATGGAGATCTTTTGGTTGGAATGTCCTAAGTACAGATGGCCATGACATAGCCTCGCTGCTTTCTGCTATAGAGAATGCAAAGAAAAATGCAGCAAGCCCTAATATAATAATAGCAAATACCAAAAAGGGATGCGGAGTTTCCCTTATGGAAGGCAAATGGCAGTGGCATTCAGGCAGGATAACTGATGATGAATGCAATACATGCATAGCTGAACTGGAGTCAAGATTGTGAATAAGCTTTTAGCATCATCAGATACCTATGGAAACACTTTAGTAGAACTGGGTAAGGCTAATCCTGACATCTTTGTCGTGGATGCCGACCTTATGAAAGCATCAGGATCCAGGGCATTTAAAGATGCATATCCTGATAGGCACATAAATGTAGGTGTGGCAGAGCAAAACCTGGTAAGCCTGGCAGCAGGATTGGCTTCTATGGGTAGAATTCCCTTTGCATCTACTATGGCAAATTTCATGTCCCAGAGAGCATGTGACCAGGTGACCATATCGGCAGCCTACAATAAATTTAATGTAAAGCTGGTAGGCAGTTTCGCCGGTTTCTCCCAGGAAAAAAACGGAGGGACCCATATAGGGGTATTAGATATTGCAGTAATGAGGTGCCTGCCCAATATGATAGTACTGGCAGCCTCTGACCAGAGGGAATTAAAGGAAATCCTTTTAGCCTCAGCCCAAATGGAGGGTCCGGTATATATACGGATGGCTAGATACCTTCCAAAAGATCTTTTTACAAAAGATTATAGCTTTAAGATTGGAAAAGGATACCAGATAGGTGATGGCAGTGATATAACAATCATATCAACAGGCATAGCATCAATGGTTGTGCTGGATTCTTTAGAAAGACTTAAAAAAGATGGAATATCTGCGCGTATGATACATCTTCCCAGCCTAAAACCGGTGGATAGGGAACTAATAAAAAAGTGTGCCAGGGAAACAAAAGCTATAATAACCGTTGAAGATCATTCTATATATGGGGGCCTGGGAGGTATGGTCTCAGAGTTGACAGCCCAGGAAAATCCAACCAGAGTTGCAAGGATAGGTATGGAAGATGTATTTGGCCTTACGGCACCTCTGGACTTCCAGCTTAAGCATTTTGGCATAAGTGTAGAAAACGTGGGGAAAAAAGCAAAAGAGCTATTATAGGAGTATTGTTTATACCCTTAACTACCAAAAATCGAAAAAGCCCTATCTGCCCGGAAGGACAGTTTATTCTATATTAGTGTATTACATTATAAGATAACAACAAGTGGATCTTGGCCGTAAGGGGCTTCCTCTGCCTGAAGAAAAAAAGACTGCCGGTGCTGCCATGGATTTATTAGGAAAAGAGGCTCCGGGTAAAGAAAATCCGTTCTTTTCTCTTGACAATGTAATCCTATCTACCCATAATTCAGGAATATCCTGCAATTCAAAGCAGCTTTTATTCAGGATGAGTGTAGGCGAGATAATTAGAAATACAACCGGAAAAGCTCCTGCATGCAGGGTGCATTAATATTTTAACAGGAGTGTGTAAGAATTCCATCCAGCATAAAAGATGTTGCAAAACTTGCAGGAGTATCACAGTCATGTGTATCGAAATACCTGAACAATAAGCCCTATGTAAGCAAGAAAACAAAGGAAAGAATACAGAAGGCGATTGAGGAACTCCACTATAGACCAAGTGCAATTGCACGTAGCCTTGTTAATAAAAAGACCAATAATATAGGTATTATAGCCATGGATATAACCAACCCTTACCAGACTGAGACAATAAGGGGGATTGAAGAATACAAGAGTGAAAATAATCTGGAATACAATGTAATACTTATAGATATGGGCTCCAAGGAAGGTCTGGGAGATAAATATATCGATGTTCTTCTTGAAAACAGGGTAACAGGGATCCTGTCTACCTCCGATAGGATCAGTCCGGAATATGTAAGATTTCTCCAGAATATTAAAATACCGACGATATTTATTGGAAGATACGTAAATGCCCCTGGTGTGGATGTAGAATTTGTTACAATAGACAATAAAAAAGGTGCATACGATATGACAAATCATATTTTGGGGCTTGGGCATAGGAATATAAGCTACTTTACCGGCCCTCTGGACTCAATTGTCACAGCTGAAAGACTGGAAGGTTTTAAAAAAGCGCTTCGTGATCATGGTGGTGGAAAAGTTATTGGTCGGGTGATAGATTCTGGTGATTTTACGTATGAGGCAGGTTATGAGACTGCAAATAAATTATTTTCTTCGGGTTATAAACCCACTGCCATATTTTGTTCTAATGACTACTCGGCTTTTGGTGTAGTCGATTACTGCTATAAGAAGGGTATCAGGATTCCTGAAGATATATCAATTGCAGGATTTGATGATGTAGCTTTTAGCTCGTTTGGTTTCATAAATCTTACTACTGTAAAGCAGCCCATCAAGAAGCTTGGAGTTCTTGCAGCTGAGGCCCTTTTCAAGAAAATAATTGGAAATGATAATACACCAATTCAGAAAATTATCAAACCGGAGATAGTAGTTAGAAAATCTACGGGTCCTGTCTCTTAAATATTGCTTAAGCTTAACTGGTCCTTTTTCTTAACGAATCTGTCGTTTTTATATGTTCTGTAAAATCCATATGCGGTTTTCCACCAATACGCCTAATGTACTTAGCCTTTCTGAATAATCTCAACAGCTTCCCTAGGATTATTGACATTAGAGAGTTTTGATGGCCCAGGTCCTTTCAACGTTCAGCAAGCTTCTTGAGCTGTCATTTGGAATCAGTTTTAGATCCCGAAGTTTTCAGCAGGAGTATCATGTTATTTTTACCTCCATATATGCATAAAAGCATCCTGATATCCATATATTCAAATTAATATAGAACAATACAGCTTTTTGATACTAGCGGGCATAAACCTGGTTTTTAAATTATCCTTGCCAATAATACCGCAAATCTTTTTAATCATATCCTGGATAAAAAACCTCTTTTATTTCTTTAGACTAAGGTTTTATCATTATTTTTGCTGCTTTGCGTTGTTTTGCTACATCAAAAGCCTCGAGGCCTTCTGAAAGCGGGAACCTGGATGTAATAATTTTTTCCGGTCTTACCATGCCTGCTGATATAAGTCTTATAACATTCTCAAAAGTACCATTTCCTGAATGACCCATGGAGCAGAAGATCTGTGAAGCCCTGGGAAACATCTTCTTAAAATCTGTTGATACTGGCTTTGGAGGCCATGCAACAAGGATGATATTTGCGTTTACATTAAGTGAATCAAGCATATACGGCATGGTAGTCTTCGTCGCACCAGAACTTTCCAGGAAGAAATCAGCACCCTGTCCACTTGTTTCCTCGAGGATGACATCAGCAACCCTGCCGCCATCTTTTTCTATGGCAATGGGATCAAATACCTTGTCAGCCCCCATTTCCAGGGCTAATTTTCTTCTTCCTTCACCGGGTTCAAAGACCATCAGTTTCGAAGCCCCTGCAGATTTGAGTTGAGATATACCAAATAGGCCGATCGGTCCGCAACCGAATACAACAACCCTGTGCCCTGGTTTTATGCCGCCGCCCCGGGTAAATATTGCATTATAAGCTACACTATTAGGCTCAACCGTTGCTCCAACTTCAAAGAGCTGTTCTTCATCGCTATACCTCTGCTTAAGACCCTCAAGAGACCAGCACAATCTGGCTGGAGCAGTCAGATACTCTGAAAATCCGCCATTGTATGTCACCCCTATTTCTTCAAGACGCTCACACTGATTGGGAAAACCGTTTTTACAGGGAATGCATTCTCCACACCAGGTCATCTCTTCTACGGTAACATAATCTCCCGGTTTAAAATCTACAACACCGTTTCCGATTTCCTCAATTATTCCTGATACTTCATGCCCCAGCACGATTGATTCAAATCTTCCGTGGCCGGGATAAAGCATATATCCGTCTTCATCAGATTCCCAGAAATGAAGGTCTGAGCCGCAGATCCCGCAAGCTTTTACTTTTATCAGGACATCCCTGGGTCCGGGCTCAGGTTTTTTTATATCCACCATGCTCAATTCCGGATATCTCCAGACGCTGCTGGAGTCCCATATTTTTTTGGTATTTAACTCGTAATCAGTCAGCCTATAATCTGGTTTAGGGTCATATTTACAGTCAAGCCTTAATGCTTTCATCCTTTATCCCTCCTAAAAAATATTATAGTATAACGTTACATCATATGATACTATATTTACTGTATTTTCTAAATGGTAATCTAAGATCTGGTATATCCGTTTTTTAGTGAAAGAAATCTTTTTATATGATCAATTAAAAATCTTTAGCCCAAGTTTCGGAGTAACTGACCAAAATAACCCCAAATTAGGCTATTTTCAAGCACCCATACCCCCTTATGGTGGGGTTTTTTCATTCAGAGTATTAATGTAGG
>Ga0180436_10003350_pt1 | contig 14763 bp, 12 predicted proteins | sample SS_ome_2_FD_132434 | JGI IMG/M metagenome (GOLD analysis project Ga0180436, IMG submission 132434) | Hypersaline lake sediment archaeal communities from the Salton Sea, California, USA - SS_3_S_2 metaG | ecosystem: Environmental > Aquatic > Non-marine Saline and Alkaline > Hypersaline >...
GGTACTGCTTGACGGCTTCTTCCATGAAGGCAATGAGCATGTTCAGCTGCTGCTGGTCGCGCTTCTTGCCGGCGGCGATCATGACCTCCTGCACGTCCTCCGGCAGGCTGTCCCATTTGCTCTTGTTGATCGCCAGCACGCACGTGAAATAGGCCATGTTCGTGACCGCCAGGTTGTCGACGACTTCGTAGAGCTTACGGCCGAGGCCGGTGATCAGCGGACGGGTAGTGCCGTTGATGGTTCCCCGCTGCAGAGCCATATACAGTTCGCCTGAACTCATCGTCGTCGGGCTGCCTTCCATCAGCTCGATCGCTTTACTGGCGGTACTGCCGGAAACGGCCCATTTCTGGCCCTTGATGTCTTCGGGCAGGGTTACCTTGAAGCCTTTGGAGTAGATCTGGTAGGGGCCGCCGGCGGCGGTTCCGAGAACCTTCACGTTGTGTTTTTCAAATTCCTGGTTGATGCCCAGGTCCCAGAGGCCGGCGTCCAGGCTTTTCTGCATGCTTGCCGGAGTTTCCCACAAAAACGGCAGGTTGCTGATGCCGGTGTAGGGGATAATGCCGGTGAGATACAGATCGTTGGGCGCCGCCATGTCGATGTCGCCCCGCTCGAGCGCGGCAAACTCTTCCTTGCCTTTATAGAGCTGTCCGGAATGGAAGAACTTGAATTTCACTTTACCGCCGGTCTCTTTTTCGACGGTGGCGATGAAGTCTTCAAGCGGCTTTACAAGGTAGGGATAGGATGTCGGCATGTACGTGGAGAACACGATTTCAATCGGCTTATCCTTCGCCATGACCGGCTGTACGAACCAGCACAGCAACATTGCCGCCAGGGCCACACAAACAGAACGCATACCTTTCATAATTCTCTCCTTCGATAGTGATGGGTTGCAGAGGGTCTTACTACTCCGGACAAAACGTGTTGATACTACAAAATTTGCATTAGTGCAATGCAGAGGCCCGGGGACAGGCTGAAGCCTGCCCCCATCGTATTCGGGCAGGTTTGTCAGGGCTGCTGGTCTTTTTTCTGCTGTTGCTGCTGGGCATCCTCTGCCGCTATTGCGGCGGCGGCGCCGGCCTCGATTGCCTTCAGCGCTTCGGGCCCCTGGGGATTGATCTTCGTCTCCTCGGGGAAGTCGACGATTACCTTGCGGTGTGCGTAGTAGATTCCTTTCGCGTTCAGCGCCTCGGTTATGCGCCTGAAAGCCTCTCGCTTGATGACGAACTGCTTGCCCGGTTTGGCGGTGAACTTGACCCGGATCACCATCACGGAGTTGGTGATTTGATGGACGCCCTGGGATTTGACCGGCAGGAGGAAATCATCGCCGAGTTCCGGGTCGTCGAGCATGGCGATGCCGACTTTCTTGATCACCTTGCGTACTTTGTCGATATCGGTGTCGTACGGGAATTCGAGCGGAAACTTGATGACGATGCCGCCGCGCATGTAGTTCGTGATGGCACCGAGGTCGCTGTGCGGTACTACCTGCAGCATGCCCAAATGGTGCCTGAGCATCACGTTTCTGAGGGTGATCGCCTCGACGGTCCCTTTGATCGAACCGGCCTGGACGTACTCGCCCACCCTGAATGCATCGTCGAGCAGGAAGAAAAAACCGGAGAGAACATCGGACACCAGTTTCTGGGCGCCAAACCCGATGGCGAGCCCGACAACTCCGGCACCGGCCAGCAGCGGGGCGATGTTGACGCCGAAGGCCGACAGGGTGACCAGCATAACCATGACCACGAGAATCGTGCCGACCACTTTGCGCAGCATCGGCAGCAGTGTGTGGCTGCGGCCCCGGGCAACGGCCCCGCCGAATTCATCGTCAAGGTCCTGGTCTTCTATGATCTCGGGTTCCGATTCCTCGAGTTTTCTGCTGATGTATCGGTCGGTGGCCCGCCAGCCGAGCAGGGCCAGCGTCAGGACGACCAGTGATTCAAAAACTGCCTGCAACGCTTCCGCCGCATACGGAATTTTGAATCCCCACAAGGAGAGGAACCAGGTAAGCAGGATCAGGGTCAGCAGAATTTTAAAAACCCTGTACGAAGTGCTTTCAATGCCGAGTTTTTTCTTTTCACGTTCTGCCGCTTTGGTTTCTTCGTCGGTATGATCACCGAATTCATCGTCGGAAATGTAGCCGAGGTTCAATGCATCAACCGCATTGCCGATCAACAGTCTGCCGCAATAAGACAACAGGAAGAAAAGCGGAACAATCAGCATACTGGCGATGAAGGATCCTTTCTGGGCGCCGGTTCCGGTCAACTGTTGTCCGACCCAGAAAAACCAGACCAGGGACAGGTAAACCAGAGACAGGCCGTGCCAGCGCATACTCAGCTGACGTTTGACCAGACTTTCGTCGTGGTGCTCGTCGAGCTGCCTGAGTAAGGCATCGGCCACCGGCCGCCTGAGCGAGTACACCAGATAGGCATACAGCATGATTACCGTGGAGCCCAGAACAATGCCGACCCAGGAGACCGACTGCCGGGAGGCGCCGAGTTCCTGGAAGAGGCGGACAATCAGGAGCCCCGACAGGAGAAACCCAACGGAAACATAAAACGTCCGGTACAGCGGGCGAGCCAGCGATGTATCCATGGCGAACAACCGCAAATTCTCATTTTCGGGTGAAAAGAGGATGCGCCCGAGCAGGGCGCAGCCGTAAAAAATCACGACGGTTCCGAGCAGCGCCTGGAAAAACATCCGTCCTTTGATGCCGATGCCGCCGGCCACGAACAGGAACACCAGCGTGGCCGCTATGGCGAAAACCAGAAGGGAGATAATGCCCGGCAGGCTCATCAGCAGCTGCGTTCCGAACATATTTGCCGAACCGCTTTCAGATAGGGAGGCGGTGAATTTCTCGATCTTTTTCCGGTAGAAAATCAGCAATGCCCTGACGGCGACCCAGCCAAGCACAACGGCGAGAAGCGAGCGTATCAGGACACCGACAAAACCGACCCTGCCGGCTTCGCCGGTCGACCCCATGATCCGGGCCAGATCGTCGGGCACCTGGGGGGCGTAGGACAGCACGCTTTGGCCGTCGCTGCTGTCGCCCTTCTCGGTATCGAGCAGGTGCAGCCATTTCGCCAATACCTTCGCTCTGGCAGGGTTGTCAACGACTGTTTCGGCCGCGGCGGGGCTTGCCGTTTCAACGGGTTGTTCGGCAGTATGTGCCGGTTTCATAACAAGTGTGACGGGGAGAAACAGACAGAAAAACACAAGGGTTCGCATGACGGCCTCTTTCGCTTATAGGGATAAGAACAGCTTTTCGTTTTCGGCGGTACCGATGACGATCAGCTCGTCGGCTTCCTCGAGTTCGGTCTCCGGATCCGGACTCACCGTCAGGCGGTCTTCCCGTCTGACCGCAACGATGGAGAAACCGGTTTTCTCCCGGATACCCGAATTCATGATGGTTGTACCGGCAAGATCAGAACCGGCTTTGCGGTTCATGACGATCAGTCCTTCCGTGAACAGCGATACTTCGTTGGGCTTGAGCAGCTGGAAGATCGTACCGGCCCCGAGCGACGAGTAGGACATCACCTGGTCGGCTCCAGCCATGTGCAGTTTGGCCACGTTGCGTTCGAGAATCGAACGGCTGATGATCTGGATGTCCGAGCGCAGCTGGCGACAATAGAACGTCAGGTAGATATTCATATCGTCGCTGTGCGTGGTGACGATAACCGATTTGGCCGTATCGATGCCCGCTTCCCGCAGCGTATTGATATCGGCGGCGTCGCCGATGGTGGTAAAATCGGCGGCATGTCCTTTCGCCTTGATCGCTCGTTTTTCGACGATCCGGTAGGTAATCCCGTGTTCCTCGAGGGTGTGGGCGGCGACCTGGCCGACCCGCCCGCCGCCGAGAATCAGTACCTGCGGCTTGTCCGGGTCCTGCGTATAGGTGACCGGGTACTTTTCCTGGAATGCGGCCAGCTGGCTGGCTGAGCCGGCCAGCATCAGGATCGTATTCGGGGTGATAACGGCCTGTGGAGATGGGGCGGAAAACCGCCCGGTTTCCATCATGCCGATAACGGTTACCCCGGTGGACTGCCTGATTTCGGTTTGGGCCAGCGTTTTTCCTTCGATCTCCGTATACCGGACCGGCAGCTCCGAGATGAGCAGGTCGTCAAACCTGCCGATTATATTCGCTCCCTGGCCGACGCCGTAGGCCCTCCTGCTCAGCGATTCGCCCAGCATCTTCATGAACTCGTAGACACTCACGTTTCCGGAAAATTCGAGGATATCGATAGAGTGGCTGTGGCTGGCGTTGGTGACGATCGGCACGTCCTGGCTCACCTGCCTGATCGTAAAGGAAATGTTGGTCGATATCAGATCGTCGTTGGTGACCACGATCAGGGCGGCCTTGTCCGCGTGGATGTCGCGATATGTCTCCGGCCGGTCAGGTTCGCCGACAACCACATTATAGCCGTTGTCCAGCAGGCGGCTGGCATTCTGGGCATCCCCGGTGACGATGTAATAGCCATGGTCCTGGCGGTTCAGGTATTCGATGAGGCGGGTGGTGACCGGGTCAACGCTGGTAATGATCACGTGCCCCTGGGTATTTTCCGGAAGTTTGCGGGGGGTTCGCGCTTTTTCCTGGGCCTCGAGCCACGGCGCGTAGAAAAACTGGATGAAGGTGAACGGCAGAATGATCAGCAGGAACAGGACGCCGGAAATAAGCACGAACATCGTGAACAGGAGGCCCAGATCGGTGTGGAAGGTAATATCCCCGAAGCCGAGCGTGGACATGACCGTCATCGTCCAGTAAAAGCCCGTTATCCAGCTGTAATAGCGGTCCTCGTACATCATCAGCACATGGAACAGGACCGAATAGGTGCAGATGATCAGGAACAGGAAGCCGAAAAACTTCCAGAGCGTGACAAAATTACGCCTGGCCGTCTTGTGCTGAAAAAAATAGAGAAGCTGGGTAAAGAGAAATTTCATTTCCGTTCCAGTCGCTGCGACTGTTTACCGCGTCTGGTAATCGATTAATTGTCGGTCCCCCTGTTTCCGGCACTATAGCATACTTGAATCTTGAATCAAAATCGGAAATGATTACACATTGATGGATAACGTAGAGAGGACATGACGATCCGCTTTTCACCATCGACAACAGACGATCCGGCAATTCAATACGCCCGGTCGACAGCCACGAGAGGGATGCTGCCATGGTTTGCCATACAAGTGCACCGCGGGAGGTGATTACCCCGCACCGGAAACTGCCGCTGGATATTCCTGACCGGGTAGCCCCGACCGAATTTTACAACAGCCCGTGCAACCTCAGGCATCTGGCCCGGGAAAACGGGCTGCTGCGCAATCCTCTGGGTTTCCTTCTCTATCGCAAGGCAATCGGGCATTCCAGTTTGTTTGACACGTCCATTATTTTCGATACCTCTCAGCGCGTACTCGATCCGATGGGCAGGCCGGTGCGCAGGGATCAGCTTACCCGGGAGGAAAATATTGTTTTTTCCCGGATGACCAAGGTCGTCCTGCAGTATATGCTCGAGCATTATCCCGACCCGGAAGAACATCTGGTGTTCTGCGGGGAGGCGAGCCTGGATGCGACCTGGCCGCTGAACAAGCCGGGGGTGCCCAGCATCCGTATGATCCATAACCATTTCATGGTGTTCAAGAATGAATTGCTGGCCGGTTCCAGACATGCCGCAGATGACAACCCGAACCTGACCGACAGCGGCCACAACGGACTTTTTCTCGACTATCTCAGTGACGTCTACCTGCGTTTCCTGCAGGTGCTCGACCTCGAGGTGCTTGAGCCGCTGCCGACCGACTCGGGAAAACTGCAGATCACCGGCTACCCGCAGGGACTGCCGAGCTGGGAGATCAAGGGGGGCATGGACACCCTTGAAGACGGGCGGTTCTGGAAGGAGTATGATCTGGTATTGCAGGGTTTTCTCGATTTTTACCGGGCTTTCTTCGCGCTGGTGGCGGCGGAAGATACCCGTATTCCATCAGACGCGACCTATCCCGACCAGATCGAAAACATCCTGCTGTACAGCGACGATTTTCACAAGGCGGCACGCATGCTGCGGCTGCAGGTGATCGAAGACCCAGCTTTCGCCAACGATATTCGCTGGCAGCCGGCATACAAGCAGCTTATCTATCGTAACGACGACGGCCGGCTGATCGTGACCATCAGCCAGAATTCGGTCGGTAATGCGATAACCGAGCTGCTCGGCATCGTGGTGAAACGAATTACCGATGATGCGGCCTACGCACAGATCGAACCGGAAATTGTCCGCCAGCTGCTGGAGTTGCGAAACCGACTGATCCAGTACAATCTCGGCGAACCGATCAACACCCCGAGCTGGCCGAACGGGGCGTTCGTGCCGCCGGAATGTACCTGAGCGGGGACCAGCCCATATTTCATGGCCCGTGGAGCCCCGTGTATCTGCGTGGAACATGATTATAGTTTATGGATTGGATGGTAATGGTACTCGACTGCCGGGGCCCTCGAGGAGGACACAACATGATGAACGATTTCGCTGATCTGACACTCTTGAACGAGTCTGGCGAGAGCATTGAAATGCGCCGCTTGTGGACGCGGCAGACTGCGGTGCTGGTTTTTGTGAGGCATTTCGGATGAATGTTCTGCCGTCAGCAGGTCGCTGAGCTTACAGAACATGCAGCCGATTTCGATGATAAAAACCGGCATCTCGCCGTTATCGGTTCAGCGGAGCCGTCGGCGCTGCCAGATTTCAGGGAAAAGACCGAATTCCGCGGCACCCTGCTTACCGACCCGTCGCTTCGGTCCTTTGAAGTGCTCGGATTCGAGCGGAATATCGCGGGCCTTGTCGGCTGGCGTCCGTTCGCCGGAGCGATCAAGGCTCTGCGGGCGGGGTATCGCCCGGGCGCGGTGCGCGGGAATGTGGTGCAGCTCGGCGGAGCCCTGGTGGTCGCTACCGACGGCCGTGTTCTCTTCCACTACCGCAGCAGCAAGGCGGGTGATCACCCGTCTGTTGAACAATTGCTCGGCGGGGACTGATCTCCGGATAGGGCGTGAATTGGGACCAGAGCACGGGGAAACATAATATGTTGAGGTTCGGACTCTGCTGTATCTTCAGGGAACAGCCGATATCTTTCAGGCAGACCACTGCCAGGCATCTCGAATCGATGGACCGCCGGGACCAGTTGGCCAAGCTCTCGGCACTCTGCATCGAAAACCTCGAGAACCTCCTGGCCGCGCTGGAGTGGGTCAGGGCGCATAATATCATGTCGTTCCGGGTTCTTTCACCGCTTTTCCCGCGTTTTACCCATCCTGTGGTCGGCTACGAACTCGGTGAACTGCCCGGGGCGGATCAGATCGCGGCGTTGTCCGCCCGGATAGACCGCTACCGCATGGAGCATGATATCCGGCTCAGTCTCCATCCCGACCAGTTCAACGTGCTTTCGTCCCCCAGAGCGGAGGTTGTCGCCAAAACGATAGAGGAACTCGAATACCAGGGACTGCTGGCGGAAATGATCGGTGCGGAAGTGGTCAACATTCACGGAGGCGGCGCCTATGGTGATAAGCGTGCGGCCCTGGCACGCTTTGCGGCGCACTATGGGGATCTGTCAGCTCGGGTCCGCAGGCGCCTTACCGTGGAAAACGACGATACCACCTATACCCCGGCAGACCTGCTGCCGCTGTGTCGTCGCCTCGAAATCCCCTTTGTCTACGACGTGCACCATCACCGTTGCCTTCCCGACGGCATGACGGTTGCAGCGGCCACCCGGCAGTGCCTGGATACCTGGCTCGGCCGCCGGCAGGAGCCTTACTTTCATGTTTCCTCACCACGGTACGGATGGGATTCGGACAATCCCCGTCCCCATGCCGATTATATCGACCCCGATGACCTTCCTCCAGGCTGGCTCAGCATCAAGGCCACGGTCGATGTCGAGGCAAAAGCGAAAGAGCTCGCCGTGCAGCGCTTGATGGCCCATTACGATTCCGTCGGCAGCGCTGCGTGAAGACCGGGGAGAATACACGGCACCTTATTTTGGGCTGGCCTCACCGCTAAAAATCGCATACATTCAACATGACAGGCGGCCGCTTGCTGCGGTCTGCGAATTCTGCAGGAATCTATATATTGACCTATGAAAACAGTTAAACTATACAGTCTGAGCACCTGCACGTATTGCGGGGCAATCAAAAAAATGCTGACCGATCTTGGCGTCGAGCATCAGGCCGTGGATGTTGATTTATTGGCTGGAGATGCACGTGACGAGCAGGTCAATGAGCTGAAGCGGTGCAACCCGGAGTGTTCTTTTCCGACGGTAACGGTTGATGACAGGATTATTGTGGGGTTCAGGCTGCAGGAGATAAAAGAGGCAATCGGTATTCGTACCGCCGTTGACGATTTGTACGACGCGCTGGAAAAAATACACGGGCCCAAGGGATATCCCTTCAACAACGACCGGGAACGAACATTCGATCTGCTTCGCGCGTTGCTTACCAACAAGGACCGCTACGGGTACATGTCCTGCCCGTGCCGGCTCGCCTCCGGCGACCGTGACAAGGACCGGGACATTATCTGTCCATGCGTGTACCGTGAGCCCGATGTGCGCGAGTACGGGGCCTGTTATTGCCAGTTATATGTAAGCCCTGCCTGGAACGAAGGCGACCTTGACCACGTGGACGTGCCGGAACGCCGGCCCGCTGACCGATTCTAACAGGAACCTGCAGCCGAGACCATCAGGTGCATCGGCAGCACGCGCTCGCCTACCAGCGTTCGGTGCCGATGAGCGTGCTGACGTCAACACACTTTTCTTTCTCTTCCTCGCTGAGATCTTCTTTGGCCTTGATGCCTTTGATGTCCTTCAGATAGCATGCGTATTCTTTGCCGTCTTTGTCGCGGACCCAGACCATCGATTCATATCCGCCTTCGGAACTGTCCAGATTCTGATAATTTTCATCTGCCATTACTGTACTCCCCTAGCTGGTATGATAGGTAATCCGTGAGGTTGATGCTGAAAAGCTAAGTCATTCGATTGCCCAAATCAAGCTTTGCTGAATGAAAAATTTGCCGGCTCAGGTCTGGTTTCGGGACAGTATGTTCCGGCATAACACGGACCCCGTTTTTTGGCCAAATCCGGTCGGCCTGACCAAAGGGACGCCGCCCCCGGAACGCGTGCTTTCGACTGCTCAGGCAAACATTCATTGGCTGCTGCCTCTTGTATGGATCGTGCAGATGCCCAGGTATCCGTCAACGGTAATCCGATCGCCCGAGTTGATTAATTCTGTGGCTCCAACCACTCCGGTAATGCAGGGGATACCGTACTCGCGGGCGATGATCGCTCCATGAATGAGCATGCCGCCCCGGCGTTCGATGATCGCCGCTGCAAGCGGGGCGAAAAACGTCATGGTCGGATCGATCGAGTCGATGACCAGCACGTCCCCTCTGCTGAATTCCGCCAGATCGGCCGGCGTATCGATAACCCGTGCCCGGCCGGTGACGATCCCCCTGCTCGCCGGCTGTCCCTGCAGCTGTCTCGCCCTGATTCGACTATGGGGGAGCGTCGCCGTGCCACCGTTGCCGCGCGGGGCTGCCGCCTTGCTTTTTCCCTGGAGCATGAGCAGGAGGTCGGCGACTGCCGTATCGGTGCCGGCAGGTTGTCCCGCGGTGCGGAGCCGCCGTCTGGCGACCTGCGCGGCCCGTTCGAGTTCCTGGCCGATCCGGCCGAGATGGATATTGTCGTCATCGCGCAGCCGATAGCTTTCCCGGGCAAGCCGGAGCAGCTCCGCCGCATCCATGGGCAGTTTATGGCGGGCCTTCTCCAGAAAACGCGCTTCGAGCATGTCATGGTCGTTGCAGGCTGCTCTGTCCGGTCCGTTTTCAAGGTGCGTATATTGTAGAACCATCGCGGCAATGATTCCATCGATGGTATCAGCATTGCCGACCCCGATGGAGTTGGTGGAGAAGTGGCTCCTGAGGGTATGGATATGTGCCTGAAACGCATCATTGCCGGACCCTTCCACAATACCGCGCTTGAGGTTGCTCAGCAGGTGTTCGTCTGTGGCTGCCAGCCGTGCACAGGCCAGAAATAAGTCGTTGCGTTCGGTACTGAGCATCTTCTGGCCGCTCAGCAGCGCCACGAATTCAAATGCGTCCAGGGGCTCGACGACTTCGTTGTAAATCTCGCCAAAGAGCCTGACCCCGTGGGCAAACGGGATGAAGTCCTCCCAGTATATGCTCGTCCACCGTTCGTTGAGATTATGGCGACGCTCGAGCTCGAGCGCCAATTCATCATCGCCCAGTTCATCGAGGCTCATGGCCGAGAGGTGCGCGGCATCGGCGTCCATCTGCGGTATCAGGGTATCGAATAACCGCTCCCGGAGCGCGACGAGGTTGTCGTAGCTGCGGGTCAGGCTGAGATACCATGATCTTTTATCCGCTGAATTTTCGGCGTGGTCTGCAGTGACCGGACGAGCCTGGAGCAGCGTCAGGTTTCCCTGCCTGATCGTCCATTCGATATCCTGACCGTCGCCGTACATCGCTTCAATGTCGGAGCCCACCTGCACGAGCTCATCGATCAGGTGGGTATCGAGCGGCGGACTGTTTTGCCTGCCAGCATCAAGACGGCGTCGGCTTACGCCGCCCGCCGTCGCCGCGGCGAACAGGTGATCCCTGGTTTCCGGTTCCGTGTGCTCCAGGATTTGTCCATTTTTCCGGGCGATCAGCCAGCGGTCCGGGGCAACCGCCCCGTCCACCAGGCCCTTGTTACAGCCATGGACCGCTTCGAGGACCATCTGGTCATTATCGAGAGGGTTGCGGGTGAAGAGTACGCCGGACACCTCGCCGGCTGCAAACGGTTGGATGACAACAGCCATCCGGCTTCTCAGAACTTCGAGGTTGAGCTCCTGTCGGTAGAGTATTGCTCGATCTGACCACAAGGATGCCCACACGCGTTTGATTTTCTTTATAATTTCCTGTTCACCCGAGATGTTCACGTATGATTCGTGAAGCCCGGCAAAGGAGCCTCCCGCCCCATCTTCGTCGGGAGCCGATGATCTGATAGCAAGGGGCTGGCTGCCGAACGCCTCCGAAATTGCCGCCAGGATTTCCTCCTCCAGCTGCTGCGGCAGTACCGCTTTCAAAAACAGGTGCTGTATGCGCAGACTGGCATCCCAGATTTCCTCCCAACGCATGTCGCGGATATTTTTACGGTACAATTCCAAACTGATCTTTTCCCGCAGGTGATTGTCGTCTACGCAGCGGTCGTAGGCTCTGGTGCTGATGCAGATCGGCGGTGGGACCGGCAGGCCGGCGGCATGCATGTTCAGGAGTGCGAGGCCTTTTCCGCCGACGCTGGCGGTGTCTGCCTCCGGCTGGTTTTCAGGAAAATAGATCGATTTCATCGGAGATGTGGTATTCCATGACCTTCTGGAAGCGGGTTACCAGAAGATAGTGATGGACGTTGATTTTAAAAAACGTGGTGCCGGGAGAACGGGAAAATTTCTGCAGGTATGGGTGCCGGTCCAGGTAGAGACCTTCATAAACGGCCCGTTCACTGTTCGCCAACTGGCCGGCCTGCCCCATGATCGTGACCGCCGCCGCGGCATGAAAATCATCTTCCCGGTTTGAGCGGTTGTCGACCAGCAGGGAAACCCGTGAATCCATGACGATGTTCTGGTGTTTACGGGTTGACGTGCCGGTGGCCACAACTATTGCATGCAGATCATCGGTGAAGGCAAATGCCATGAGGCTCGAATAGGGCTGGCCTCCCCGCTGGGTCGATAAGACCGCGAGCGGCTGGCTCGCCAGGAGTGCCTTGATCTGTTCGCGCAGTGCCATATCCTCTTTGTTCATACGTTCCCCTTTTGCCGGGCTTCCCCGGGATCTGAGCGACCGCTTGGCGGCGCGATGATGCGGTCGGCGGCCATCGCCCCGGACATCATTGCCCACTGCAGGCCCGGGAGGCTGTGATGCTCGCCGCATACGACCAGACCGGGTTGCTCGAGTTGCGCTGCCCGGTATGGGCTCGCGGTCGGCGGTGTCTGTTTCGGCAGGGCATGGTGAATCCGGTAGCTCTTCAGGTGCCTCCAATCGGCAACCGCCGCACCGAACCATTCCGTGCATTGGCCGCGCACCAGATTCTCCAGGTCTTCTCGTGCGATCACCTCTTTGCCCAGTACGACCACGGCAATCAGTGTTTTGCCCCGCGGTGCGTAGCTCGGGGAGACCAGGCTGGGAAAAGCGATATTGTTGATCGGTCCCCGGTTGTCACCATTGAGTACGAGAAAGGGATCGGTAAAAGGCGGCTGCCATGCGCTGGAAAAATAAAGGCAGGCCTCCCCGACCGACCGCGGGGGAGGGGCAATTTTCACCAGTGCTGCCAGTTCCGGTTCTGCAACTGCAACGACAATCGTTTTGGCCCGCACGCTCGTCCCGTCGGCAAGATAGACCGCTCCCGCCTCGATGTGTGTTACTTCACGGTTATAGTGAATCGAGCCGCCCGGGAGGGCGGAGGTGAACTGCCGGACAATAGCGGCCATGCCGTCAGCGGGCAGTGACGCGGTGCCGGTGGCAAACAGGCGCATGATGTATTTGAGAACCCTGCTCGACGCCTCGAGGCCGGTTTCGAGACATGCACCGGCAAAGAAAGGGGTAAAGAAGCTCGAGATGAAGTTTGCGGAGAACCCCTGGCTGCGCAGAAAATCGATCGTTTTTTCTTCGGGCCCTGTAAAAATATCCTCCATCGGTTCACGGCTCAGCGTCCGCGTCAGCCTGAGCAGCCGAACCCGGTCGCCAATGGTGCCGACAGGGGCTGCAAGCGTCGAGGGCAGATGCCGGTAATGGGAGCGGGGATCGGCAAGAACGTGAAAGCGGCCGTTCCGCCTGATTCGCACGCCGGCCGGAAAGGGACTGATGCCCAGGTCATCAAGGTTCAGGTAGTGGCCGATATCGGGATAGCCGGTCTGCAGGACCTGGAAACCGTGGTCCAGTTGAAAGCCTTCCACGAAATCGGTTTTGATTCTTCCCCCCGGCCGGTCAGATCTTTCCAGTACGGCAAAGGAAATATTGTTGCGGTGAAGCGTCCTGGCGCATGACAGGCCGGCGATTCCGGCTCCGACAATAATCACGTCAAAATGCTTGTCGTCCTGCATATCTTCGTCCCATTCAGAGCTGATGGAGGTTATTTTTCCGATGTTTCAGCACTTCAGTCTTAACATTACGATCGGTGAGGCGGTGGATCAACCCCAAAAGACAGCCAGGGAAAAAGATTGCTGACTCGCCGGTCTTGCCAGACAAAATTCACCGGCACCCCGGGACAACTCCGGCATGGCTGTTTATAGTGGGCAATGGAACAACCGTGAGCCTGAATATAGATGCAGACTGCCGGGGAACGGCAGGGGCATTGACCGGAGAAAGCATTCCCTGGAGACTGCCATGGACGAGCGTAAAACCGCCGCCATTGAATTTTCGCTGGACTGGCAGAGTGACTACGCCAGGCACTGTGACCGTTACTATATGGAACGGGTGGATTTCTGGAGGGACATCTTCCCCGGCGATATGGGCACGGCCCTGTCCGGGATGTCTCCGGGTCAGAATTGGCGGGAAACATTTCCTGCAGGAACCCTGACAGGAGCGTATTCCGAACGCTCGGTCATGTCCGTTCCGAGACGGCTGTTCAGCAGCGATGCGAAAGATCTGCAGACGGGCAGATTCTACCCGCAAGGCAGCGCCTGGAAGTCTTTGAACACGTACCCGACGAACATGGCGCCGATGAGGCTGCTGGAAACAGGCGCCGATACACTGGTGGTAGACACGAACCTTCCGCTGGCCCGATTTTCAGTGGAAATCCAGGCTGAAATAATGCAGACCGGAGATGCCGGACCGCAGAGAGGCGGAGCTGTCCAGGACATTGCCGAACTGCTCACCGGCTCTGGTCCCGGGATGCAGATCCCGCTGCAGCGAACTGGCTTCTATGACAGCGGTACGTATCCGTATTCCCGGGAAAACGATGGCGACGACGCGCTTTTCTACCATAAGCCGAGGATGGTCCACCACCTCGACGATACGGCCCGCCGCCACGTGAGGTCTCTTTACGGGCGTCTGCTCAGGCCCGGGGAACGGGTCCTTGACCTGATGAGCAGCTGGCATTCGCATTTTCCTGCCTCGCATGCATCCTGCCAGGTTACCGGAATCGGCCTGAATGCCGAGGAGATGTTGAGTAATGACCTGCTGCAGGGGTATGTGCTCCGCGACCTCAACAGGGAGCCGCTGCTGCCATTCCAGGACCAGAGCTTCGATGCGGCCGTGTGCACGGCATCCATCGAATACCTGTGTCGGCCCCGCGAAGTGATGTCCGAACTTGCCAGGATTATCCGGCCCGGCGGTCTCTTCGCGGCAACGTTTTCGGACAGGTGGTTTCCCGGCAAAGAGATAGCCCCGTGGGCTGATCTGCATCCATTTGAACGACAGGGCATGGTCCTCAATTATATGCTTAACGAACCGGAATTTAGCGATATTCACACTGAATCAATGCGCGGTTACCCAAGACCCGCAGGTGACAGGCATTCCAGACAGACGCCATTGTCCGACCCGGTATACACCGTCTGGGCCAGGCGTCGAAGCTGATCGATGATATGCGCTCAGGCGGCAGGGGAGGAGCAAAAGAGCGGGCCGCACATTTTATCTGTGAACTTTGCAAATGATGCATACCGTTAAGAGCAAACGGTGCCGGCATTACCGCATCGAAAACGTATCACCGTGATAGAGCGAACATCGGAAACGGTATAAAAACGTGAGTCCGGCTCATCCGTCAACCTGATAA
>Ga0180436_10003353_pt1 | contig 14744 bp, 7 predicted proteins | sample SS_ome_2_FD_132434 | JGI IMG/M metagenome (GOLD analysis project Ga0180436, IMG submission 132434) | Hypersaline lake sediment archaeal communities from the Salton Sea, California, USA - SS_3_S_2 metaG | ecosystem: Environmental > Aquatic > Non-marine Saline and Alkaline > Hypersaline > Sediment...
ATAGTTAAATTCACTTTGTTGCAATTTGTGGCAACCTTCATCCGCGCGGGCCTCTCAAGACATGGATTGCCGACCAAATTAAATCTAATAATATCAATCAGTTTAGAAATTTACCGTTTCTTGGCACAATGCATGCTAATTCAAAGACAATGTTAGTGACGTAATTGTTTCGAGGCGTCTGCCCGGTCCCATGTGGGGCCGAACTTTTCCATCGCATGCAAAGGGGGTTTTTCGGGTGTCTGCGCTATCTGAAAAGAAAATCCTGGTTGTGGACGATGAACTGGACATGCAAATTTTTTTAGCGAACATTCTACGATCTGAAGGTTTTTACCCCATTGTGGCGGACGATCTTACCCATGGATTTCGCCAGGCGCTTGACGAAAAGCCGGATATCATCATCCTCAACATGATGATGCCTGGCGAGACCGGCATCCAGATGTATCGCAGCCTGAAACGGGATACTGACTTGCGAGATATTCCGGTCATCATGCTGGCAACCCTCGACAAAAACACATTTTTAAAATGCCACAACTTGTACGGTTACCCGCACTGTGAAGCCTACGAACTCGTGGACAGATTCATGCAGAAACCGATCGAGGCCGCCGAGCTTTTAAAAACCGTTTCACATTTCTCGGTTCATGACCCGGGACATCCTGCCGGTGAGAGCCGTGTCTAACCCGGAAATTTCACGCCCCAGAGGTTTTTATTGGCAAGGCACTCATGGGTGCAGACGTAATATTTTACTTGAAGCCCTTGATAACACAGCCAATGGGCGCCTCTGGAGGTGCACATTGAAATACTATGGTCAATAAGGAAGCTATCCATATGAACAAGACCATCGACACGAATCTGCATCGCGAAATCGCCCAGTTTGGCGCCCGCGATATGGATATCTGTATGCAATGCGGCACCTGCAGCGCTTCTTGCCCGCTCTCAAGTGACACAGACACATTTCCCCGCAAAATTTACCGCTATCTACAGCTCGGCCTGCGAGATAAGTTGCTCAAATCCCCGGAGCCCTGGCTCTGTTACTATTGCGGCGAATGTAACCTGGATTGCCCCAGAGGTGCCGAACCCGCCGAAACCATGATGGCCACCCGTCGTTGGTTGACAACCCAGTATGACTGGACCGGGCTGGCCAAAAAACTCTATCTCTCGGAATCCTGGGAATATGGTGCCCTGGGTGCCGTGTCTCTCTTCATCATCCTGCTTTTCGTCTTTTTTCATGGTCCCGTCATCACCGATCGCGTCGCCGTCAACTCATTTGCACCGGTCATGTGGATCGAAATTGGCGACCTGACCATGGCCGCCATCTTGACACTCTTTCTGCTTTCGAATGCTTTCCGGATGTTTCGATTAATTATGGAAGATACCCATATACCCCTGCATCTGTATATTACCGAAGCCAAGGCATTTCTGCTCCACTTTGCCACCCAGAAACGGTGGCGGGAATGTGGATCCGATCGCAGCCGCTGGCTGAAGCATTTTCTGCTGGTGACCGGCTACATGACCATGATGACGCTGATCATCGTTTTTATCCGCTGGTTCCAGGTGGATGACAGCAGCTGGCACTTCACCAGTCTATTCGGTTATTACGCCACCGGCGTCATTCTTTTCATTACGGTGGAAATGTTCCTGAGCCGTCGTAGGAAGAAAGAGGCCATCCACCGCTTTTCGGAGCTTTCCGACTGGCTCTTTCTGATTTTGCTTTTTTTCACGACCCTGACCGGCATCATCATGCACGCGGTTCGCCTGGCCGGTTGGCCGATATCAACCTATGTGATGTACGTGATCCATCTGGCCATTGCCGTACCCATGCTGGTAATCGAAGTGCCGTTCGGCAAATGGTCGCATCTATTTTATCGTCCTTTGGCCGTCTTCTTAACCACTGTACGCCAAAAAGCGGCTCGGCCCTCTCGTATCGATATCACCGATCTGCGTACACGCATCGGCGATATGTTCATGAGCTGTCTGCAGTGCGGGACGTGTACGGCCGTGTGTCCCTGGAATCAAACCAACGGCTATAGTCCCAGACTGATGCTGCGCCACATGGCCCTCGCAACGGGCACCACCCAAAACCTTGATACGGCGGTCTGGAATTGCACCACCTGTGATGCCTGCGGCGACCCTTGTCCCCGGGGAATCACGATTGTCGATACGATCCGGGCAGCCCGTGAGATCCTGAATCAACAGCAAACTGTGCCTGAATCGCTAAAAATTCCCCTGCAACATCTGGCGGCAAAGGGCAACCCCTGGGGCGGTGATCCCAACCAGCGGCCTGACTGGGCCAGGGATATCGATCTGCCCGCTTATCGTCCGGAACATACCTATTGCCTGTTCACCTGCTGCACCACTGCGTATGATGATAGCCCTTCCCGGCATATTCAGCAGGCCGGCCGGGCCTTGCCCAAGCTGCTGAATCAGGCGGACATCTCTTTTGGCAGCTTCGGCACCCAGGAAATCTGCTGTGGCGAACCGGCCTTACAGCTGGGAAACGAGAGCATTTTTGCCGCGCTCTCCCAGGCCAACCAGGCACTTTTTCAAAAACACCAGGTAGACAAAATCTTAACGACTTCGCCCCATTGCCTGCATACGTTTAAACATGTCTATGCCAATGGGAAAGCGTTGCCGGCCACCGAGCATTACACGGAACTGCTCGAGCGCCTCATCCAATCCGGCGCCCTGGTGCCTAAATTTGACGTCGCGGCGACCGTGACCTTTCATGATCCGTGTTATCTGGGTCGCCATAACGGTATCACCGAAGCCCCTCGCCGCATCCTTAGCAGTATCCCGGGAATGAGGCTCGTGGAAATGCGAGACAATCGCGACCACAGTCTCTGCTGCGGCGGCGGGGGTGGTTGTGCCTTCATGCCCATAGGTTCAGACGGCTCCTTGGCCGGTGCACGGATACGTCAGGCCCTGGATGTCCGGGCCGATATTATAGCTACCGCCTGCCCAACCTGCATGCGCATGCTTCAGCAGGCAGCCGAAAGCCTTAGGATTGCTGAAACCATCGTCGTGCAGGACGTTGCTGAATTGCTGCTTCAGTCCATTGAGAAATCTTATGAACACCCCCTGCCTATTCATGTCAATTTAGAACTCGACCAGGAGGTTCTGCATGCCTGAACGCATCGGATTTTATATTTGCCATTGCGGTATCAATATCGCTTACCGGGTACGGGTGGCCGAAGTGGCTGCCTATGTGGCTACTTTGCCCAACGTGGCCGTATCCCGGGATTATCTATTTATGTGCTCCGACCCGGGGCAGGAACTCATTGAAACCGATATCCAATCCCAACAGCTCACGCGCGTGGTGGTAGCATCCTGCTCGCCTCGCATGCACGAGAAAACCTTTCGAGCAGCCTGTCAACGTGCCGGGCTTAATCCCTACCGGGCTTTTCATATGGTCAGTGTACGTGAAAATGTCTCCTGGGTTACCTTGGATGAAGATGAAGCCACCCAGAAAGCCAAGATACTGGCCGGGGCCGGCATCATGCGGGTGGTGCACCAGCAAGATCTGATACCGACGGAATTCCCGGTCTGCAGCAATACCCTCGTGGTGGGCGGCGGCATCGCCGGCATGCAGGCTTCGTTGGATATCGCCAGTGCCGGTTTCAAGGCTTACCTGGTTGAAAGGCAACCCACCGTGGGCGGCCACATGCTGCAATACGATAAGACCTTTCCAACCTTGGATTGTGCCGCCTGCATCGGAACCCCCAAAATGGTCTCCGTGGGGCAGGAGCCCAATATCGAACTGCTGTCTTACAGCGAGGTCGAAGATGTCAGCGGCTTCATCGGCAATTTCAAAGTATCCGTACGCCAAAAACCGCGCTATGTCGAATCCAACTGTACCGGATGTGGCGAATGTGAAAAGGTTTGCCCGGTTTTATTTCCCAATGAGTGGGATGTGGGCACCAAAATGCGAAAAGCCATCTACCGCCCCTTCCCCCAAGCAGTTCCCATCACCTATTGCATCGACAAATATGACCGCGCCCCCTGTGTGCAGACCTGTCCGGCCGGAACCAATGTTCAGGGATACGTGGCCCTGGTCAAAACCGGCCATTATCAGGAGGCGGTCAAGCTGATCATGGAAAAAATCCCCCTGCCCGGCACCCTGGGCCGGGTCTGCCCGGCGCCGTGCGAAAAAGTCTGCCGCCGGGCCGAAGTGGATCAGGCTGTGGCCATTCGTGATCTGAAGCGCTTTGCCGCCGACCAGGTGGATTATGCCGATTTAACCCCACCCGATATCGAGGACCGTCCCGAAAAGGTGGCCGTCATCGGCTCGGGGCCTGCCGGTCTCACAGTCGCCTACTATCTTCGGCTTAAAGGCTATCAGATTACAGTGTTCGAGGCGCTGGATCAATTGGGTGGCATGCTGCGGGTGGGTATTCCCGATTATCGTCTGCCGGCCGATCTACTGGATCGGGAAATCCAGTATCTGCTCGATCACGGCATCGCCGTCGAAACCGGCGTCCGGTTTGGGGCAGACCTGACCCTGACGGATCTGCAATCCCAAGGGTTTGCGGCCGCTTTTCTGGCCATCGGCGCCCATGACTCTCTCCACATGCGAATACCGGGTGAAGATCAGGCCGAGGAACTCCTGGATGCGGTCCAGTTCTTGCGGGATGCCAATTTGGGCAGTCGTAAAGCCCCCGGGAAAGATGTGATCATCATCGGTGGCGGCAATGTGGCCGTCGACGCCGCCCGGGTAGCCAAACGTTTGGGTGCCCGCAATGTCACCATTGTTTATCGCCGTTCCGAACAGGAAATGCCCGCTTACCCCGAAGAAATCGAAGGTGCCAGACAAGAAGGCGTTCATATTTCGTTTCTGACCGCGCCGGTTGCCATTCAATGCCGGGACGGACATGTGACCGCTTGCACCTGCATCCGCACCGAACTGGGTCCGGCCGATGCCAGCGGGCGCCGACGCCCGGTACCCATCAAAGGATCCGAGTTCGAACTAACCTGTGACCGTGTTATTCCCGCCATCGGACAGAAGGTCGATGGCGGTTGGGCTGCCAAAGTACCGGATCTCCAATTCACGTCACGCAATACCATTCAAGTCCATGCCGAAACCATGCAGACGAGCCTCCCGCATGTGTTTGCGGGCGGCGACGCCGTCACGGGGCCGGCCACGGTTGTGGAAGCCATTGCCGCCGGACACAAGGCCGTGGCCGCCATTCACCGCTACCTGAACGCAGATCTCCCGGAGGACGCACTGACGGAACTAGAACCCCAAGCCGCCCCGGGAGACCAGTGGAAGCCGATTCCATCGGATATAAACATCCAAACCAGAATCGAATCCGAACACAGGAATCCCGCTACACGCATCGCCAGCTTTGACGAAGTCGATCGCGGTTTTGATGAAACCGCCGCGCAGGCTGAAGCCGCTCGCTGCGTGGACTGCGGCGGCTGCTGTGAATGCAAGCTATGTGTGGCGGCATGTGAGGCCCAGGCGATCAATCATAGCATGCCGGAATCCAGCCGGGAAATCGATGTGGGCTCCATTATCGTAGCCACCGGCTTTGATCCCCTCGATCCTACGCCCATGACCCAATACGGCTACGGCCGTTTTGCCAATGTCTTTACCAACCTGGAGTTTGAACGTTTATCCAATGCCACCGGCCCCACCAGCGGCAAGCTGTTGAAACGCGACCCCAACGATCATCTAAAATTCACCGATGCGCCCAAGAGCGTTGCCATTTTGCACTGCATCGGCAGCCGCGACATCAATTATCATGAATACTGTTCGCGTACCTGCTGCATGTATGCCCTAAAATACGCCCACTTGCTCAAGGACAAGTGTGGCCACGACACGCAAATCTATAATTTCTATATCGATATGCGCTGCTTCGGCAAAGGATACGAAGAATTCTACAAGCGCGTCCAAAGTGAAGGTGTTCGCATGATCCGTGGCAAGGCATCTCGAATCGAGGAAAAGGATGGCATGCTGTGGGTCTCTGCCGAGGACACTCTGTCCGAGCGCATGGTACAGATTCCGGTTGAAATGGTGATCTTGTGCACGGCCATGGAACCCCGCTCGGATGTCAGTGATGTGGCGCGCATCTTTGGCATCACCACCGGCAGTGACGGTTTTTATCAGGAAGAGCACCCCAAATTGGCACCGGTTTCAACGCCATCCAGCGGCGTCTTTTTAGCCGGTGCCTGTCAGGGGCCCAAAGATATACCCGATACCGTGGCCCAGGCCAAAGGCGCGGCCGCGGAAGCCTTGGCCCTGAGCGCCTCCGGCAAAGTTTCAGTGGCGCCCATGATTTCCAGCATCGATCCGGATATCTGTATTGGATGTCAAATCTGCATCGGCCTGTGCCCCTACACCGCCATCGAGTTTAACGATCGCAGAGGCATCAGCGAGGTTAACGAAGCCGTCTGCAAGGGTTGCGGCAGTTGTGCCGCCTACTGCCCCAGCGGCGCCGCCAAGGTACGCCATTTTACCGACAAGCAGATTTTTTCGGAAATTGAGGGGTTATTAGCAAGCTAATACCCCGTTTTAGGTTTTAGAAACATAGAAAGCGTAATGGCACGCGAAGCGTAAATATCGTGCGCAGCACAAATTACACACGCAGTGTAAATAACTAGGAGTATAATAATGACCGATGAATTCGAACCCACGATCATTGCCTTTTTCTGCAACTGGTGCACGTACACCGCCGCAGACCTGGCAGGAACCAGCAGGCTGTCCTATCCACCCAATGTGAAAATTATCCGCGTTATGTGCAGCGGCATGGTGGATCCCAAATACGTGATTAAAGCGCTTTTGGATGGTGCCGACGGTGTTCTGGTCAGCGGTTGCAACCCCGGCGATTGTCATTACATCAATGGAAATTTCAAAGCGCGCCGACGGATTAAACTACTCAAGGAGATTTTGCCGCATTTTGGATTTGAAACCGAGCGGCTGCGCCTGACCTGGATCGCGGCCAGTGACGGCGTTCTGCTGGCGGAAACGCTTCAGGATCTGGTGGCCCAGATCAAAGCTTTGGGGCCCAGCCAGGCTAGAATTCAAATGGCGATTTAAATTGGCTCTTGGCTTTTAGCATTTAGCGCTTAGCCAGCTAACAGCAACCAGCCAAGAGCTGGGAGCTGACAATCGCAGATTGACCTAGGAGATTGTTATGACCAAAACGTTTAAAATAGAGGTTTCAGAGAAGGGTTTGCTGAAGGCACTCAGGGGATTTTTCAATGCTCTTTTGGAACAGGAAGACATCCATGCCCTGCTGGCGCCCTGTCAACTTCCCTCGCAGACCATGGTCATGCCGACACTGATAACGGCCGGCGAGCGTGTCAACCAGATCGATCCGCTCGCGCCGGCATTCCCCATGAACAGTGCTAAAATAGCATCGCGTCTGACACGCAAATCATCCGGCGGCAAGATTGCGGCACTCATGCGTCCGTGTGAAATTCGTGCTTTTATCGAACTGGTCAAACTCAAACAGGGAAACACTGAGGATCTGCTCCTCATCGGCATCGATTGTTTGGGCGCCTTCGGGAACCGGGATTATCAACTCTGGGCTGGCGATAACGGCGACGACGCATCCCGGCAATATGCCCAAGAAGTTCTTTCCGGCAAAAAAACGGGCAGGGATAATACTAAGTTGACGCAGGCTTGCCAAGCCTGTGAATTTCCCGTATCGGAAACCGCCGATATCAACATCGGCCTCTTTGGGATGGATACGGACAGGGAAATACTGATTCAGCCACTCAACGACAAAGGGGCCCATCACTTAAACGCAATTGATCTGCCTGCCACGGAAATTCCGGCCACGCGCGCCAAGGACATCGAGAGGCGCATCTCAGAAAAAATTTCTTTCAGAGACCAGATGTTTGCGCAAGTCGGTGAACAAATCAACAGCCAGAAAAAACTGGGCGCATTTTTAAGCAGCTGCGTCAATTGCTATAACTGCCGGGTTGCCTGCCCGGTCTGCTATTGCCGCGAATGTGTATTTGTGACCGATGTGTTCGACCACGATCCCAGCCAGTACCTAAGCTGGGCCCAACGCGGCGGTGCTGTCAAAATGCCCACGGATACGATGCTGTATCATATTACCCGCTTGGCTCACATGAGTACGGCCTGCGTCGGTTGTGGCCAGTGCACCAATGCGTGCCCCAACGACATCCCTGTTATGGCTTTGTTCCGTACGGTGGCCCAGCGGACCCAAGCGGCGTTTGACTATCAGGCGGGTCGCAATCTCACGGAAAATCCACCCCTGTCGGAATTTAAAGAAGAAGAATTTGAGGAGGTTGTGGGAATAAACTGACAGCCATGAGCTTAAAGGCATAAGCCATAAGCAGCTCATAGTTTACCGCCAAAGGCTTATCGCTAAAGGAAAAATGTTATGGGTAAAAAATTAGGCAAAGCTTTAGTTGTGGGGGCCGGTATCAGCGGCATTCGGTCGGCACTCGATCTAGCCGAAATTGGATATGGTGTGACGCTCATCGATCGCGAACCCCACATGGGTGGCATTCTCAGCCAGTTGGACCATCAGTTCCCCAGCAACCACTGTGGGATGTGCAAAATGCTGCCTCTGGTTAAGCGCGATCAGTCGGCACAGTTCTGTCTGCGTAAAGGATTATTCCATGAGAATATCGATATTCTCCTCAACACCGAGGTGCTGGACCTGAGCGGGGAGCCGGGCAGTTTCAGCGTGACGCTGCGGGAAAAGCCCACTTGGGTGGATCCCGACCGCTGTGTGGGTTGTGGTGCTTGTGAGGCTGTGTGCCCGGTGGAGGTTGCGGATATGTTCAACCAGGGGCTTTCCTCTCATAAGGCTATTTATCTGCCAATCCCGCACACCATTCCCAATCCCTATGTCATCGACCTGGCAGCCTGCAACCACTGTGGTGCTTGTGAAGAGGTCTGTCCCACCCAGGCGATTCAACTCTCCCTGGAAAAGCGCAAAGCCTTCCGCATACTGGTTGTGGACGATGAGTTGATCGTTCGCGATTCCCTGAAGGAGTGGCTTCAGGATGAAAATTTTGATGTGGAGACTGCCGAGTCCGGTTCCATGGCCATGGAGAAGCTCTCCCAGCACCCCTTTGACCTCATGCTGACGGATATCAAAATGCCCGGAATGGATGGTGTCGAACTCCTGCAAAAAGCCAAAGAAATCTTTCCGGCCCTGGACGTACTCATGATGACCGCCTTTGCCACCGTGGAAACGGCTGTGGACGCCATGAAGATCGGTGCCAAGGATTATTTGATGAAACCGTTTGATCCGGAGAAAATGATCGCTGATGTGGTTCAAATTTATGAAGATTCTCAGGCCGGTGCGCCCCGGACCCTCGAAGTGGGGGCGGTTGTCCTGTCCGGCGGGACCGCTTATTTTGATCCGGCTGAAAATAAAAACATCTACGACTACCAAAGTAATCCCAATGTGATCACGACACTCGAAATGGAACGACTGCTCAGTGGGACCGGGCCCACCCACGGACAACTGATCAGGCCGCATGATGGCAAGCCCATCACCAAGATAGCCTGGATTCAGTGCGTCGGTTCCCGGGACATACAGTGCGATGCGGACTTCTGTTCCACGGTCTGCTGCATGATCGCCATCAAAGAGGCCCTGCTGGTTAAAGCAAAACGAGAACAACCTGTGGAAACCGCGCTTTTTTACATGGATATGCGCATGTTTGCCAAATCATTCCAACGCTACCGGGATGATGCTGAAATGGCCCAGGGTGTCCGTTTCCAGCGGGCCCGTGTTCATTCCATCATGACGGAGGCGCACAGCGCAAACCCCGTCATTCGCTACGTAACGACCGATGGGACAGTAGAAAACGAAACCTTTGATTTGGTGGTTCTGGCCGTGGGGCAACGACCGGCAGCAGGTACCCCAGATTTGTCACAGCTCTTGGAAATTCCTATGAATCCATGGGGCTTTATGGATACGATCCCATTTTCGCCGGTGGCCACCGAAAGGACCGGGATTGTGGCTGCGGGTTCCTATACCGGTCTCAAGGACATCAGTGAATCCGTCATGTATGCTTCGGCAGCATCTTTGGAAGCATCCCGGGTCATTCACGCCGGCGGCGGTGGTCTGGCGGATGAAACCGGTTCTGAAACGGCATTTCCGGATGTATCCAGAGCTGACCCCCGGGTTCTGGTGGGTATTTGCACCTGCACCGATCGATACGACCCCCATTTAGATGCCGATGCGTTGCGGCAAATACTTAAACGGGATCCCTCAGTGAAAGATGTTATTTTTTTACAACCGGTTTGTACGGCCTCCGGCTGGGAAGAATTTACCGAGGCTATCGCCTCATCCCAGCCCAACCGGATTCTTCTGGGTGCCTGTCACCCCTACTTGTTTATCCACAAATTGCGTGAATTGAGTCGCCGGGTGCAACTTCCGGCCGAACTCATGCATGTTGTCGATATAATGACCCCATTTTTCAATCCGGCGGCCGAATCCGCCCAACCCGCACCGTCGGCAATGGATTCGGTTCTGTCCAATCTGCAGATGGGGATTTCGCGTTTAAAACATATGGATCCCTTACCGCTGGCCCGATCTGCGGTTGTCCGCAAAGCTTTGATCGTCGGCGGTGGTATTGCCGGTATGCACGCGGCTCTATCCATCGCCGACCATGGTTATCCGGTTGATCTGGTGGAACAGACCGATCAACTGGGCGGCAACCTGCGCTGGTTGGACCAAACCATCGAAGCCTTTCCGGTTGGACCTTTTCTTGATGAAGTGCTCCAGAAGGTAGAAAACCACCGCTTGATCGACTGCCACCTGCAATCTCGGATCACAACCTCATTTGGTGAGGTGGGTGATTTCTACACAACTTTAGAAAATACCCAAGGCGATGCCCAAACCATTCAGCACGGGGTGACGATACTGGCCACCGGTGGGGAGGAAGCACCGGCAGATGACTTCGGCCATGGTGACCATTCTGCTGTTTTAACCCAAAAGGAGCTGGAAATTCGGCTCGAACAGGAAGATTTGGATGTGGGTGACATTGATACCGTGGTGATGATCCAGTGCGTGGGATCCCGACAGGAACCCAGAAATTACTGCAGCCGCGTCTGTTGCCCCACATCTTTAAAACAGGCATTACGATTGAAAAAAGATAAGCCGGATATGGCGATTTACATCCTGTATCGGGATATGATGACCATTGGATTTGCCGAACAGTATTTTACGGCCGCGCGTAAAGCCGGTGTCATATTTATTCAATACGACCTGGACAATCCGCCCCGAGTAGGCACGGGATCCAATAGTCATGCCGGTTTGTCGGTGACGACCCGTGATTCGATTCTGTCAAGACCTATAGAGATCGAAGCCGATTTGCTCGTACTGGCCACCGGCATCGTGCCTCAGCTTCCAAAGCCGTTGGCTCAAGCCTTTGGTGCCACCATCGACGTGGATGGCTTTTTTCAGGAGGCCGAATCCAAATGGCGTCCTGTAGATGCGCTTAAAGAAGGTGTGTTCGGCTGCGGGATTGTACTTTCTCCCCGCTCGATTCAAGATAGTATAGCATCAGCCGGTGCTGCCGCCCAGCGGGCCCTGCGTATTTTAGCCCATGACAAACTGGCTGCCGGAAAAATTGTATCGTCTGTGCGTCACAGCTTGTGTAGTTTGTGTGAGCGTTGTGTCGACTCGTGCCCTTACGACGCCAGAACCCTGGATAGCAACACTCAAAAAATTGTGGTCAATGCCGCCATGTGCCAGGGTTGCGGTGACTGTGCCACGGCCTGTCCCAACAGTGCCGCAGTTTTACATGGTTTTACCGATTCTCAGATGTTCGGCATGATTGACAGCGCCATGGATGCGGCTTGGTCGTCGGCACCGACGGCCGCAGCCGGAGACAATTAAGCACCGATTCTATAGATTTAATAGCCATCCGAATAGAGATGGCCTTAAGGCAATATTCAAACATTTATTGATTTTCATCTAACGTCTGAGCCTGAGCGATGTTAGTCCTCAGTAGAAAATCAATAAGTTATATATCTCTGCCATCTTTGCGCCTTGCGGTGAATGATGATATGCTTTCTCTGGGTGCCCGCGCGGCAGGGGACGAGAGATACGTCAATCCCGAACCGGCACACAAAGCGGAGATTGGATCATCAGCTCAGCTGATGGTCATTGACAAAGGTCGTAACAATACCATGTTCACACTACTGAACAAAATTCGCTCCCGCCTGGTAAGCAAAATCGTGATCACCTTTGGATTGGTCTTTCTCGCTTCCGTCTCCATCTGGACCTATATCAATGTGCGCTACCAGAAAGAAAAGGAGATGCAAAACATTGTGGGCGCAACCGATCGGCTGATCACGACGATCCGATTGGGTACGCACTATGCCATGATGCTCAACTCCCGGGACGATATCAACCAGATCATCCACAACATCGGGCGCCTGCCCGAAATCAAAAACATCCGCATCTACAACAAGGCCGGTGAAATAAAATTTTCAAACCGGTCCACCGAAGTCGATCTGGCCACCAACATCAAAGCCGAGGCCTGCGACATATGCCACCGCACCGAACCGCCCCTGTCTGAACTGGCGCTCAATGACAGGATCCGAATTTTCAAAGATACCAACGGCAATCGACGCCTGGGAATCATTAGCCCGATCCGCAACGAACCTGGATGTGCCACGGGCGATTGCCATGTTCATCCCCAGGGTAAAAAGATATTAGGTGCGCTGGACCTGGTCGTCTCGCTCCAGGAAACCGATCAGGGACTGTACTTGCTGCAACGCAGCATCATCGGGATGTCCGTAAGCGTTTTTTTATTGACCTCCACGATTATCTTTTTCTTTGTTTTTCGACTGGTCAACCGGCCGGTAAAGAAGCTGATCACCCGTACCCGCAATATCGCCAAAGGCCATTATGACAGCAACGTGAAGCTGCAACAAAAGGATGAAATGGGTCAGCTTGGTGATGCCATCGATAAAATGGGTGCTGAAATCGGAGAAAAGGAAGCGGCGCTGAATAAACAGCGCGACGAATACATGCAACTCTTCGAACAAGTCCCCTGCCTTATTACCGTCCAGAATCGAAATTATAAACTGCTGCGATATAATAAGGAATTTTCAGACCGGTTTGATCCCGTTCCAGGTGACTACTGCTATCACGCATACAAGGGCCGCTCGGAAAAGTGTGAACGCTGCCCGGTGGAATGGACATTTGCGGATGGCAAATCCTACTCCACCGAAGAAACCGGGATCAACAGGGACGGCAGCATTAAGCACTGGATCGTGCGGACATCGCCCATTGTCAACGAAAACGGTGAAGTTGTTGCCGCCATGGAAATCTCTCACGACATTACCGAACGGCGACAACTCGAAGACGACTTAATACGATCCGAAAAGAAATATCACGCCATATTCAATAATATCCCCAACCCGGTATTTGTGCTGGATATGCAGACACTCGCCATCTTGGATTGCAATATGAGTGTTGAAGCGGTGTATGGATATCGATCAAGCAACATTATCGGCACACCATTTCTGCATCTTTTTCGCGAAGATGAGCGCGAGGACTACGCCCCAAAACTGGCGGCAGGTATGGTTATCAACCAGGCCAAACATGTGACCCACAGCGGCAAGGAGCTGTATGTCAACATCCGCATTTCCCTTTCCGAATTTTCCGAAAAAGCGGTTCTGCTGGTCACCACCAGCGATATCACCAAACGTCTGGAAGCCGAACAGCAACTCATTCAGGCCAGTAAAATGGCCACTTTGGGCGAAATGGCCACCGGCGTCGCTCACGAATTGAACCAACCGCTGTCGGTTATCAAGACGGCCAGCAGTTTCATCATCAAGAAAATCGACCGCGACGAAGCACTCCAACCGGAAATATTGCACACCATGTTGGTCAAGGTGGACACCAATGTGGATCGCGCCAGCCGAATTATCAACCATATGCGGCAGTTTGCCCGTAAAACTGATATGGCCCTGGATAAAATCGCCATCAACGACGTGCTCTTAAGCGCCTGTGAGATTTTCAGCCAACAACTCAAAGTCAGGGGTATCACCGTCGTAAAAGATTTGGATCAAGGTCTGCCCAAGGTGCACGCCGACCCGGATCGTCTGGAGCAGGTATTTATAAACCTGTTATTAAATGCCCGGGATGCCATCGAAGAAAAAGTGTCACAATCCGGTCAGTCGGTTCATGAAGATCAAATTACCTTGAAAACGTATCAAAATTTAGGCCTGGTCATGGCCGAGGTCTGTGACACGGGTATGGGCATACCCAAACACGTGGCCGATAAAATTTTTGAACCTTTTTTTACCACCAAAGAGGTGGGTAAGGGCACCGGGCTGGGTCTCTCCATCAGCTACGGCATCGTCAAAGACTGCGGCGGGACGATCCAGGCCTTGCCCGTACCGGATCAAGGCGCCTGTTTTCGTATATCGTTTCCAATACCAGACAGCCTTAAGCACTGAGCGTGAAGCTTTTCGCAACTCATGGCTGACCGCTTACAGCTGAAAGCTGCCGCAAGGATAAATTATGAACACCAAAGAAAACATGAAAAAGATTCTTCTGGTGGATGATGAGGAAGATATCCGCGAAGTTCTCAGCATGGCTTTGGTGGACATGGGCTACCACATTTTAACAGCCGATAATGGCAAATCCGGCTGGCAGACCTATAACGAGGAGAGACCGCCCATTGTCATGACAGATATCAAAATGCCGGTCATGGACGGCATCGAACTGCTCCAACGAATCAAGCGACACAATCCGGAGACCGAAGTCATCATGATCACCGGCCATGGTGACATG
>Ga0180436_10003355_pt1 | contig 14741 bp, 10 predicted proteins | sample SS_ome_2_FD_132434 | JGI IMG/M metagenome (GOLD analysis project Ga0180436, IMG submission 132434) | Hypersaline lake sediment archaeal communities from the Salton Sea, California, USA - SS_3_S_2 metaG | ecosystem: Environmental > Aquatic > Non-marine Saline and Alkaline > Hypersaline >...
CTTCGTGGACCAGCCTTTCGAAGTCGGTGGTGCAGCGGCTGCGGGAGCCCTCGGTCACCACCCGCTCCTGCGGGCCGAGCAGTCGCCAGCGTTCGCCGTCGGCCCTCCGCTGCAGCCGCCAGTCGTGCTGCACCCGGTGGTCACTCCACTCCAGCGCGTCCCCGGCGGTGCGAAACTCGCGAAGCATCTCCGTCACCCAGCCGTTTTCTGCCGGCGGCTCCACGGCCGGCTGATCCGAGGCAGGATGGCCCGCAGCAGCCGGCTCACCGGCAGGGCTGCGATGCGGCGACGAGGCGATTGCCACCGCCAGTCCCGCCACGAGCAGGCTGCCGCAGCGGCCCCACGGTCTCTCAGAGGTATTCATGCCATCCCTTCGATTCGAGCTGTTTCACGACCTGCCGCACTGCCTCCTCTCGGGATCGCTCGGCGACGAGCGTGGCATCGGGGGTATGCACCACCAGCATATCCGTCAGACCCATCGTGACGACCAGATGGCCGTCTTCGCTGCGGACGATCGAGCCGGCGGTGTCGATGCCCAGGTGACGCCCGATCACGGTGTTGCCCTCGGCGTCACCGCCGAGCTGGCGGGCCACCGCCGACCAGCTGCCCAGGTCGTCCCAGGCGAAAGACGCCTCGATCACCGCCACGTCGTCAGCTCGCTCGAGCACGGCATAGTCGATTGAGATTCCCTTGATCGCGGCAAACTCTTCCCGAAAGACCTCCGGCCCGACCGGGCTGCCCCACGACTCCGCGATTCGCTCGAGCCGGTCGAGGGTTTCGCCGGCATGCTCGCGGAGGGCTTTGAGGATCGTGGCGGCCTTCCAGACAAAGATGCCGGCGTTCCAGAGGAAGGTGCCGGCCTGGAGATACTCCCGGGCCACGCTCGCCGGCGGCTTCTCGCGAAACTGCTTGACCGCGAAGGCCCGGGCATCGCCGTGCGGTTCGGCCAACAGGTCGCCCCGTTCGATGTAGCCGAAGCTCTCGGCCGGGTAGCTGGGGGGCACGCCGAAGGTCACCAGCCGGCCGGGTGATGCCTCCACGAGGGCCGCACCCTGGCGGATCGCGTCGCGAAAGGTCTCGGCCGGACGGATCACGTGATCGGAGGGCATCACGGCCATCGTGGCATCGGGGTCGTCTCGGCTGACAAGCAGGGCCGCAAGCCCCACGCAAGGCGCCGTATCCCGCTTGCATGGCTCGCCCACGATGTTCTCCGGCGGCAGCTGGGGCAGTTGGGCACGGGCGGCCTCGGCAAGCCGCTCGGAGGTGACCACGAGCATTCGCTCCGCGGGCACGAGGCCCTCGAGGCGGGCGGCGGTGTCTTCCAGCAGGCTTCGTTCACCGGCCAGGGGCAGCATCTGCTTGGGCATGGCGGCCCGGCTGGCCGGCCAGAAACGCGTGCCGGATCCACCGGCCATCACCACGGCATGGAGCATTCTGAAATCCTTTGTAACTCGGGTGAAACCGCGACCGGCCGACTGGCCTTGAGCCGCGTCGAACCGCATGGTACCGGTCCCCCTGATTTTCCGGGAGGTTGCTTCGCATGATTCAGGCTGTTGATTCCCTCGGCTCCGTCCTCGTGCCTGCTCTCGATGCAGACCGGCGGCCTGGCGTCGAGTTGTCCGCGGGACTCCGGGCTGAGTACCTCGACTTCCGGGACCGCAGCCACGGCATGCTGGCCCCCTCGGAGGTCGCCGCAGCCATCGCCGGTGGGCGGTTTGTCTGGATCGATCTCGACACCCGCCAGGCCGATGCCGCCGCCGCGGTCGCGGCCCTGCCGCCGGGTGCCCTCGATGGGTTGAACCACGAGGCGATCGCCGCTGGTGCGGGTCGGGAACGGGGTACGCGACTGTTTCGGCAGGAAAAACTGCTCCAGATTCGGCTGGTCGGCCTGGTGGCCTGTGAATCCCTCAGCGGCTGCGAGGCCGGACCGGGCCGGCTGGTGGGCCAGGCCCTCGACGTGATCATCGGCGAGGGGTTCCTGCTCACGCTTCACGACGGCCCCTGCGAGGTGCTCGCCGCCGTCCGCGGCGACTACCTGCACGATTTCCATCGCCATGCCGCCACGCCGAGCTACCTGGTCTACGAAATCTGGAACGAGCAGGTCGAGCAGTTTTTGGCGATGCAAAACAGACTCGAGGAGGAGGTGGACATCACGCGGCTGAAGCTCCGCGGCACGGCCGACGAGGCGACCCTCCAGGAGCTTGCCGACGTGACCGGACGGCTGCTGGCGCTTCGCAAGCGGGTGCTGCCGGCCCGGCGTGTGCTCGAGGAGCTCGTCTCACGCAAGACCACCCTCGTCAGCGAAGCGACCCTCGCCTTCCTGGGAAAGATGATCGAGACTCTCGAGCGGCTGCTCTCCGACATCGGCAGCAACCTGGGAATCCTGGAAAGCGCGATGAACTTCTCGCTCACCGTCGCCACCCACCGCACCAACACGATCATGAACCGCCTCGCGGTGGTGAGCACGATCTTCTTGCCGCTGACATTTCTCTGCGGGGTCTACGGGATGAATTTCGAGGTCATTCCCGAGACCACCTGGACCCACGGCTACTACTACTTCTGGGGCGTTTCGGCGGCGATCACGCTGGTGATGGTCGTGGCCCTGCGGCGGGCGAAGCTGCTGTGACCAGCCCGGGGCGGGCTACACGACGCGGTCGGTGTCGATCCGTCCTCCGGCCACCCGCCTGCGAAGAATCTCGGCGGTGAGCGTGTCGGGAGCCAGTTCGACGCTCACCCCTTCGGCCACGTCGATTCCCGCCTCCAGGCAGCGTCGGCGGGCGAGGTGAACCATCGCAGCCCGCACGTGCTCGGGGCTGTCGCTGGCGGAACCGGAGGGATTTTTCAGGGGTGCGAAGCCCTCGGCCGCGTCGACCTCCACCGGCAGCACGCGGCGGGCGAGCGGCATCAGATCGAAGATGAACCGCTCGAACTTCACCGCGTTTGGCTGCCGGGGCGTCACGAGCCGGCCCGTCTCGTCGAGGTGAGGCACGGCCTTGCGGGCGAGGTGCAGCGGGAGACCGTCAGAATCGGCCGCCCGCTCGAGAAACTCGCGGGTGAAGGCATGGATCGCGATGCTTCCGGCTCGCAGACGGAGCCGGCCGTCGGCCTCGCGGGCCTCGGCCAGTTCCTCGGGCAGGTCGCTGTATTCGATCAGCCGCGTCGTGCCGTCGATCTCCGCGACCACGCCCACCCGTTCGGCCGGGTCGGTCTTTTCGACCACCTGCGTGGTGAACTCCGACTCCCCAAGACGGTGGTGGCCGAGAAACTCCTCGTCCAACGGCATCGCCAGCGGGTTGTCGACCTGGAAGGTGACGATATCGCGACAGCCGAAGCGGGCGAACCACTCCAGACCACCGGCGGCCGAGAGGGCCTGCAGGAGGCCGCCGTGTCCGTCGGGGGCCATCGCCACATGGTCGGCTGCGTCGAGCATCAGGTTGCCGCCGTCGATCGTGATCGCCGGCAGATCACCCTGGCGGAAGAAGAGCAGCTCCGCCGGATCGAGCCCGAAGTAGGCATGCTGCCCAAGGAATTCCCGCGTCTGGGCATCGGTGGCCGAGCTGGTCATGATCGCCAGCGGGAGGCGATGGCCGCTGCGGGCGGCCACCGCCTTCAGCCGCCCGAGCAGCAGTTCGAAGAGGCTCGCCTGCGAGACCGGGCCGATGGGGAAAACCCCTTTGGGACCCTCGCATCGCAGGCGGGTAGCCTGGCCGCCGGCCACGATCACCGCCCCCACCTCGCCGGCCGCGAGCATCGCCGCCCCTGCGGCAGCCGCCTCGTCTGGCGTCGCGGAGCTTTGATCGGACTCGCGGAGCCGTGGTGAGCGGGGCGTGCGGGCCGAGGCTAGTTCCGCAGCCGAGAGGCCCGCCGGCCGAGGCGGTTCCTGCCGGGCGAGCGACTGCAGCCGGGCGACCTGCTGGAAGTCGATCGACTCGAGCTGGTCGATGAGCCGCTGCCGGCCGCCGGCATCGAGCTGGTCGAAGAGGCGGAGCAGATGGGTCTGATCTGTGGCCTCGAGACGGGCCCAGAGTGCGGGAGGAACGGAATCGGGCGGCATGGGAAAACACCTCAGAATCCCTGGCGAACCCATCGCCACAGCAACAACGCCAGCAGCGGAAAGCCGAGAAAGATCAGGCCGTAGGTGAACAGCGTGGTCCAGAGGTTGTTCGGCCAGCGGGCCATCGTCTCTCGTGTGGCTCGGGGGTGCGGGGGTCAGGTCGTCGGCAGATTGGCGATGGCGGTGAAGTCGACGGGAATCTCGAAGGCCTCGTCGGCCTCCTCTTCCAGGCGGCACTCGATGCGGAGTCCCCAGGGGAGCCGCTCACCGATCGCCACGCTGGCATCCATCTCGTCGTAGGTGGTGGTCACGCTCGCCTCCGGCAGCTCAGCCAATGGTGGGCAAAACCCGACATGCGCATGGGCCGTTTTCGTCCCGGCGCGAAAGCCGACAACCACCGTTCCGCGGACCTGTTCCCGCCCGTCCTCGAGCAGAGTCCGCTCCTGCCGTTGGCAGAGGGCCTCGCCACGGGGCGTCGCCGTCACCGGCCGGGCCGGAGGCGATGGTGACGCCATCAGGGCCGGCGTCTCTCCGACTCGGCCGACGACCCGGCCGGGGGCCCGCAATCGCACGACACCGGCGAATTTCGCCAGCGGCGGCACCACCGCCGCCACGGCCGCCACCAGAGCGACTGCCACGGCGCGACTGTCGTCGCCGTGCGCCGTGATGCCCCACAGACCGGCCAACAGCCCTCCACGGGCGAACAACGAGCCAAGCCAGCCCCTCGGCAACGGCGAGAGCCGCCGCGCGAGGTCAACCACCGCCAGGCAGGCCAGCCCCGCCGCCGCCGCCGCAAGCAAGCCGGCCAGCGAGGGTGGGGTGCGGATCGCTCCGGCAACCCGGCGGGCGGCAAGCAGGCCGCCACCCGCCGCAAGGCCCGCTGCCAGAGTCAGTCCGGCAACTCCCGCGACCGAGGCGGCGAGCCGCTCGGGCAGGCCGGAGATTCGGGGTGCCGCGTCGACAGCGTGCATGGGCAACGGCCCTGAGGGAGCCGGGAACCGTTAGCCGACAGTCGCCGCGCCGGCAGCCTCGGCGAGGGCCGCCGCCTTGTCGGTCTGCTCCCAAGGGAAATCGTCGCGACCGAAGTGCCCGCCGTAGGCGGTGTGCCGATAGATCGGCCGCCGCAGGTCGAGATGGTCGATGATCCCGCGGGGCGAAAGCGGGAAGGTCTCCCGAATCAGTTCACAAAGACGCTCGTCATCGACCTTTCCGGTGCCTTCTGTTTCCACGTGCACGCTCACCGGCTCGCTCACACCGATCGCGTAGGCCAGTTGCACCTCGCAGCGTTCGGCGAGTCCCGCGGCCACGATGTTCTTGGCGATGTAGCGGGCCATGTAGGCAGCGCTTCTGTCGACCTTGGTGGGGTCCTTACCGGAGAAGGCACCACCCCCGTGGCGGCCCCAGCCGCCATAGGTGTCGACGATGATCTTGCGTCCGGTGAGGCCCGCGTCGCCGTGCGGCCCGCCCACCACGAACCGCCCGGTGGGGTTGATGTGGTAGGTGATCTGCGAGGTGTCGATGTCGGTGGGGAGCACCGGCTTGATCACCTTCTCGATCACGAACTTCCGAATCTCGTCGTTCTCGACCGTGGAGGCGTGCTGCGTGGAGACGACCACCGTGTCGATGCGGACCGGCTTGTTGCCGTCGTACTCGACCGTGACCTGACTCTTGGAATCGGGCCTCAGCCAGTCGACCTCGCCCTTCTGCCGTGCCTCGGTGAGCCGGTTGAGGATGCGGTGCGAGAGGGCGATCGGCAGCGGCATCAGTTCCGGGGTGTCGTTGCAGGCATAGCCGAACATCAGCCCCTGATCTCCCGCGCCGATGTCCTTGCCGGCGGTATCGTCATCATCGACACCCCTGGCGATGTCGACGCTCTGCTTGCCGACTGCGACAAGCACGCTGCAGGTGTCGGCGGCAATTCCCATCTCGGCTTCGGTGTAGCCGGTGCTGCGGATCACGTCTCGCACCACCTGCTGGTAGTCGATCGTGCCACGCGAGGTGATTTCCCCGGCGATCACCGCCAGCCCAGTGGTGACGAGCGTCTCGCAGGCCACGCGGCTGTGGGGGTCTTGGGCGAGAAAGGCGTCAAGCACGCCGTCGGAGATCTGGTCGGAGAGTTTGTCCGGGTGGCCCATGCTCACCGATTCACTCGTAAAGAGAAACTTGCCTCGTGCCACGCTTCGTGCCTCGCTGGGGTGTGTGGGATGGTTTGGAAATTCAAGCCTATCGGCTCGACGCCGATTCCGACAACCGCGGCGACGGCAGCAGCCCGAGGATCCGCTCGGCGGTCCGCGGGGTGGCCCCGCGGTTGGCCGCGACCGCGATGCGGGCCCGCTCCCCGAGGGCCGCGGCGGCGGCGGGATTCTCCAGGCAGCCCCGCACGAAGTCGGCGAGCTGCCCGGCATTGTGCACCACCTTCGCCGCATCCGCGGCAAGCAGCACCGCCACCTCGTCACGGAAGTTGCGGGTGTGCGGGCCGAAGGCGACCGCCGCGGCGTAGGCGGCCGGTTCGAGCATGTTTTGCCCGCCCCGCCTGCCGTCGAGGCTGCCACCGACAAAGGCGATTTCCGCGGTGCCCCACCATTGGGCCAGTTCGCCGGTGGTGTCGACCAGCAGCACCCGCGCGTCCGGGTCGGCCCCATCGGCCTCCAGCCGGCTGCGACGCTGCCAGGCGAGGCCACTCGCCTCGAGCAGGGAGGCGACCTCGCCGGCCCGCTCGACATGCCGCGGCACGAGCACCAGCCGCAGCGAGGGATGCCGCGGAAGCAGCCCGCGGGCAACCTCGATCGCCATCGCTTCCTCCGGGGCCTGGGTGCTGCCGGCGAGAAATACAATGTCGTCCGCGGCGAAGCCCGCCAGCCGCGCGAGCTTTTGCACCCCCGTCGCCTCGCGGTCGCCCCGCACCCCGTCGAACTTCAGCGAACCGGCCACCACGGCCCGAGGAGCCCCCAGGGCCATGAATCGCCCGGCATCGGCGGCCGAGCGGGCCATCACCAGGCTCACGCAGCCGAGCATCCGCCGGATAAGCGGCGGGATTCTGCGGTAGCCATTGAAGCTTCGCTCGCTCATGCGAGCGTTGGCGATCACGATCGGTATTCCGCGGGCGCGGGTTCGCAGAAGCAGGTTGGGCCAGAGCTCGAGCTCGCCGAGTACGAGCAGGTCGGGACGGATCCTGTCCAGGGTCCGCTCGACGGCCCAGCTGAAGTCGAGCGGGCAGGGAAAGACCCGTTCGGCGGGAAACCGCCGGGCCGCGACCGAGAGGCCGGTGGTGGTGGAGCTGGAAACGACGCACTCGATGGTTCGCCCGGCGTCGGTGGCCTGACGCTGGAGTTCTTCGGCGAGGCCCGCCAGCAGCTGCACCTCGCCCACGCTGACGCCGTGAAGCCAGAGACGCTCGACCCCCGCTCGCCGCGGCAGCTCGGGCACGTTTCCGGTCAACCGCCGCCACGGGGCGGCCACCGGCCGGGAACCGGACAATCGCCGCCAGGCGACCCAGGGCAGGGCCAGGAAGCCCACGACGAGGTAGAGAGCATCGAGCATGACAGCCGCAGCGTCGCCGGGGTCTGCCCGCGGGTCTCCCGAGCCCACGCGGCGTTTCAGCCGGCCTGCCCGGCCTGCACCGGGGCGCCTCCACCGGCACGGGCACAGCAGTTCTTGAACTTCTTGCCACTTCCGCAGGGGCAGGGATCGTTGCGGCCGACCCGCTGGCCGACGTTGCGGATCGGCTCCGCCTTGGCATCGGAAGGTGGCGTGGCCTCGGGTGACTGGCCGTCGTCAATCGTCGCAGCCGAAGCGTCGGCATGGATCGCGGCGGTCTCGTGCCAGGTGTTCTTGAGTGCGTCGTCCTCCACCTGCTCGATGCGGTAGACAATGTCGGTCACGCGGTCGTCGATCCCCTTCCACATCAGATCGAAGGTCCGCATTCCCTCCCGCTTGTACTCAACCTTCGGATCGACCTGCGCGTAGCCCCGCAGGCCGACACTGCTGCGGAGGTGATCCATCGCCAGCAGATGATCCTTCCAGGCGTTGTCGAGGATCTGCAGCAGCACCGCCCGCTCCATCCGTCGCATTTCACCGCGAATTTCATCATCGACCCGCGAGAGCACGGCAGTGCGGAGGGTTTCGGCGGTCGCCTCGCGGGCAGCCCGCGCCGCGGCGGGCAGGCCCGCCTCCCGCTCGAGCCAGTCGGCCAGGCCCGCGGCATGCTCGCCCAGCGGGCCGATGTGGGCTCGCTCCCGCAGGCCGGGCAAGGCTTCGTCGATCCGGCGAACCGCTTCCTCGCGGAGGGCCACATCGCGTGCGTGGCGGCGAGCGGATGCCTCGCGGAGCACTCCACGCAGCACGTCGAGATCGCTCGAGGCGAGCGACGAATCCTCCAGCGACTCGTCAAACCGCTGCCGGGCCCAGGCCAGGAGCCCTTCGCGATCGAGCCGCCGCGAGCCGTCCGCCTGCCGCCCGGAGAAGTGGGCCAGGCCCACGACCACCGGGTAGTCGATCTCCCGCTGGGTGTAGACCTCGCGGGCCTTGGCGGCGACCAGTTCGCGGACGGCCTCGGGCTCGAGTTCGCGAACCTCCGAAGGATCGAGCTTTGCCGAGAAACGCCATTCCGTCCAGCCGCAGGCGCTGCGGATGCCGAAGTCCTCGGCCAGGAATCGCGCTCCCTCCGAGAGATCGATGCGGCCAATCGCCTTGCGGGCTTCGTCGATGAGAAATTCGTCGACGCGTTCGCGACCGATTCGCTTCAAGTCGCGGTCCCGCAGCGACGTCTTCCAGCGGGCGTTGGCGAAGCTCGCCAGGGCCCCCCAGTTCCACTCGCTCTCGTCCTCCTCGGCCGGGAGATTCTCCTCGATCGCATCGAAGACTTGCGACTCCGACTGGCGGGTCGCCTGCTCCACCGCCAGCCGCTCGGCCTCCTCGGCGGCCAGCCCGCGGAAGTCGGCCTTGTCCAGCTCGCATCCCAGCTGCCCGGATGCCCAACTGGCGTAGGTCTCCGCCCCGTAGTCCTTGTCGAGGAATGTCTCGATGTTCTCCGCGATCAGCCGGTCGACCATCTCCAGGATCAGTTCGCGGCAGTCGGCCCCGTCGAGGACCTGCTGGCGGAAGCCGTAGACCCGCTTCCGCTGCTCATCCATCACCTCGTCGTACTCCAGCAGATTCTTGCGGATCTCGAAGTTTCTCTCCTCGACCTTCCGCTGGGCCGCCTCGATACGGCGGGTGACCATCTTGCTCTCGATCGCCTCGCCATCCTGCATCCCCAGGCGGGTGAGCATGTTCTTGACCCACTCGCCGGCGAAGATCCGCATCAGGTCGTCTTCGAGCGAAAGGAAGAAGCGACTGCTGCCGGGATCGCCCTGGCGGCCGCAGCGACCGCGGAGCTGGAGGTCGATCCGCCGGGCCTCGTGCCGCTCGGTGCCGATGATCTGCAGCCCGCCCATCTGGCGAACCTGCTCCCCCTGGGGCTTCATCTGCTCCCGCTCGGAGATCTCCCTCACCAGCGACTCCCACTCCTCTTTGGGCACGTCGAGCCGGGTGGGGTAGGTGTCTTGGAGTTTGGCCCAGGCCATCGTTTCCGGATTGCCGCCGAGGATGATGTCGGTGCCGCGGCCGGCCATGTTGGTGGCGATCGTGACTCCACCCAAACGACCGGCCTGGGCCACGATCTCGGCCTCCCGCTTGTGATGCTTGGCGTTGAGCACCTGATGGTTCACGCCCCGCTTCTCGAGCAGCCCGGCGAGACGCTCGCTCTTCTCGATCGAGACGGTGCCCACGAGCACCGGCAGGCCCCTCCGCTCAATCTCGCGAACCTGATCGCGGGGGATCGTCTCGACCTCGGCCGCCTTCTTCGAAGAGCCCCCGTCGGTGGCGGGCCTCGGCTCGAACTCGAGCTCCGTCTCGGTCTCGCGACGGATCGTGCCGACCCGCCAGGAGCCGTCGGCCAACGCCAGCGTGTCCCAGCGATTGATCCGTTCGATCTCGTCGGCCACCGCGATCCATTTCTCCCGCTCGGTGCGGTAGATCACGTCGGGATGGTTGATCCGCTGGAGTCCGCGATTCGGCGGAATCGCGATCACATCGAGCTTGTAGATCTTCCAGAACTCACTCGCCTCGGTCATGGCCGTGCCGGTCATGCCGGAGAGCTTGTTGTAGAGCTTGAAGAAGTTCTGCAGGGTGACCGTGGCGAGGGTCTGCGACTCCTCCTTGATCTTGACCCCCTCCTTCGCCTCGACCGCCTGATGCAGGCCGTCGGACCAGTTTCGCCCCGGCATCAGGCGGCCGGTGAACTCGTCGACGATCACCACCTCCTGCTGCTGCACGACATAGTTCACATCCCGCTTGTAGAGATAATGGGCCTTGAGGGCGTTGTCGATGAGGTGGGGCCACTCCATGTTGCCGGCGGTGTAGAAGCTCTCGACGCCGGCGAGTTTCTCGGCGGTTCGCACCCCCTCCTCGGTGAGTGCCACGGTGTGCTCCTTCTCCTTGACCTCGAAATGGGTCTCGGCCTTGAGCTGCCGGGCGATCTGATCGGCCTTGGCGTATTTCGTGACATCGTCGTGGGCCGGGCCGGAGATGATCAACGGCGTGCGGGCCTCGTCGATGAGGATGTTGTCGACCTCGTCGACGATCGCGAAGTTCAGCGGCCCCTGGCTCTGCTGCATGTGCTTCGGGAAGCGGTCGTCGTCGCGGGCGGCCATTCGCATGTTGTCGCGGAGATAATCGAAGCCGAACTCGTTGTTGGTGCCGTAGGTGATGTCGCGGGCATAGGCCTCCTGTCGCTGGCCGGAATCCATGCCCGACTGGATCGCGCCCACCGTGAGGCCGAGGCCCATGTAGAGCGGGGCCATCCACTCCATGTCGCGGCGGGCGAGGTAGTCGTTGACCGTCACCACATGCACGCCCTTGCCCTCGAGGGCATTGAGATAGGCCGGCAGCGTGGCCACGAGGGTCTTGCCCTCGCCGGTGATCATCTCGGCGATCGACCCGGAGTGCAGCACCATCCCGCCGATCAGCTGCACGTCGTAGTGCCGCATGCCGAGGAACCTTTTGCCCCCCTCACGGCAGACGGCAAAGGCCTCCACGAGCAGGTCGTCGAGGGTTTCCCCGGCTGCCAGGCGGCGGCGGAACTCGGCGGCCTGGCCGCGGAGTTCCTCGTCGCTCATCGCCTCGTAGCGGGGCTCGAGGGAATTGATCGCCTCGACCCGCGGCTCGAGCCGGCGGAGGTAGCGGGCGTTGGACGACCCGAACATGCCGGTGATCGCCCGCTCCACGCGGCTGCCAAAGGCCGCGGCGGCGTTGGAGATCGCGTCCCAGAGGCGTTCGAGGGTTTCCATGCTCTGCTATCTGTAAGAACCGTCGTCCTGTAAGAACCGTTGTCGTGGTCGCCGCTCACTGCGGGGCGGTAAAACCGCAAGACCAATCCCGGATTGTCGCGGTCAGGCCGCCCGGGGGTCAAGGCGACCGGGCCCAAGGTGTCGCCCGACACGCGGCAAGCGATGGCTTTGGGTTCAGGCCGCGCGGGTTCAGGCCGCCTTGCGGGGCAGGGCTGCCGGCCTCGGGGTGAGACGTCGAGTGCCGGCGGCCAGGCGGCGATTGAGATGACCCCGGCCGATGTCTCGAACCGTGCTGCAGATCCGCAGCACCTCGGCATCGCCGAGCTGCGGGTAGGTCGGCAGCATGATTCCCAGGGCGCCGAGCCGATCGGTGACCGGCAGCACGGTGCGTCTTTTGCGGGCCGACTTCCGGTAGGGCGGCAGGCGGTGGATCGGGATGAACATCGGCCTGGAATCGATGCCCTGCTTCGACAGTTCGGCGGCCAGATCGTCTCGACGGCAGCCGAAGCGTGCCGGATCGACCAGGCATGAAAACATCCAAGGGGCCGATTCGGCCCAGGGGGCATCCTGGCGGATCACGACCCCCGGCAGATCGGCGAGCTCCTGCTCGTAGAGCCGGAGGACCTCCCGGCGGCGGGCGATGATCGATTCGCGGCGTTCCATCTGGCCGCAGAGAATGGCGGCAGCCACGTTGGTCATGCGGTAGTTGTAGCCCACGATCGGGAAGTGGTACCGCTTCTGGGGATCCATCCCCTGGCCGCGGAGAAGGGCCATGCGATGGCGGAGCGACTCGTCGTTGCAGGTGACCGCGCCGCCCTCGCCGGACGTGAGGATCTTGTTGCCAAAAAATGAGAACGTTCCCGCCGTCGCCAGGCTGCCGCAGAGCCGGCCTTTGTAGCGGGCGAAGGTGGCCTCGGCGGCATCCTCGACCACCCACAGGCCGTGGGTCACCGCGAGTTTCATGATCGGGTCCATGTCGGCCGGGTGACCGAGCAGGTGGACCGGGATGATGCCCTTGGTCCTGGGCGTGATTGCGGCTTCGATTGCCGTCGGATCGAGGCACCAGGTTTTCGGGTCGATGTCGACGAAAACCGGCTCGCCACCGCAGTAGCGAACGGCATTGGCGGTGGCGATGTAGGTCATCGAGGGCACGATCACCTCGTCCCCCTGACCCAGGCCGAGGGTGGCCAGGGCCAGGTGCAGAGCGGTCGTGCCGCTGGTGGTGCCCAGGGCATGGCGGCAGGCGGAGGCCTCGGCAAACTCCGCCTCGAAGCGGTCGAGAAAGGCCCCGGATGAGGAGATCCAGGTGCTCGCCACGGCCTCGGTCGCGTAGCGGGTCTCGAGTTCGGAGAGATCGGGCTGGGAGACCGGGATGAAGGAGCGATCCATGAACGGATTCCTGTCTGTTTCAGGCGACGCGTGAGCGGTTGCGGGAGCGGCTTTGGGTTTCGGGGCGGCTGGCCGCCAGCGGAGCGATGCCGAGCCATTCGCTCTCGCCGAGCGGGGTAAAGCGGTAGCCGAGTGACTCGTAGAGCCGCACGGCGGGCTGGTTGTCGCGGTAGACCTTCAGTCGCACCTGACGGGCACCGCGACCGCATGCCACGCGGTGGAGATGAAGCATGAATTGCCTGGCGATACCGCGGCCGCGGTGTCGCGGGTGGACCGCGATGCCCAGGCTCGGCACGGCAAAGCCCTCCGCCCAGCCCCGGAGCATGCCGTAGCCCAGGATGGCTCCGCCGCCGAGATCTTTCACCACGTGATACTCGTCGCGGTCGGCGGAAAGCGTGTGATGGCCGTCGTGATAGTGCGAGAGCGAGGCTGCGGCTTCGGCGGAAAGCGGGTGAGGGTGGAAGAATCGGTTGTCATTGCAGTCGCACAGGGCGGCGAACAGCCCGGCGAGTTCCCCGGCGTCGGCAGCCAGAAGGCGGCGACATTCGAGCGTTCCGTCGGTGTTGGTGGTCACGAGCATCGTGTGAGCGAAGCCTGCAAAGCGACACATGAGGCCGGGACGATAGCCATCGGCCCCGGAGGGTGCCAGAGCGTTTGAGGCCCCCTTGGGTTTCCGGCGAAAACGGCCCCAGCCGGTCCTTGTGAGGGGGTGGGGGCAGCCCGCTGAGGGTCGGGCCGCTACTGCGGCGTCGTCTGGCGAAAGGCGAACACGCCCCGCTTGTTGGCCATGGCGATGTCGGGTCGGCCGTCGCCGTCGAGGTCGGCCAGGGTGACCTGCGTGCCCACGCCGCTGTCGTCGTCGATCAGGTGCGGCTCGAACCTCGCCCCGCCCTGGCCGTCCCGCAGCAGCCGAAACCAGTAGAGCACCGGCGGCGCATTGGGCTCAGGGTCTTTCTTCGTTCCGTGAGCCCAGCGGCGTTTGCCGGTCACGATGTCGGTCAGCCCGTCGCCGTCGATGTCGGCCGCGGCGAGGGCGTGTGGCTGGCTGAAGCAGACTCCCTGCGGGCTTTCCTCGGGACTGCTCCCGACGATCCGGTGCTCCGTGAACGAGCCGTCGGCCTCCTGACGGAACCATCCGATTCCGTAGCCGTGGGCATCGTAGCTGGTAACCACGTCGTTGCGGCCGTCACCATCGACGTCGAAGACGAGCATTTGAGCGCCGCCGCGGGCATTTGGCGGCCCGAAGGGCCCAGGATGGAACGGCCAGATGCGGTTCTCGGTGAGGCTTTCGGGCTGTTCGAACCAGCCATCCTTGGAGAGGATGTCGATCCGGCCGTCGCCGTTGAGGTCGCCGAGGCCGCCGCCGTGGGTGTAGCGGAAATACTTCTTGTCGTTGGCGGGGCTGCGGGGCGTGATCGGCCGGAAGCGTGCCGCGGCGAGGGGCCTGGCCCAGTCGATCTGGGCGAACCCGATCCGGCCGCCGAGTTCCGGACCGCTCGACTGGCAGAAGAGTTCGGGGCGGCCGTCGCCGTCGATGTCGGCCAGGCCCGGCGACTCGCCGTCGGCGACTTCAAAGACGGCGTGCCGCGGCCAGTGGCCGCCTTCGGCTGCAGGGTTCACAAAGACGACCGCCGCTTCGCCGGGCAGGTCGTAGACGAGGATGTCCTGCCAGCCGTCGCCGGTGAAGTCGTGGGCAAACATCAGAAAATAATTGGAATACCCGCGGGCTGGGTCGTAGGGCGTTTTGGCCGGGCCGCCGGGGTTGTTTCGCGGGGGTGTGTATTCCGTTTTGCGGGTGAACCCGGGCCCGTGCCAAATCAGGTTGCCCGCCGCGATGTCGGCCTGGCCGTCGCGGTCGAAATCAGCCACGCAGCAGCCCTCGGCCAGAAACCGCTCGCTGAGCACCTGCTTCGTGAAGCCCACCTCGGCAGCCGACAACGCTCCACATGCAGGCAGCAGCATGACGAGCA
>Ga0180436_10003357_pt1 | contig 14727 bp, 6 predicted proteins | sample SS_ome_2_FD_132434 | JGI IMG/M metagenome (GOLD analysis project Ga0180436, IMG submission 132434) | Hypersaline lake sediment archaeal communities from the Salton Sea, California, USA - SS_3_S_2 metaG | ecosystem: Environmental > Aquatic > Non-marine Saline and Alkaline > Hypersaline > Sediment...
ATAACCCACCATCACGAATGCGGCGGCTTTGGCAAACCCCATGGCCACCCCAAAGGCTTGCCCGTGATGGGTGTCATCCATATGCCGGCTCAGATACCGGTGCGCCAGGGTGCTTTCAAAAATTACCATGGACATGCCGGCAAACATGGAGGAGATGAAAAAATACACCGGCAGATAATTGGAATACCACAACGGGTGCAGTTTGGACGGCGCAATCATGAACAGGGCGCCCAGCGAGGACTGGTGCAGGGTGGACAGCACCACGCCGAAAATGGTGAGTATCAGCGTCAGCTTCACCACCACGGCCCGGATTTTTTTAAGCCCCAGCCATTCAAAAGCCGCCGGTGTAAATTCGATGAACAACACGGTCAGGTACAGGAACACGCACAGCCCCACTTCGAACAGAAGCGAAGAGGTGCCCTGGGAAACGAAAATCGGGTACGGCAGCCGCCAGGGACGGCCCACGTCATAATGCAGGGCCAGCACCACCAGGGCATAGCCTAAAAAAGCCGTGAGAATGGCCGGCCGGACCGCTGAATGATACCGTTTCAACCCGAAAATGTAACAGGCGGCCGACGTGACATACCCCCCGGCGGCCAGGGCCACCCCGCACAGCAGGTCAAATCCGATCCACACGCCCCAGGGGTTGTTGTTGTCCAGGTTGGTCACGGCCCCGATGCCCTGGGTAAACCGCATCAGGGTCAACACCCCGCCCACCAATAGTATGATGCCGACAATGACATTGAAAGGGGTCCACAGTTTTCGGACGGTCTGTCCGCCGTTGTCTGTCATGCTACTCATCCTCCTTGGTCTGCGAAGGTTCCGGGTCTTTGGCCGCCGCTTCCTCCAGCGCTTTTTTCACCTCGAAATTGATGGCGGACTGTTTCTCCTGATCCCATTTTTTTCTGAGGGTTTCCAACTGGTCCTGGGCCTGTTTTCTGCTTTGGGCCACGGCTTGTTCCACTGCGGCCTGTTTTTCCTGGGCCGCGATTTTTTCCTTGCGTTTGGAGATGGCATAGACCCCTGTCAAAAGCACGGGCCACAGTCCCACGACAATGGGAACGGCGGACAACGGGCCGGCGGTGAGCTCAGGGGCGGACTTGGTTCCCAGGTCCTCTCTCATGCCTACCTCACTGAACGGATGGCCGGACAGGTACAGCCAACTGGTGCCGCCCATCTCGTGCTCGCCGTAGACATGAGACACATACCGTTCCGGAAAGGTCTGAATCCGCTGCCAGGCATAGGCGATCAACTCGTCACGCTTTCCGGATATCAGGGCCCCGGCCGGGCAATCTTCGACACAGCCCGGGCGCTTGCCCTCTTTGATGCGGGGATGGCACAGGGTGCATTTGGTCACCCGGGGATCCAGGGCCTTATGGTATTCGTAGGCCGGAATGTTGAACGGACAGGCCACCATGCAGTACCGGCAACCCACACACAGGCTTTCATCGTAAACCACCGCCCCTTCCGGGGTTTTTTCAAAGGCCTTGACAAAACAGGCAGACGCGCAGGCCGGTTCCAGGCAGTGGTTGCACTGTTTTTTGACAAACACGGGCCGGTCACTGTCGAACCGGTTGACCACGGTGAATACATCCGCGTCGGTTCTGCGTTTCCGATCCAGCACACTCAGGTCATCAAAGGCCGTTTCCGGCGCAGGCAGGTTGTTGACCCGTTGGCAGGCGCTTTCGCATTGACGGCACCCGATACATTTGGTGATATCATGCAGCACGCCCAGGCTGTCGGGCCAGCCTGAAAATTCCTTGCCTGCCGCGCCTTTGGCCGTGCCGGGAACGCCGGCGGCCTGCCCCAGTGCCAGGGCCCCGAGACAGCCGATAAATTTTCTTCGGGAAATACCCATAATCAATCCTCTGCTTGTTTCATGTCCAATAGGTCAACGTCTTTATTTTTTCTCATGGCAGACCAGGCAGTCCGTGGACGGCACGGATGCGATTTCCATTTTCTGATGACAACCCATGCACTGTTCATGGTAAGCGGTTTTCAAATCCGGAACACGCGGTGCCGCCGCCGGAACACCGTCGACTGCGGGGGCATGACAGGCCGCACAGGCGGGCGGGGTCAAAGAAGCCGGGCTGTTGTGGTGGCACCCCATGCACAGGGTCTGCTGATGTTTATGAAACGCATTGGCCAGATCGCTGTCCTCCACCCGCCGGGCAATCCCGTCGATGACTTTCCGGTGAGGGAAACGGCTGGGCTGGTAGGTTGCAGATAACGAACCGATCACCACGAATTCCGGAATGTCTGCGCGTGTCACGGTCCGGTATTCAGCGGATGCGGGGGTGTCAAACTGTTCGGCCCGCATTTTGCGCATACCGGCATCCTTGACCACACCCCGGTCCGGGGCATTGTGGCAGACCAGACAGGTGTCTTCATTCATCCGGGACCGGGGCATGACATCATGACATCCGGCACAATCGGGCGCCCGGGTTTCTTTGACATGACACCCCACGCAGCTGCCGGATTCGGTGTCGGCATGCATGGCCTGTTCCAGCCGGACAAATCCCCCTTTTTCATCTCCATCAGGGGTATGGCAACTGGTGCACGATTCCAGGGAATCATGGTGACAGACCCGGCAGGAAACCGCCGCGGATTCATGCTGTTTGTGATTAAAAATCACCGGCGAAATCCGGTAGCTGGTTTGGTCTTCCACCGCTGTTCCCCCGGTCATGAAAACCGCATCGGGCTGGCTGCGTTTCAACCGCGGCGGATTCTCGATCTTTGGCAGCTCTGCGACCACATTGGCGGCATGACATCCGTAACAGTCGATGGGACCGGCGGTGATTTCCTGATTTTTTTTCTCCAGATGGCAGGCCACGCAAGCGTCATGGGATGCTTCCCGTATGGATCGAACCCCGTCTGCACTCTCTTTTTTGTGGCAGTAGATACAGGCGCTCTCACTGCCTCTTTCAAACACGATCTGCTGTGCAGTGTCATCATACTGATGATGGCAGGCCTGGCAGTTGTCCGGAGAGACCGCTTTGTCCGGGGAAGGGATATGGTCGGATACTTCATGCTGGTAATGAAGCGACCGGTCGAACTCGATTTTCTCCCAATGGGTCCCGGGCTCGGGGTCGGGCACGGACGCGCCGTGGCACTGACGGCATTGCGCTGTGGTGGGGCCGGCCGGTTCTCCGGCTGATTTTTTCTGTTCATGGCACACGATGCAGTTGTCATGGTACAGGTCCATGGATGCCGGCAAATCGATGCGCTGATATCTGAAAACCAGGGTCCCCTCTTTTTGAACATGACACTGGACACAGTCTCCGTCCACCGAGTTTGTGTGACGGGTATGCAGAAACGGCACCGGCGGCATGTCATCCCTGCCTGCCTCCGGCGGCAGATTGATGATGATCCGGTCCGGAGGAATCTTCGGGCCGGGCTCCTTTTCCAGGGCGGTCTTCCCCGGAAAAGGAAATAAAAGCAGGATCATCCCCGCTGCCGCGATCAATAGATATGCAGTCCGTTTTGCCATCTTCCAATCCTCGAAAAGTTATGTTGACATACGTTTCACCCATTAAACCAACCAATTTAATATGAAAATTTCCTACTATTTTAATATGAATAAGTCAAGCCAAAAAACCAGGCCCCCGGAAAAAATCTGAGCCGCTGACAGTTGACCGCAAATTTCAGATAGGATATGGTGATTGACATCAGAAAACCGGTAAGCGTCAGACAACCCTCTGTCCTGTTTTCAGATCGCTGCCTGCCTTACAGATCCGTGAGAGGCCTTATGCAGGGGCAGCGTCTGTCAGATAAAAAAATTCACCCGGGACGCCGGCTGTGATGCCTGTTTCTTTTTCTGAACCGGCAATACCGCTGTTCATGGAAACACAGGTGAAACGGCTGATGTCACGATTTTCTTTGAGTTACATCAGAGACGACACCTGTGTGGAATATTTTCTGCAGGATACCCGAAACCGGAATCTGGTGTCGGTGAACCTGATCCTGTCCCATGACCGGTTCGCCGGAGGGCTGTATATCTCCAAGTTTTATCCACAGCTTTTCCTGACGCCGGATCACCGGTTTTTGTCAGCCGCCTGTTTCTATCTGATGGTCCATCACAGCGCCGGCGTGTTCGGTCTGGCCGATCACTGCCGGGTCTCCCTTGAAACCGACATCGCGGTGTTTGATGAATTTTATTCCCGACTCCCGGAATTTCATTTCAGAATCGCGTATCACCGCCCGTGCCGTCGGGTATGTCTTTGCGGCAGTTATCAGCTTCTGCCCATCGATACGACAATCATCCATAAAAACAGAAAAATGTTTCTGTAATCCGGTTTGTGTTGTGATATAATCGCACATTGTCCGGTCGATGGGTGACAGCCCCCGGACAGAAACCAAACTGAATAAAACAATTTCCGATCCCGAGGAGCTCTATGCTCAGTGTTACACAAACGCCGCTGCCCGGCTCATCCCGGGTGATGTTCCGGGGGGACTGCCTCCGGTTCACTTTGACATTGAACACACACGCGGCCGGCAACGCCTGGGTGCGCACCAACCTGGGGACCGCGGCCATCACCCGGCGGGAGATCATCGCACGGGTGGAAAAAAATGAGATCAAACTGGATGAAGGCTGGTATGACATTCAGATGATCCGCGAGGATGCGGTCACGTTCACCATTCTGCTGCCCCTGCATCAGACCGGATTTTTTCAGGCCAAATGTTTTTTCATTCCGGAACACCAGACGGTTCCCGTATGGCCGGAAGGGGACAATAGTATTATCAATGTGGAACCGGCCGGCACCTGCTGCGCCAATATCATCTACAATGCCTTTGTCCGGCAGTTCGGCCCTGCCAGGACCGCGCCGGGCAAAGGTCTGGACCGGTCCCTGGTGCCGTTGATGGAAACCCTGGATGCCAACGGGTTCACCGTGATCCCGGAATCCGGAAAATTCCGGGACCTGAGGGACCAGGTGGGGTTCATTTTTTCCACCCTGGGGTGCCGGGCCCTGCATCTGCTGCCCATCCATCCCACCCCCACCACCTATGCCCGCATGGGCCGGTTCGGCAGCCCCTATGCCGCATTGAATTTCACGGACGTGGACCCGGCCCTGGCCCGGTTCGACCCGGCGGCCACGCCGCTGGAGCAGTTCATGGAACTGGTGGATGCGGTGCATTATCACAACGGATACCTGATTCTGGATATCGCCATCAATCACACCGGCTGGGCCGCAGCCATTCATGAAACCCACCCGGAATGGCTGACAAGGGGGAAAGACGGCAATATCGAAGCCCCGGGGGCATGGGGCGTGGTGTGGGCCGATCTGACCAAACTGGACTATTCCCACACCGAACTGTGGCAGTATATGGCAAATATTTTTCTGCTCTGGTGCCACCGGGGCGTGGACGGGTTTCGGTGCGATGCCGGATACATGATCCCCGTCGATGCCTGGGAATACATGGTGGCCAGGGTCCGGCAGGAATATCCGGACACCTTGTTTCTGCTGGAAGGGCTGGGCGGGCCGTTGAAGACCACCCGGGATATTCTGGGCCGCGGCAATTTCAACTGGGCCTATTCCGAGCTGTTTCAGCACTACACCCGGGAAGAGATCACCCGATATCTGCCGTTTGCCCTGGAGGTGTCCGACAGCTGCGGCCATATGATTCATTACGCGGAAACCCATGACAACAACCGCCTGGCATCGGTGTCCACCACCTATGCCGGCATGCGGACCGCTTTGTGCGCCCTGTTTTCCGTATCCGGCGGCTTTGGGTTCGCCAACGGGGTGGAATGGTTTGCCACAGAAAAGATCAATGTCCATGAATGTCCGGGGCTCAACTGGGGCGCGAAAGACAATCAGGTGGATTTTATTTTCCGGCTCAATACGATTCTGAAAACCCATCCCGCATTTTTCCAGGCCGCCCGGCTGACATTGATACACAAAAACAAGACCCCGGCCCTGGCCCTGCTGCGGGTCCATCCCCAAACCGGTAAAACGCTTCTGGTTCTGGTGAACCTGGACTGCGAAGAACCGTCTCCGGTTTTCTGGCACCGCCCGGATGTGGGCCTGGATCAGGTGGAATGGATGGATCTGTTGACCGATACCCCTGTTTCGCTGTGGATGGATGGCCCGGTGGCCGGCATCACCCTGGCACCCGGCGAAGCCATGGCCCTGTCCCCGGACCCGGCGGATGCAAGGGAACTGGCGGCCGGCACGCACCGAGACGAACACACACCGGCCCCGGTGCCGGATCAGGTCCTGAAACAGAAGTTCCGGGCCGGGGTTCTGGCCGTGAACACCGCAATCCACGGATATACGGATGTGAGCGGCCTGGATCTGGACCGGGCGGCCCGGCACCTGTCTGAAGACCCGCTGGAATTCCTTCGTTCGTTTTTTCCGGATACCTCGGAAAACCGGGTGATTCCCTTTGATGTCACAAAGGATCTGAACCGCCAGGTCATGGTGCCGCCGGGATTTTTCCTGCTGGTGAAAAGCCCGGTGGGGTTCAGAGCGGAAATTCTGGATGCCAGGGATGCAGACCGGAGAACCCTGGGGGATACCGACCGGCAAGCCCTCGGATATGACGAGGGACTGCCCTTGAAAACCGGCGGTTTTTTTGCCCTGTTCATGCCCAAATCCCTGAGCAAAACCCATAAACCCTGCCGTCTGAACCTGCGGCTGTTCCATCCGGATAAAATTCAGACGGCATCGGCATCCCTTCTGTACCTGGCGCCGTTTGACACCCTCCAGGTCCGGACCACGTTCACCCGGCGCAAGATTGCGGCGGATCCCGGACTGACCCTGCTGGCCGCCACCCGCACCGGTGGCATGATGCGGGCTCCCGGGGACTGGGGACAGCTGCACAGCCGGTATGACACCCTTTTAGGGGCGAACCTGAATCCCGACATGCCCGAGAATCGCTGGATGACCCTGGCCCGGTGCCGCATCTGGGCAATATTCCAGGGATATTCCAGAGAGCTGGCCAAAGACTGTCTGCAAAGCTTCACGTTTTCCTACGACAATGCCGGGCGGTGGCGGTTTCATGTCCCGACCTCCGAAGGCAAATATTATGTGCTGGACCTGACCCTGATGCTGTCACCCCGCAATAACCGGATCTGTCTGTCCATTGCCCGGCCTGAAGCGAAACACAACCGGGAGCGGATGCTGTCCGATGATGCGCCCGTGACATTGATCATCCGGCCGGATGTGGAAGACCGCAGTTTTCATGATACGGTCAAGGCGTTCACCGGGCCGGAGACCGACTGGCCGGGCAAGATCGGTTCCCATGACACCGGGTTCAATTTTTCCCTGTCGACCGGGCACACCCTGTCCATGAATATGGATCATCCCGGCCGGTTTGTCCATGAACCGGAGTGGGCGTATATGGTGCACCGCCCCCTGGAAGCGACCCGGGGACTGGATCCGGCATCCGATCTGTTCAGTCCGGGGTATTTTTCCTTTGAGTGCGCCGGCGGCCACACCGCCGAACTGACGGCCGGGGTGGACAACAGCCGGACGTCCGAACCGGATGCATGGCCGTCTCCGGTTTTTGAACCCGGCTTTACCATGGAACAGGCCCTGATCCGGTCCCTGGATGCCTTTCTGGTGGACCGGGGGCCGGACAAAAGCGTGATTGCCGGATACCCCTGGTTTCTGGACTGGGGCCGGGACAGCCTGATTTTCTGTCGAAGCCTGGTGGAACTGGGACGCCTGTCCGAGGCAAAAGCGATCCTGCATCTGTTCGGCCGGTTTGAGAGGGACGGCACCCTTCCCAACATGATCTGTGGTGAAGATGCCGGCAATATCGAAACCTCGGACGCCCCGTTGTGGTTTTTTGCCTGCTGCAGGGATATCCTGGAAAAAACCGGTGATACCGGATTTCTGGATCAGGACCTGGACGGACGGACCCTGAAACAGGTGCTTCTGGATATGGCCCGGTCCCTTGAGGACCAAACACCCACGGGTGTAAAAATGGATCCGGAAACCCGCCTGTTGTTCAGCCCCTCTCATTTCACCTGGATGGATACCAATTTTCCGGCCGGCTCCCCCCGGCAGGGATATCCGGTGGAGATCCAGGCCCTGTGGCACAATGCCCTGGTTTTTCTGGAAACCATCGATCCGGCCGGCGGATGGGGCCGGAAAGCCGACCAGGTCCGGCAGTCCATCGACACCTTGTTCTGGAACAAGGCCCTGGGATATTTCAGCGACTGCCTCCAGGGCGACGGACCGGCCCACAAAGCCCTGCCCGATGATGCCCTGCGGCCCAACCAGCTGCTGCTGTTCACACTGGGGGTGATTCCCTCCGGCAAAAAAGCCAGAAAAGCGGTGGAATCCTGTCTGGAACTGCTGGTGCCCGGCGGGATTCGAAGCCTGGCCGACCGCAGGCTGGCCATCCGCCTGCCGGTGATCCATCACGGCGAAGTGCTCAATAATCCCCGTCATCCCTATGCCGGGGTGTATGAGGGAGATGAAGATACCAAAAGAAAACCCGCCTATCACAACGGTACGGCCTGGACCTGGCCGTTTCCGGTATTTTGCGAGGCCTGGGCAACGGTGTTCGGCGAAAAAAGCCATGCCACCTGCCTGGCCTGGCTGGGCAGTATGAAACACCTGATGAGAACCGGCGCTGCCGGATACATTCCCGAAATCCTGGACGGGGATTTCCCCCACACCCCCCGGGGGTGCGACGCCCAGGCCTGGGGGGTGAGCGAGGCGGCCCGGGTGGTCCATCAATTGTCGGTAAGGAGAACCTGACGTTCATGAGAAACATGCAGATTTATAAAGTATATCCGGCCATCCCCGAACCCCTGGCTTTTCTGGGGGATCTGGCCAGAAACCTGTGGTGGTGCTGGAATGATGACGCCATTGACCTGTTCCGCCGGATCCATCCGGGCCTGTGGGAACAGGTGGGGAAAAATCCGGTGGTCTTTCTGGCCCGGATTTCCCAGAACCGGTATGAAGCGCTTTCCAGGGATGAAAGCTTTCTGGGCCACATGGCCCGGGTCAAGACCAGATTCGAATTCATGTCTACGGAAATGTCCCGGATCCCGGACCTGGTCCTGGAACCCGGTGAAACCCTGGCGTACTTTTCCATGGAATTCGGCCTGCATGAATCCCTGCCTTTTTTTGCCGGCGGTCTCGGGGTGCTGGCCGGCGATCACCTCAAGGCCTCTTCGGCTTTGGGCCTTCCCTTGACCGGTATCGGACTGCTGTACCGGGAAGGCTATTTCCGTCAGTATCTGGACCATCACGGATGGCAGCAGGAAACCTATCCCATCATCGATGTGTTTGATCTGCCGATTCGAAAAGTCACCCAGGCAACCGGCAAAGATCTGGTGATCGAGATTCAGGGACCGCATGGAATGATTCATGCGTGTGTCTGGGAAATCCAGGTGGGAAAAATCCGGCTTTTGCTGCTGGATACCAACCTGCCTGAAAATCCGGAACATATTCAAAACATCACCTCCCGGCTGTACGCCAGCCACGGCGATGTCCGGGTGGCCCAGGAAGCGCTTCTGGGAATCGGCGGCAGCCGGGCGCTCAAGGCCATGGGGCTGTTTCCGGCAGTCTGTCACATGAATGAAGGGCACTGCACCTTTGCCGGGCTGGAACGCATCTGTCATATCATGGAGAAATATGGTGTCAATTTTCAGAGCGCCTCCCAGATCTGCCGCCGCAGCACCGTGTTCACCACCCATACCCCGGTGGCTGCCGGACATGACGAGTTTGAAACACATCAGGTGCGGCCCTATATTTCCCCGTACGCGGAAAAATTCGGTATTTCCGTGGAGGAAATTCTGTCCTGGGGGGAAATTCCCGGGGAAGGCAAAAACGGCAAATTTTCCATGTTCTGCCTGGGTGTCGTATTTTCAGGATACATCAACGGGGTCAGCCGGCTTCACGGACAGGTGGCCCGGCAGATGTGGCAGGCATTGTGGCCCCGGCACGAAAGAGAGGAAATTCCCATCTCCCATGTCACCAACGGCGTGCACATCAATTCCTATATTTCCCGCCACAAAAACGCGCTGCTGGAACGCTATCTGGCTGCCGACTGGATAGAGCGGCAGTCGGAGCCGGCACTGGTTTCCCGTATTGACAACATCGACGACGTCGATCTGTGGCATGTGCACGAACTGGACCGGTCCAACCTGATCCGCAAATGCCGGCAGCTGCTGACGGCCCAGTATGAACGGCGCAATGCGTCCCGAACCCTGCTGGATGAAGTGGCAAGCGCCCTGGACCACCGGGTGTTGACCATCTGTTTTGCCAGGCGGTTTGCGACTTACAAACGGGCCGGTCTGCTGCTCAAGGATCCCGAACGGCTGATCCGGCTGATCACCCATGCCGAACACCCGGTCCAGCTGGTGTTTGCCGGAAAAGCCCATCCCAATGACAACGAAGGCAAAGACCTGATCAGACGGATTGTCGAATTCGCCCGCCAGCCGGCCGTCCGGCACCGGATCGTTTTCCTGGAAAATTATGATATCAATATCGCAAGATACATGGTCCAGGGATGTGATGTGTGGCTCAACACCCCGAGACGGCCGTATGAGGCCTGTGGGACGTCCGGCATGAAGGCGGCTGCCAACGGCGGTCTGAACCTGTCCATCCTGGATGGATGGTGGTGTGAAGGATATGACGACACCCGGGGCTGGCGTATCGGCAACGGCACGGATTACGATGATCCGGAGTATCAGGATGAAGTGGAGAGCCAGGCCTTGTTCAATGTGCTGGAAAATGATGTGGTCCCGATATTTTATGACCGGAAACGGGGAAATCCCCCCAAAAAATGGATCCAGATGATGAAAGCAGCCATGAAAATGGCGATCACTGATTTCTCCAGTGACCGGATGGTAAGAGAATACACGGCCCGGTTCTATATTTCCGCGGCCGGAAACCTGCGGGATCTGACAGAGGATTCAGCCAGAAAAGCCAAGGAAATGGCTTTGACCCAGTCCCGGCTCAATGCCCTGTGGTCCCATATCCGGCTGTCAAAACCCCGGATCAGACCGGCAGAGGATTTTGCCGTCGGCGATACGTTCAGTGTGGTAATCGACGTGTTTTTAGGAGAATTGAGCCCGGATGAGGTGGAGGTCCAGGTCTATCACGGCAGACTCCGGGGGACCGGGGAACTGGAAAACAGCCGGGCGGAAACCATGAAACTGCAGAGCACCATTGCGCCGGGCACCCATGTCTACGGATGCCGGGTGGTGTGCTCGGATTCCGGGCGGTTCGGATATACGGCCCGGGTGATTCCCAGAGGCGATGACGTGCTGCGGAACACGCCCGGGCTGATTACATGGGTGGAAATGGATGACTGATTGTCCGCGCAGGATTGCATGACGCGTTGACATACTTATAGAGAACAGGAGGCGGCATATGACACAAAAACCCAGAATTCTGATTGTGACACCTGAGGTGACGTATCTGCCCGAGGATATGGGGAAACAGTCCAATTATTCCGCCAAGGCCGGTGGCCTGGCGGATGTGTCCGCAGCCCTGATTTCCGCCCTGTTCGATTTGGGGTGTGATGTGCATGTGGCGCTGCCGGATTACCGTTCCATCTTTGACGGTGCCACCACCAAGACCCACAGCCGGGAGCTGGCCAAGATCCGAAAACGCCTGGATGAAGAGCGGATCCATTTGGCTGCGGACCGGGCATTCTATTATCTGAACAATGTGTATTCCGGATATTCGGACATGGACCTGAAGGTGTCTCTGGCGTTCCAGCGGGAGGTGATCAACAACATCATGCCCAGAGTGGAGCCCGACATCATTCACTGCAACGACTGGATGACCGGCCTGATCCCGGCCATGTCCCGGAAACTGGAAATTCCCTGCCTGTTCACCATCCACAACATCCATACCATGACCTCCACCATGGCGGAAATCGAGGACCGGGGCATTGACGCGGCATCGTTCTGGCAATGGCTGTATTTTAAACAGCCCCCCCTGAACTACGAGGAAAGCCGGGACCACAACCGGGTGGATTTTCTCTCTTCCGGGGTGTTTGCCGCCCATTACGTGAACACGGTAAGCCCCACGTTCATAAAGGAGATCGTTGAAGACCGGCATCCGTTTGTGGAACCCTGCCTGAAAAACGAACTGACCAATAAATATTATGCCGAATGCGCCACAGGCATTCTCAATGCGCCGGAACCGGAATTCAATCCGGCCGTGGATGAAATGATCCGGTACAACTACGGCCCGAAAAATCACAAACAGTTCAAGGCGGCCAACAAGACCTATCTTCAGAAAATCCTGGACCTGGAGGAAAACGAGAATGCCCCGCTGTTCTTCTGGCCGTCCCGGCTGGACCCGGTTCAGAAAGGGTGTCAGCTGCTGGCCGACATCATGTATCAGGTGTTGGACCGGTACCGGGACCAGGGACTGCAGATCGTTTCCGTGGCATCCGGGGCCTATGAAAAGTATTTTCACGAGATCGTCCGGCACCATGGTATCGGGCGGCGGGTGAGCATCTGCGGGTTCAATGAAGGCCTGTCCCACCAGGCGTTTGCCGCGGCGGATTTCATCCTCATGCCTTCGGCGTTCGAGCCCTGCGGACTGCCCCAGATGATCGGCGGCATCTACGGTTCCCTGCCCGTTGTGTTTGACACCGGCGGTCTGCATGACACAGTGACACAGCTGGATCCTTCGGCAGACACCGGCAATGGTTTTGTGTTCACTGTCCATGATGCCCGGGGTCTGTCCTGGGCCATTGACCGGGCCATGGATTTTTACCTGATGGATGAACAGACAAAAGAACAGCAGATCCACCGGATCATGATCGACAGCGTCCTGGCCTTCAACCATTCCCGATGCGCCCAGGCATATATCAACCTGTATGAAAAAATGCTCCAGAGGCCCTTCCTTGTCTGATCCCGGGATTTTCAACGACCCGGGGCTGCTGCCCTATGCCGGCGTCATCCGGTCCCGGCACCGGACCGCCCGGGACCTGGTGGAACGGATCCGGGCCGGGCATGACGGATCTTTGATCGGTTTTGCGGATTATCACCTGCGATTCGGCCTGCACGTTGATCCTTCCACGAAGCAGTGGGTATTCACGGAGTGGGCCCCCCATGCCACGGACATGTTTATTCTGTGCGACAAAAATCACTGGCAGTGCGTACCGGAATACCGGGTGCCCAAAATCGATGACCAGGTGTTTGAAGCCCGGTTCGACGCAGACCGGTTTTCCCACCGGGACCTGTTCCGTTTGAAAGTGGTCTGGCCCGGCGGACAGGGGGACCGGATTCCCACAGCGGCCCGCAGGGTGGTCCAGGATCCCTGCACCCTGATTTTCAATGCCCAGGTATGGGCGCCGCCAAAACCCCATGTATGGCACACCCCGGAGCCCGGCAGCCGCGCAGCGCCGCTTCTGATTTACGAGGCCCACCCGGGCATGGCCCTGGAAGCCGAACGCATCGGCACCTGGACCGAATTTTGCCGTCATATCCTGCCCAAGATCGTGGATGCCGGGTACAACACCATTCAGTTGATGGCAGTGCAGGAACATCCCTATTACGGATCATTCGGATATCACGTGTCCTCATTTTTCGCCCCGTCTTCCCGGTTCGGCACACCCGAGGACCTCAAGGCCCTCATTGATGAGGCCCACAGGCACGGTATCCGGGTGCTCATGGACATTATCCATTCCCACAGTGTGAAAAACGAGGTCGAGGGATTGTCCCGGTTCGACGGTACCCTTTACCAGTTTTTTCACGACGGCCCGAAAGGGGACCACCTTTTATGGGATTCCCGGTGTTTTGACTATGGCAGACCCATGGTAATCAAATTTCTTTTGTCCAACCTGCGGTACTGGATCGACGAATTTCATGTGGACGGATTCCGGTTCGACGGGGTGACCTCCATGCTGTTTGAGGACCACGGTCTGGGCCGGGCGTTCATGAGCTATGCCGATTACTTCGGTCCGGATGTGGACATGGATGCCCTGGGGTATCTGTATGCCGCCAACCGCCTGGTACATGAATGCCGGACAGATGCCGTGACCATTGCCGAGGATGTGAGCGGGTATCCCGGTCTGGCCGCCGGCACGAAAGAACACGGGTATGGATTTGATTTCCGGTTTGCCATGGGCGTCGCTGATTTCTGGATCAAGCTGGTCAAAGAGACCCGGGATGAGAACTGGCCTTTAGAACGTCTGTGGCACGAGCTCACCAACCACCGGGCCGAGGAAGCCACCATCTCCTATGCAGAATGTCACGACCAGGCCCTGGTGGGGGACCAGACCCTGATGATGCGCCTGATGGGTTCGAGGATCTACACGGACATGCACAAGGACCATGCCGGTATCGAGACCTTCCGGGCCGTGGCCCTGCACAAGATGATCCGGCTGGTCACCCTGGCCACGGCAAATGCGGGATACCTCAATTTCATGGGCAATGAATTCGGCCATCCCGAGTGGGTGGACTTTCCCTCGGACCGGAACCATTTTTCATTCAGATACGCCCGGCGCCAGTGGTCCTTGAAATATGATCCGGATCTGATGTATGCTGGATTGTCTGCTTTTGACCGGCAGATGATCCGCCTGGCCAAAGAGGCTGACGTGTTTGAATCTGCGGATCCTGTCCTTTGCCACCTCCATGAAAACAACAAGATCATGGCCTTTGCAAGGAATGCCTTGTTTTTTGTTTTCAATTTCCACCCGTTCCACTCCTATTTTGACTACCGGGTGGCGGCACCGCCGGGCAAATACCGGCTGGTCCTGGATACGGACGAGTCCCGGTTCGGTGGCCATGACCGGCTG
>Ga0180436_10003362_pt1 | contig 14717 bp, 12 predicted proteins | sample SS_ome_2_FD_132434 | JGI IMG/M metagenome (GOLD analysis project Ga0180436, IMG submission 132434) | Hypersaline lake sediment archaeal communities from the Salton Sea, California, USA - SS_3_S_2 metaG | ecosystem: Environmental > Aquatic > Non-marine Saline and Alkaline > Hypersaline >...
GCCGATGACGAACTCGTCGGGGATCTCGAAGCCGCGGTAGTCGACGGGCACCTGCTCGATCCGACGCGAGGCCTTGTCCAGCAGGGAGCAGATCCGCAGGCTGCGCGGGCTGCGGGTCTCGAGCAGCTGGAGCAGGTGGTTGAGGGTCAGGCCCGTGTCGACGATGTCCTCCACGATCAGCACGTCGCGGTCGGTGATGTTGGACTTGAGGTCCTTCTCGATCTTCACTACGCCGGTGCTCTCGGTGCCGCCGTGATAGCTGCTGATGGCCATGAAGTCCACCTCGTGGTGGATCGAGATGCAGCGGGACAGGTCGGACAGGAACACGAAGGCGCCCTTGAGGATGCAGACCAGGATGGGCTGCCGGTCCGCGTAGTCGCGGCTGATCTCCGTGCCCAGCTGCTGGATGCGCTTCTGGATGTCGCCCGAGGAGATCAGGACCTTGTCGATCAGGGGGTCGCGCAGGGCCAGGGCCGCGTCGTCGAACTGCATGGAGCGCCTCCGTTGTTCGCCGCGCGGCTAGCCGTGCCGCGCCTGGTGGATCGCCGTGATCTTGGCGGCGATCAGGTCGATGGCCACCTGGTTGTGGCCCCCCTCGGGGATGATCAGGTGGGCGTACTTCTTGGTCGGATTGACGAACTGGTTGTGCATGGGCCGCACGACCTTCATGTACTGCTCGATGACCGACTCCACGCTGCGCCCGCGCTCGCGCGTGTCCCGCTTGAGCCGCCGGATGAAGCGCTCGTCCGCGTCGACGCCCACGTAGAGGCGGATGTCCATCAGCTCGCGCAGGGGCTCGGCCTCCAGGACCAGGATGCCCTCCACGAAGATGATGTCGGCCGGCTCCACCCGCCGCGTCTCCGGCCGCCGCGAATGGGTGGTGTAGTCGTAGACCGGCACGTCCACCGCCTGGCCGTCCTTGAGCATCTTGAGGTGCTTTACCAGCAGTTCGGTCTCGAAGGCGTTGGGATGGTCGTAGTTGATCTTCGCCCGGTCCTTCAGCGAGAGATGGGCGTTGTCGCGGTAATAGGAGTCGTGGTGGATGATCTGCACCGTCTTGCCGGGGGCGGCCTCCTGGACCCGCAGCGCGACGGTCGTCTTGCCGGAGCCCGTGCCGCCCGCGACGCCGATGATGACCGGCGGTGGGGATTGTGGCGCATGGTCGTTCATGAGCGGGAAAGATACCACACTCGGCCGGAGTGTCAACGGGGGGCGAACACGGATACGCCCCGAAATCCCCTCGCATACGGCCCAATGCCGGACACACGTGCGTTGGCCCGGTTCCGGGGGGCGTATCCGTTATGGACCCCGTTGATCTCCGGGATATACAATCCTCCCGCCATCAACCTGGAGGCGTTGCGTGCAGAATCTCACATCCCTGTTGGGCGTTGTCGCGCTGCTGGGCCTGGCCTGGGTCCTGAGCAACAACCGGCGGCGCGTGCGCTGGCGGCCGGTGGCGTGGGGGCTGGGGCTGCAGTTCGCCTTCGCGCTGCTGCTGCTGCGGACGCCCTGGGGGCAGGCCTTCTTCTCGGGGGCGCGCGTGGCCGTGGCGCGAGTGCTGGGCTTCACGGACGCCGGCACGGCCTTCCTCTTCGGCAACCTGTTCCGCGGCAGCGAGGACCTGGTGAGGTACGTGGAGCCGGGGCCGGCGGGCGGCTTCGTCCAGGTGACCAGTTCGGCCACGGGCGAGCTGATCCCCCTGGGCACGGTCTTCGCGATCCACATCCTGCCCACGGTGATCTTCTTCTCGAGCCTGATGGCCATCCTCTACCATCTGGGCGTCATGCAGCGGCTGATCTCGGGCATGGCCTGGATCATGCGGCGGACCATGGGCACCAGCGGCTCGGAGACCCTCTCCTGTGCAGCCAACGTCTTCGTGGGCCAGACCGAGGCGCCCCTCGTGGTGCGTCCCTACATCAAGACCATGACCGAATCGGAGATCATGGCCGTCATGTGCGGCGGCTACGCCACGGTGGCCGGCGGCGTGCTGGCGGCCTACGTGCGCTTCGGCGTGGACGCGGGCCACCTGCTGGCCGCTTCGGTGATGTCGGCGCCGGCCGCCCTGGTCGTCGCCAAGATCATGTTCCCGGAGACGCGGACGTCGGCCACCGCCGGGGCGATCAGGCTGGAGGTGCCCAAGGAGTACACCAACCTCATCGACGCCGCCGCGGGCGGGGCGGGCGTGGGCATGAAGCTGGCCGCCAACATCGGCGCCATGCTGCTGGCCTTCGTGGCCCTGGTGGCCATGGTCAATGCGGGTTTGGGACTGGCCGGACTGTCGCTGCAGGAGATCTTCGGCTACGTGTTCGCGCCCCTCGCCTGGGCCATGGGCGTGCCCTGGAGCGAGGCGACGACCTTCGGCAACCTCCTGGGCACCAAGATCGCCGTCAACGAGTTCCTGGGCTACGTGGAGTTGCAGAAGGCCGTCGACGCCGGCGCCCTCTCGCCGCGCAGCGTGATCATCGCGACCTATGCCCTCTGCGGATTCGCCAATTTCAGCAGCATCGCCATCCAGATCGGCGGCATCGGCGGCCTGGCGCCGGAACGGCGCAGCGACGTGGCCAGACTCGGCCTGCGGGCCATGTTCGGCGGTGCGCTGGCCAGCTGGCTGACGGCGACGATCGCGGGAATCCTGACCGCCTGAGACGACCCGGAGTCAGTCCTCGGTCTCCACGGGAATCGCACCGGGCGGGGCCGTCCGGTCCCACCCCCACAGGTCGAAGTAGCGGGTTCGTCCCTCCAGCCGGTAGTTCCGGCTGAAGCGCTCCCGCAGCTCGTCGGAGAAGATGTCCCGGTGGGGCGGATACCAGTTGGGCAGGTAGAAGGGCTGCTGCTGTCGGGGCACGAGCCACATGTCGATCCGGCCGTCGGTGATGGCCTCGATGGCCGCCTCGGGAAAGTCCATGTGCGCGCGCTTGGAATCCATGATGGAGATGGCGTCGATCAGCAGGGGATGGCCCGCGAAGATGAGCAGGGGCCGCTGGCTCGTCCAGTGGAAGTACATGTCGCCGCCGCCGTAACCCATGCCGATCACGCGGTCGGGATGGTCGGCCATGATCTCTCCCATGTCCGCGGTGATCCCCTCGGCGTGCCGCATCAGCGAGTTGATCAGCCGGGCGCTGCGGTATCCGGAGACGCAGCCCGAGACGAGGGCGGAGATCATGAAGGCCATGACCGCCCCTTGCCGCCAGGAGACGCGCCCGTCGGAGTAGAGCAGGTCGCACATGCCCTTGGCGGGCCACAGCCTGGCCGCGAAGACCATGTTGATGGGAATGATCGGCAACAGGTGCACCGGACCGGCTCCCGGCTTCATGGCCAGCAGGACCACGATCAGGTTTCCCACGATCCAGGCGAGCATGAGGTGGCGGCGCATCCAGGGCCTGTCCGCGGGTCCGTGTCCGCTGGAGAGCGGGATCAGGACGGGCACCGCGAAGAAGACGGCCAGAGCCAGCAGGTGGGGCAGCGATCTCAGGTCCAGACCGTGATGGGACGACACCTCCAGCCAGGCCACGTAGTTGACGAGCGAGATGTTCTCGTTCAGCACGAAGGGCGCCACGATGAAGAGCGCGCCCAGGCCCAGGGCCGTGGCCGTGGCCCGCCAGCCGTGGTGCTCGTCGAGCAGGGTCAGCACGGGCAGCAGGTACAGAACCGCGTGGAGCTTGAGGTTCACCGCCAGGCCGAGCCCCAGGGCCGAGCCCGCCACGGCCAGGACGCGCCGGGGAGAACCGGCGCTGTACATGCCCAGGGCCACCGCGACCAGGATGTAGGCGTCCGCGCGCACGAGCATCGACGACATGCCGCTGGTCCAGTAGAGCAGGACCGCGACGGTCGTCAGGCCCAGGGCCAATCTCCCCGAAACCCAGCGGCGGATGGTCAGGTACAGGAGCGCCAGCGACAGGTAGAGCGACAGCAGGGAGCCGATCTTGGAGGCGAGGATCGACGGGCCCAGCAGATCCAGATAGAAGGCGGTGACCAGATAGATGGCCGGCCCGTATAGGGCGCTGTACTGCTGGGCGGCGTCTGGGGCGTGGTACAGCTCGCCCCCCGACTTCAGCCACCAGGCGACCGACGTCACCATGGCCTCGACGTCGCTCGCGTAGCCGGCGTGGGTCATGTACCACAGGCAGGTGGCCAGGAAGGAGAGGAACACGCCCGACGCGGCCACGATCATCATCGGCCGCGCCCGGCGCCAGGACGCCTCCGCATCGACCGGGGCGTTCCACGACCTCAGACGCGTCAGCATCCACAGGACCAGGAGGCCCACGCCCGTCAGCAGCGGATGCAGGGAGCAGTAGATGATGAAGTCCAGGAACGAGCGAATGTCCATGGGGCTCCAGCTGCGGCCAGCGGGTGGTCGGCGATACGGTCAGGGTCGTCAGCCTACGCACCGGCAGAGCAATCCACGGCGAATCCCACGCGGAACGCCGACAGGATCGGCATCATATCATGAGTCCAACTTCAACCAACGCTTACGATTCTAACAAATTTTGATATATTGTCAACCTTCTCGAGCCCGTTCGTGGATCAACTCAAGAAGCTCGCGGCTGGCAGCGTAGGCCCAGGAATGGGCATCCATCAGGGACCAGAAATCGTCCACGTCCCGGTGGCCGGCCCGCCTGTACGTCAGGGCCTGCAGGAACTTGTCCAGCTGGTCGGCGTCGTGGACGAGCTTCGCCTCCGCGCTCTGCCCCGCGGCGTATTCGGCCCAGAGCGCCGCCCAGGACGCCGCGGAGGCCGTACCCGCGGTCATCTCCCCGAGGATCGCGGCCTCCGCCGCGGTCTTGGCCCCCGCCGGCAGGAAACGGGTCGCCGGCGCGGGGATGTCGCCCACGACCGCTTCCGGCAGGTCGTGCAGCGCCGCCATGGCGAGGGCCCGCCCCCGGTCGAGGGTCTCGTCGATCACATCCAGCAGGACCAGCACGAAGACCGCCACGCCGTGGCTGTGGGCGGCGACGCTCTCGGGGGCGCTCACGCCGCGCAGGAGCCAGCCCGTGCGCGGCAGGTGCTTCAGGCGGGCGGACCGCGTCAGCAGATCCACGGTGTTCCGGACGGTCTCCTCGTTCATCGCCATCTCCCGTCGTTTGCGTATCCGTCCGCGATCCTCCGGCTGACCGGCCGGCGCTGCTGTGCTAGCTTAGCCGGACGACCGCACCGCGACCAGCCCGATCCCCGAGGTGACCATGCCCAGGCTTTCGCTCGCGCCCCTGACGTCCTACGGCTTCGCCTTGGACATCGCCGTCCGCACGACGGACCTGAACTACGGCGGCCACCTGGGAAACGACCGCCTGCTGGCGCTGCTGCACGAGGCCCGCGTGGGCTTCCTGGCCGCCCACGGCTGGTCGGAACTGGCCTGCGGCGGCGTCTCGCTGATCATGGGCGACGCCGCCCTGGTCTTCAAGGGCGAGGCCTTCGCGGGCGACGTGTTGCGCATCGGCGTGGGCGTCGCCGAGGCCGGACGCGCCGGCTTCCGCCTCTCCTACCTCGTCTCGCGGCCGGCCGACGACGCCGTCGTCGCCGTGGCCGAGACGGGCCTCGCCGGTTTCGACTACGAGACCCGGCGGATCGTCCCCCTGCCGGAGGCCACGAGAACCAGCCTCGAGGAGCTGCGCGATGCCGCCGGTTGAAACCGTCACGAGCCTGCAGAACCCGCGCGTCAAGCGCCTGGTCAAGCTGCGCCGGCGCCGGCATCGCGCCGGCGAGGGCCTGGTCCTCCTGGACGAGCCCAGGGTGATCCGCCGCGCCCTGGACGCGGGTGCGTCCCCGCGCGAGCTCTACACCTGCGCGCCGCACCTGGCCGAAGATCCCGAGATCGCGCGGCTGGCGGAGGAACTGGCGGCGGCGGGAGCCGAGGTCGTCGATCTCGCGCCCCACGTCATGGCCAAGGCCGCCTACCGCGAGGACCCGGCCGGGTTGCTGGCGCTGGTCGCCATGCCCGGCACCGCGCTAGACGCCCTGGCGCTGCCCGGAGACGCCCTGGTCCTGGTGCTGGAGAACGTGGAGAAGCCGGGGAACCTGGGCGCGATCGTGCGTACGGCGAGCGGCGCCGGCGTGCATGCGGTCCTGGCCTGCGGCGACGGTGCCGATCCCTGGAATCCCAACGCCCTGCGCGCGTCCACGGGCGCCGTCTTCAGCGTACCGGTGGCCGTGGCGGAGACCGCGGAGATCATGGCCTTCCTCCGCGAGCGTGCGATCCGCCTGGTGGCGGCCGACCCAAAAGCCCGCGACGCCTACCCGGACCTGGACCTGACCGGCCCAACGGCCTTCCTGCTGGGCGCCGAGGACCGGGGCCTGACGGCCGGCATGGCGGCGTCCGCCGACCTGGCCTGCCGCATCCCCATGAACGGCGCCGCCGACTCGCTCAACGTGAGCGTGTCGGCGGCGATCCTCGTCTACGAGGCGCGTCGTCAGCGGGACGCGTCCCGACTCACCCCTTGATCCGGTAGCAGACCACCTCGACGGGAGCGGCCTCATCGTCGTCGTCGCCGCCGCCGCCGCCGCCCATCAGGTTCATCATCGAGTCCGTCAGGCCGTGGATCACCAGCAGCCGGTCGGTGCCCGCGAAGATGATCCCGTCCCGCAGGGCGTTGCCGGGACAGAGGATCCGCTCCTGGCGGATGAAGTGCCCCTCGGGCGAGAAGACGTCGTACACGGACAGCACGCCCTCGGGCTGGCCGCGGATACCGCGGGAGGTCTGGACCCAGATGTCGCCTCCCGGATGGACGAAGAGGGAGGCGACGGGCGGGTCGTATTCCTCGTACTGCACCTCGATCTCGAAGGGGAACTGCCGCCTCTGGGCCTCCAGTATGTCCCGGACGATCGCGACGGCCGCCTCGTCCCGCTTGAAGGGCTCGTAGGGACGGGTCGCGATCCGTTCCAGCGTCCCGTCGGCCGCGAGGAACCTCAGCTCGTAGTTCTCGAAGTCGTGGGCCGTCACCACGCCGCCGTCCGGCCTCACGCCCCAGCGGTTGAAGAGCACGAAGTACTGCTCCAGCTCCCGCATCACCATGTTGCTGAAATCCCAGGTCACGTCGTATGCGATGTAGCTCCCGGTCTCGGCGCCCTCGGCGTCGTAGCCGGACACGAACATGTGACGGACCTGTCCGCCCTGGGCGATCTCCACGTCGACGCCGCCGAGAACCAGATTGCCGCCGTTGCTCTCGGCCTCGACCACGGCGATGATCGCACCCTCCTCGCCGGTCTGGAAGACGCCCGCCGGCGTGCCGTCCAGGTTGACCTGGATGATCTTGCCGGGGAAGGACTGGACCAGGCCGAGGGTTCCGTCGGGCATCCAGAGCATGTCGAAGGGCTGGCGCACCTCGCCGGGTCCGTCGCCCTCGCGGCTGAGCGTCCCGACGAATTCGCCGTCGGCGTCGAAGACGTGCACTTCGGAAAGCTGGCTGTCCAGCAGGTAGACGTTGCCGTCGGTGTCGGCGAGGGCCTGGGCGATCACGCCGAAGATGACCTCGTCGTCCTCGCCGCCCCGCCGCCACAGCTCCTCCAGTTCCAGGTCGTGCACGCCTCCGCTGGGCGCGTCGCCGTTGCTCACGTGGATCACGCCGTCGACGACGGTCTCGTCGCCGGCCGCGGCCGGACACGCCAGCAGCGTCGCGGCCAGTATCGCGTAGAACATCCGATTCATGATCCATCCCCCTCGACAAGTGCTGTCCCGCCGGACCGTAGCCCCGGCGCGACGTCGGCTGGAGTCGTGTACGGCGGAGCCTAGCGGGAGTTGCATGCCGCCGCCACGGGAAACCGGCTCAACGCACGATCCCGTAGCAGACGACCTCGATGGGGGCGGCCTCCTCGTCGGAATCCCCGCCGCCGCCGATCATGTTCATCATCGAGTCCCCCAGACCGCGGATGACCAGCACCCTGTCGCTCGCGGCGAAGATGACCCCGTCCATCAATCCGTCGCCGGGACAGACGAGCCTTTCCTGGCGCACGAAGTGGCCGTCGGGCGAGAAGACGTCGTAGACTGTGATCACGCCTTCCAGGTCGTTGCGCGCACCCCGGGAGGTCAGCACCCACACCTCGCCCGACGGATGCACGGTGAGCGAGACGACATCGGGGAAATCCTCCTCGTACTGGATCCCGATCTCGAAGGGGAACTGCTGCTTCTGCGCCTCCAGGGCGCTCCGGATCAGCGCGGCCGCCTCGTCGTCGCGCTCGAGGGTTTCGTACTCACGCGTCACGATCCTCTCGAGGGTCCCGTCGACGGCGTGGAACTTCAACTCGTAGGCCTCGGGATCGGCGGCCGTGATCACGCGGCCGTCCGAGGTCACGTCCCAGTGGTTGAAGAGCACGCCGTACTGCTCCCGCTCGCGCATGACCATGTCGCTGAAGTCCCAGGTCACGTCGTAGGAGACGTAGCGCCCGACCTCGGCGCCCTCGGCGTCGTAGCCGGCGACGAACATGTGGCGGATCTGTCCGCCCTGCGAGATCTCCACTTCGAGACCGCCGAGCACCAGGTTGTCGCCGCCGCAGTCGGCCTCGACCACGGCGATGATCGCTCCCTCGGCGCCGATCCTGTAGTCGCCCGCCGGCGTGCCGTCCAGGTTGACCTGGATGATCTTGCCGGGGAAGGACTGGACCAGGCCGAGGGTCCCGTCGGGCATCCAGAGCATGTCGAAGGGCTGGCGCACCTCGCCGGGCCCGTCGCCCTCGCGGCTGAGCGTCCCGACGAATTCGCCGTCTGCGTCGAAGACGTGCACCTCGGAGAGCTGGCTGTCCAGCAGGTAGACGTTGCCGTCGTCGTCGGCCAGGGCCTGGACGATCACGCCGAAGATGACGTCGTCGTCCTCGCCGCCCCGCCGCCACAGCTCCTCCAGTTCCAGGTCGTGCACGCCCCCGCTGGGCGCGGCGCCGTTGCTCACGTGGGTCACGCCGTCGACGGTGGTCACGTCGCCGGCCATGGCGATCGCCGCGGCCGATACCGACAGCGCCAGGTTGATCGCCAAGTACGTCATCCGCTTCATTGTCAGTCCCCCTTGTCGAGGTTGTTCCACAGGCAGGTGTCGGGCGCCACGGGCGATTCCACCCTCCTGAAGGCGGTCGCCGCGATCTCGAAGAACACGGCGCCGACCACGAAGGCCGCGATCCAGACGCCGACGATGCCGCCCGGCACCGCCCGCGCGAGTTTCAACATCACATCCACGCCGGCCGCCTCCAGCACCCAGGGCCTGGAGACCCCTTTGAGGGCGAGGACGTACGGCGCCATGTGCATCAGGAGCAGCATGCCCAGCAAGGTCCACATCCTCACGTTGCGGCGAACCCTGGAAACCCCGGCCCGCACGCCCGGCGCGTAGATCGCGACGCCGACATACAGGAGCACGGCCACCAGGGCCAGCGACACGGGCAGGAACGGGCCCGGGGAACTGTCCACGACCTCCCATCCCGGACCAGGCAGTTCCAGCCCTTCCTCCTTGAGGCGCACCCTGTCGTCGAGATCCGTCCACAGATAGCGCTCCGCGATCTCCTCCCGGGTCAGATCCGTGCCGAACGACGCCCCCGCCGCCCGCCAGATCTGCCAGGCCACGAAATCCCTGGAAGCGCCCTCCGGCGTCGTGTACGGCTTGTAGATGACCGGGGGCGCGCCCTCGATGACCGGAATCGTCATGACCGGATGCGATTCGCCCCAGGGCGCCACGGCCGGCGGCGCGTCGCCGTCCCAGGCCATGCGCCACATGAACTGCGGCACCCGCAACCCGTAGTTCCCTCCCTCCTCGACGTAGACGATCCGCGGCATCTCGAAATCCCGCGCGCCGAGCCAGACGACGCCTCCCAGATAGCCCGCGGCGATGATCACCAGGGGCGGCAAAGTCAGCAGCAGCAGCAGGCGGCGGCGCCCCAGGGGCAGAACATCCACCGCGCGCAGGTTGGCCAGCGGCGGCGCGACGAAGGCCAGGGCTATGTAGGCGGTCATGGGCAGGTACGCGAAGCGCAGATCGGTGTCGGACACCAGCTGCTGCAACAATCCCGAGAGAAGCGCCCCGAAGAGGAGCAGGAACGGCGTGGCCAGCAGCAGCAGGGCGGGGCCCTTGGGGGCCGAGCGAACGATCATCATGTAGATCAGCCAGACACCCCGGAGGCCCCGGGCCGGACGAGCCCGGATCGCATCCGGTCCGGACCGCTCGGCCGCGGCCCCTCCGGACGTCGCCAGGGGCGAGAGGACGTAGCCGGGCGGTATCCCGCGCCGTGCGGACATGGCCAGCAGCGCCGCGACGGCGAGCAGGAACGGCACCAGCAAAAGCGGCCGGTCCTGCAGGAGGATCATGGGAACCAGCAGCGCCAGCAGGCCGGCCAGGACGAGCGACGCGTGGCGCAACCCGCCCGGCGCGCTGGCGAGTTCCGGGTTTCGGCCCTGCCGCCACGCCACGCCGCACAGGGCGGCCGCCAGCAGGATCGAGCCGACGCGGGCCATCTCGCCGGCCCGGAGGGCATCGAATCCCTCCAGTGACTCCGCCAGGGCGAAGATCGCCGCGACCACCGCCAGGATCGTCGCCACCATCAGGGCGACCGCCAGCGAAGATCCGATCAGGGACGAGGTCCACAGCGTCCGCGCCGGCAAAGGCAGCGCCAGGTCGAAACGGCTGCAGCGATGCTTCACCTGACCCCAGGTCAGGTAGATCGCGATCATGAGCCAGGCGCCGACCAGAAGGGTCGTGTTCGTCATCTCGGCGCCCTTGGCCACCCGGTACCCGTAGATGCCGGTCAAGACCTGTGCGCCGACGAGCATGACGAGCATCCACATGGGCGCGGTCCGCAGGGCCGCGTTGCGGGCGATCAGCGAGCGCATCACGACGTCCCTCCCACCAGTTCGATGAACATCTCCTCCAGCGGCAACGGCCGGCAGTTCACGACGTCCAGACCGAGCTCCTGCGCCAGGTGCGCCCGACAGTCCTCGGCCCCCATCTCGAAGACGGCCCGCACGGCATCGGTGCGCTCGCGCACGCAGAGGCAGCGCGGCTGGGCGAGAAGGTTCTCGCGGGCGCGGGACATGCCGGCCGGCAGAAGCGCCAGGCAGTAGCCTTCCCGGATCTCGTCGAGTTCGCTGTCGATCCAGATCTGCCCCTCGTGCAGCATCAACAGCCGGCTGGCCATGCGCTCCACGTCGTTCATGTGATGGGACGAGAAGAGGATCGTCGTACCGGTCTCGTTGAGCAGCCTGATGGACGTCTCCAGGAACTCGCGGCGGGCGTGGGGATCGAGGCCGCCGGCCGGCTCGTCCAGGATCAGCAGCTCGGGCCGGTGCGCGACGGCGCAGAGCAGCGCCAGCTGGCGGGCCTGCCCCTTGCTCATCTTGCCCACCCTGCGCTCGGCCGGCAACTCGAAGCGCCGCATCAGGTCGCGCGCCATGTCCTCTTCCCAGGTGGGGAAGAGTCCCCTGTGGACGTCCATCACCTGGTTGGCGGTGAAGAAGCCGGGTAGGGCCTGGTCCTCGCTGACGAAACCGACCCGCCGCTTGACCTCCACCACGTCCCGCCGGGGGTTCAGTCCGAAGACGAGGGCCTGACCGTCCTGAACCTCCAGCATGCCCATGGCGATGTACAGCAGGGTGGTCTTGCCGGCGCCGTTCTTGCCGAGCAGGCCGATCACCTCGCCGGCGTCCACGGCGAAGCTGATCCCGTCGAGCACCGGCACATCCCTCTGGTAGGACCTGTGAACGCCCTTGAATTCCACGACCCTCTTCACGATGACGCCTCCTTCAGCAGGTCGCGGAAGAGCGCCTGCGCCTCTCGGGGATCGATGCCGAACTGATGGGCCATGGCGGCCGGCGCCTGCAGCGACTCGCGCAACTGCTCCGTCTGGCTGCGGCGCAGATCCCCCGCCCCCAACTCCCGGACGAGCAGGGGTTTGCCGGGACGCCGCTCCAACAGGCCCTCGCGGACCAGGATGTTGTAGGCCTTGCTGATGGTCATGGGGTTCACTCCCAGGGGTTCGGAAAGGGCGCGTATGGACGGAAGTTCGTCACCGGGGCCCAGCAGGCCGCCCGCGATCTGGTATCGCACCTGGTCCATCAACTGGCGATAGACGGGCACGCCGCTGTGTGGGTCGAGGACGAAGGGCATCCGATCACCTCTTTCCGGGGCTTGTCATAGTGCATTAGTGTTATAATGCACTCATGCGCACATGTCAAGACGGTGGTCCAACGGAAAGGTTGCATGAAACTTGTCGCAGGACTGAACACGAGGATGGAGGGTGCAGGCCTTTGGTTATGCCATCGAAATTGTGTTTTACTCGGCCAGGAGCATCTTCATGCTGATTTCATTTCAGTTACGCGCCTCAATACGAGGTCCGCAGCGCTGATTACGGCCAAAACACAATTTCGATGGCAGAACTGAACCTTCCCGTTGAGACGGGGTGGGGGGATGGTTATGGTTCACGCGGGAGGTATGCGATGGGATGCTGTTTCTTCGTGTCGGATCTCCACGGCCGGCGCAACCGCTATCGGGCCCTGTGGGCGTCCATCGCCGGGGAACGGCCGGAGGCCGTCTTCCTGGGGGGCGACCTGCTGCCCATGTGGATGCAGGAGGGCGATTTCCACACGACCACCCTGTTTCCCGGGTTCGAGCGGTTGCGCGCGTCGCTCGGCGCCGCCTATCCGCGGGTCTTCCTGATCCTGGGCAACGACGATCCCCGGATCTTCACCGATGACTTCGAGCAGGCCGAAAGGGATGGACTCTGCGAGTGCATGCACAAGCGGAGGGCGCGGCTGGGAGAACTCTCCGTCTACGGGTACAGCTACGTCCCTCCCACCCCTTTCCAGCTGAAGGACTGGGAGCGCTACGATGTTTCCCGCTACGTCGACCCGGGATGCCTTCCCCTGGAGGAGGGTCGCCGATCGGTGCCGATCCCCGAACGACGGATCAGGTACGAGACGATCGCCGAGGATCTCGCCGACCTGACCGGAGACCAGGACCTGACGCAGGCCATCTGCCTCTTCCACACGCCGCCCTACGACGGCGTCCTCGATCTCGCCGACCTCGCGGGCCGGACCGTCGACCACGTGCCCCTCGATCCGCACGTGGGCAGCGTGGCCGTCCGGCGCTTCATCGCGGCGCGACAGCCCCTGATCACGCTGCACGGACACGTGCACGAATCGACCCGGTTGACGGGAGCCTGGCGTGAAACGAGAGGACGCACGACCTGCTTCAACGCCGCGCACGACGGTCCGGAACTGTCCCTGATCCGTTTCGATCCCGCGGATCCGGGGTCGGCCACGCGCGAGCTGCTGCCCTGAATTCCTATTCCCCCAGGGGCAACGGACGCGCCGCGTCTGTGACCGCGTCGATCTTCACGGCGTAGCTGCTGCGCTCGGCGATGTCCTCGTCGGTGACGAAATGCACGTCCAGCAGGCCGTCGGTCCGGTACCCGGTGCGCTGGTAGTTGATCTCGGCCAGGCTGCGACTCCAGCCGTCGAGCCAGAGCGCCAACCGCTCGAGTTGCTCCGGCGTGCTCCGGACGTGCACCAGCAGGTCGATGTCGCTGCCCGGACCGGCGGTGGCGTTCTTGACGCTGCCGAAGAGGTACATGGCGACGACGCCCAGACCCTCCGCATCGACCGAGAGCGCCAGACGCTCGGCCATTTCCTGACGCCATCGCCAGAATTCGATCCCCGCGCGACCGGCATCGACCGCCACATGGGTTGGCCGTTCGGTGAAACGCCCCGGCTCGGCCAACATGGCCACGGCCTCGTCGAGGTCGGCGTTCATAAGGACGTTGGCCACCCGGTTCCCGGTGTTGGCGGGCACGTCGATCACGCGCACCGTGTCCGCGAGGTGGGCGTGATCCGGCAGGAGGCTGGACAGGAGGTTGTCGGCCGACCTGAAGAAGGCCTCGTTGAAGCCGCTGTCGTCATCGTCTGGATACAGGGGCAGGTATCGGATCCGCGATTCCACGAGATCCTGGAAGAAGTGTGTTCCGAAGGACAGGTCCGGCAGATAGCCCCCCGTGCGACGGGCGATCTCCACGAGCATGGCCGTGTTGCTGATGTCGGCGTAGCTGACGCTCACGCCGAGCTTGATGTCGCCGCGGCTCCCCCAGCGCCCCGGGCCCATGAGGATGAACTGTTTCTTGGGCAGGATCTTGTTGAGCTTGCCCACAACCCGCGCCACCGACAGCAGTTCGGACCGGCTTCCCAGACGGCTGTAGCCTTCGGGGTCCACATAGACGATATGCGTGATCTCCGGCATCCAGCCGTTGGAAACATGGCTGTGGGCGGTGAAGAGGATATCCTGCCGGGGTATGTCCTTGGGGATCGGCGCGGGCGCTTCGTCGTCGCTGGCGCTCTGGGGGCGGCACTGCAGCAGGTAGAAATCGGTGCCGTCGTGCGCGAACTCGATATCCACCGGCGTCTGCAGACTCTCCGCCAGGATCTCCAGCGTCCGGCTCAGGTCCCTCAGGACGGACGTGTCCTCGCGCAACCCCTGGAAGGAGGCGACCACCTCGTCCCGCTCCGGGTCGAAGAAGACCGGCGAGGGCCTCTGGAACCTGTCCTCGCCGACGACCGAGAAGACGTGGTTCAACCCTGGATAGTCGTGGCCGCACTCGCGGATCAGCTCCGCGATCTCCACGGTCTCGAAGGCGTTGGTCTCGAGGTTGATCAGATCGACATGCTTGGGCGCGTAGCGCACGATCTCGTCGAACGCGACGTTCACCTGGAGTTCGGGCTTGTTGGGAACGACCAGGACGGGATAGTCGTTGCTCGTCCGGTCGAC
>Ga0180436_10003363_pt1 | contig 14715 bp, 12 predicted proteins | sample SS_ome_2_FD_132434 | JGI IMG/M metagenome (GOLD analysis project Ga0180436, IMG submission 132434) | Hypersaline lake sediment archaeal communities from the Salton Sea, California, USA - SS_3_S_2 metaG | ecosystem: Environmental > Aquatic > Non-marine Saline and Alkaline > Hypersaline >...
CACGTGGACACCGTGCTGCTCGACAAGACCGGCACCCTCACGCGCGGCCAGGTGGCCGTATCGCGCTGGCGCGGCGACGATGATGCACTCGACCTGGCCTGTCGCCTCGAGGCCCAGTCGTCGCACCCCGTGGCCAGAGCCTTCTGCGCCGCGTACGAGCCGGCCCTGCACGTGTCCCGCCCCGTGACCGACGTGCGCGAGATCGCGGGCCAGGGCATGGAGGGCCAGGTGGACGGCGCGGCCGTGGCCGTGGGGAATCGCCGTCTCGTCGACGCGGCCGGCGCGGCCCTGGAGGACGCGTCGCGCAACGTGGCGGCCAACGCCGCCGCCATCGAGACGGCCGACCCCGGCGGCGGGCCGGCGGCGGGCCGCCACGCCACGCTGGAGCTCGATCTCCTGGCGGACCCGGCGGCCGCCCTGCGCCATCCGGAGCTCGCCGGCAGCGACCTCATCGTGCTCGACCCGCCCTCGCTGGCGCGCCACAAGGGGCAGCGGCACGCCGCGCTGCGGGCGTACCGCCGGCTCAACGCCGCCGCCATGGCGGCGCTGCCGGATGGCGGCCTGCTGGCGACCGCCTCGTGCACCGCCCAGGTGAGCCCGGAGGCGTTCCGTGGCGCGCTCGCCGAGGCCGCCGCCGCGGCCGGCGTGGACGCGCGCGTGCTGCACGAGGCGGGCCACGCCGGCGACCACCCGGTGCCGCTGGCGTTCCCCGAGGGCCGCTACCTGAAGTTCGTGGTGCTGCGGATCGACCGGCCGGCGTAGCCAGGGCCGTCCCCCGGGTGGCCGTCCAGACGGGCGTCGAGCCAGCGCAGCACGTCGTCGAGGACCCGCTCGCGCAGCGGGTCGTTGAAGAGCTCGTGGGGCCCGTCGTCGTAGAGCTCGAGCGTGGCGTCGCGGCCCGCCAGCGCCTCGTGCAGCCTCACGGAGGCGGCGGGATCCGCGATGCGGTCGTCCCTGCCGTGGACGATCAACACCGGCGGGGCGTCGGTCGATTCGTGCGCGCCGGCCGACGCACGCGCCTCGGCGATCGCCGCCGCCCCGGCCCGGACCAGCTCGGTGGCCATGCGGGCCTTGACGGGCCCGTGGAACACGGCGGGGTCGTCGCGGTAGGCCGCGACGACCGCCGGGTCGCGCGAGACCGCGCTCACGTCGACCGGGCGCGTGGGCAGGTCGGGGAAGGGCCCGGCGAGGCGGGAGAGGAGCGCGCGAAGCCAGCCCGGCGCGCCGCCGCTCACGTCCAGGGCCGGCGACGACAGCACCAGGGCGTCGGGCGCGACCACCCCGGCCTGCGCCGCGCGCAGGGCGACGACGCCGCCCATCGAGTGGCCGAAGAGCACGATCGGCCGCCCGGGGTGCGCGGCGCGCACCCGAGCCACCACCTCGCCCAGGTCGTCCACGAGTCGCTCGAAGCGGTCCACCTGGGCCCGCGGCCCCTCGGCGCGCCCGTGTCCGCGCTGGTCGTAGCCGTGGACCGCGTAGCCCTCCATCGCCAGGCGCTCCGCCAAGGCGTCGTACCGGCCGATGTGTTCGCCCAGCCCATGGACCAGCACCACGGCCGCACGCCCGGGGGCGGGGCCGGCGGGTCGCCACGCCCGCGTCGGCAGCGCCAACCCGTCCGCCGTCGTCAGCGTCTCCGTGCGCGGGTCCACGCTAGTGGTCGCCGATCTCGTGCAGCTCGAGTTCGACGTCCTCCATCACCGGGTTGCTCAGCACCCGCTCGGCGACCTGCCGCAGCTCCGCGAGGACGGCCTCGCGCTCGCCCGCCAGCGTGAGCTCGATGCGCTTGCCGACGCGAACGTCGCCGATGCCCTGGTGGCCCAGGCGGTGGAGCGTGCCCTCGACGGCGCGCCCCTGCGGGTCGAGGATCGAGCGGCGCAGCATGACGTGGACGACGGCGCGGAACTCAGGCATCGTGCGGCTCCTCCCCCTCGAGGTCGAGGTGCAGGGCGTGATGATCGTGGTGGTGGTGGTCGTCCGGCTCGGGGAGGTCCAGCGGCAGGCCGACGCTCGCCTCGAGCCGCCTGCGGACCTCGTGGTAGGCCTCCTCCACCCCGCCCAGGTCGCGACGGAAGCGGTCCTTGTCGAGCTTCTCGCCGGTCTCCGCGTCCCACAGGCGGCAGGTGTCGGGGCTGATCTCGTCCGCCAGCAGCAACTCGCCGTCGCCGGTGACGCCGAACTCGAGCTTGAAGTCGACGAGCTCGAGGTCCGCCACGGCGAAGCGCGCGAGCAGGTAGTCGTTCACCCCGGCGGCCAGGTCGAACAGCGCCTCCAGCTCGTCCTCGCTGGCGTGCCCGAGCGCGACCGCGGTGGCCGCGTTCATGGGCGGGTCGCCGAGCGCGTCGGACTTGAGGCAGAACTCGATGACGGTCGGGTCGAGCGGCCGCCCCTCCTCCACGCCGTAGCGGCTGGCGAAGGTGCCGGCCGCACGGTTGCGCACGATGACCTCGACCGGCACGATGCGCACGCGGCGCACCAGCTGCTCGCGCTCGGAGAGTCGCGCCACGAAGTGCGTCGGGATGCCGAACGCCTCCAGCTCGGGGTACAGCAGCGCCGAGATGGCGTTGTTGACCTCGCCCTTGCCGGCGACCGTGCCGCGCTTCTGGGCGTTGAAGGCGGTGGCGTCGTCCTTGTAGCGGACGATCACCCGTTCCGGGTCGTCGGTCGCGAAGACCTGCTTGGCCTTCCCCTCGTAGAGCATCGCGCGCGCGTCGGGGCGTTCCACGCCCCGAGGATACGCCGAGGGCGGCGCGTCCGCAGGCGGGCGCCGCGGCCGCTCGCCGGAACGCTCAGGCGCCGGAAACGGACGGCGGGGCGACGCTCACAGCCCGAAGCGGCGGTAGGCCTCGTCGACGAAGCGCAGGTACCAGGCGGGGTCGAAGGCGGCGGCCAGCTCCGCGTAGGAGAGCGGGCAGGCCGGGTCCTCGGCGAGCGCGTCGCGCAGGTGACGGCCGTCCTCCCAGCAGGCGAGGCTGGCGCGCTGCACGATCTCGTAGGCCTCCTCGCGGCTCATGTCCTGCTCGATCAGCGCGTGCAGGACGCGCTGTGAGTACACCAGGCCGTGGAGCGCGTCGAGGTTCTCGCGCATGCGCTCCGGGCGCACGATGAGGTCGCGCAGGACCCCCCGCAGGCGGCGGGCCGCGTACGACGCCAGGGTGGTGGCGTCGGGCAACACGACGCGCTCGACGGACGAGTGGCTGATGTCGCGCTCGTGCCACAGCACGACGTCCTCCAGACCCGCCTGCGCGTAGGCGCGCAGCAGGCGCGCGATGCCGGTGAGGTTCTCGCTGGCGATGGGGTTCTTCTTGTGCGGCATCGACGAGCTGCCGGTCTGGCCGACGGCGAAACCCTCCTGCGCCTCGCGCACCTCGCTGCGCTGCAGGTGACGCAGCTCGACGGCGACCCGCTCGATCGTGGTGCCCAGCAGCGCCAGCGCGTTCAGCAGCTCCGCGTGGCGGTCGCGGGCCACCGTCTGGTTGGTCACGGGATCGACGGCGAGGCCGAGCCGCTCGGCCACCGCCGCCTCGATGGCGGGTGGCGCGTGCGCGTAGGTGCCGACCGAGCCCGACAGCATGGCGACGCCGATCGCCTCGCGGGCACGCTCGAGCCGCTCGAGGTCGCGGCCGAAGGCGGCGTAGAAGTTGAGCAGCTTGAGCCCGAAGGTGGTCGGCTCGGCATGGATGCCGTGGGTGCGCCCGATGCAGGGCGTGTGGCGGTGCTCCAGCGCCAGCCGCCGCACCTCGGCGCGCAACGCGCGCACGTCGTCGAGGATGAGCCGCAGCGCGCGCCCGAGCAAGAGGTTCTGGGCGGTGTCGACGACGTCGGTGCTGGTGAGGCCCAGGTGCAGGTAGCGCGCCTCGGGGCCCAGGCGCTCGGACAGCGCGCGGGTGAACGCGACGATGTCGTGGCGCGTGACGGCCTCGAGCTCGGCGACGCGCGCGGCGAAGGCGTCGTCGAGCGGCCGCTCCGCCGCCGCGGCGCGCAGGCGGGCCGCCACGCCGACCGGGACGTCGCCGCTGGCCTCCCACGCCTCGGTGGCCGCCAGCTCGACGTCCCACCACGCGCGGTAGCGCTCGGCCTCGCTCCACAGCGCGCGCATCTCGGGGGTGGCGTAGCGCTCGATCATGCCTCGGACGCTACCACCGGGACCGGCCGGCGCGTCGCCGCGGCGGGGCCGTGTCGCCGCGGCGCGGCCGCGGCGCGGCGAGCGGGTCAGACCAGCAACCGTGCCAGCACCAGGTCCTCGAACGCCAGGCCGACCGACTTGAACAGCGTCGGACGCGTCGGATCGCGCCGCAGGCGACCGGCGACGGCGTCGGCGAGGTCGCCGGCGAGCGCATCCCACGACCACCCCTCGTCGGCCGCCTGCGCCAGGTCGCCGGCCTCGGCGCGGGCCGCGCGCGGGTCGTCGACCACCACCAGCGAGCGGCGCACGGCCTCGGCGTCGGTCTCCCGCATGGCTTGCGTGAAGGCGCCGACGAGGTCGAGGTGCTGGCCGGCGTGCAGCCACGCGCCGTGCACCAGCGGTTCGCGCGACGTCGTGGCCACCGTCACGACGTCCGCCGCACGGGTCGCCCCCTCCAGGTCGCGGGCGACGCCGAACGCGGGCCGCACGGGCAGGCCCTCGAAATCGCGCGCGAGCTCGGCCGCCACCGCCTCGGCGCGCTCGCCCCGCCGGCCCCATACGACGACGCGCTGGTAGGCCCGCACCCGGAGGTGCGCCCGGGCCATCCAGGGCGCCAGCGCGCCGGTGCCGACGACCAGCAGCGAGTCGGCGGTGGCGGGCGCCAGCAGGTCGGCCGCGATGGCGGAGACCGCCGCCGTTCGCAGCTGCGTCAGGAGCCCGGCCGGGGTCGCCAGCCGCGGCGCGCCGTCGGGACCCATGAGCGTGTACCAGGCCTGCACGCTGGGCAGGCCGCGCGCGGGGTTGCGCGGCAACACGCTCACCAGCTTGACGCCGAACCAGCCGTCGGCGTCGGCGCACGGCATCGTCAGCCAGGCGCCGCCTTCGGGGGCGCGCAGCGCCACCCGCTCGGGGACCTCGAAGCGCCCGCGGTCGCGGAAGGCGCCGCGCAGCGCCTCGAGCACCGGCTCCCAGGGGAGGCGCGCGACGTCGTCGCGCGTGAGGATGCGCATGCCCCAGGCTACGCGACCGGGCGCCGTGCCGGCGCCCGCGGGGCTTCGCGCGGTGCCCGCGGGGTTTCGCGCGGCGCCCGCACGACGACCCACGGACCCGCCGCAGAGGCCCCGAGTGGTACACTCGACCGTTACCGCCGACCCGCGGGGGTCGCCGTCACCGTCGCGTCTGCCGGACCCTGGTCCCGCCTCCCCGCGGCGGCGAGCGGGGGCTCCGGGGCCGGACGGCAGGAGGGCCCCTTGAACGAAGGCCAAGTCGTCCCCATCCAGCTCACGGACGAGATCAAGTCGAGCTTCATCAACTACGCCATGTCGGTCATCGTCGATCGGGCGCTGCCCGACGTGCGCGACGGCCTCAAGCCGGTGCAGCGGCGGATCCTCTACGCCATGAACCAGGCGGGCCTGGTCAGCAACCGCAAGCACAGCAAGTCGGCCGGCGTGGTCGGCGAGGTGCTCGGCAAGTACCACCCGCACGGCGACCAGGCCGTCTACGACGCGATGGTGCGCCTGGCGCAGGACTGGAACCTGCGCTACCGGCTCATCGACGGCCAGGGCAACTTCGGCTCGATCGACGGCGACCCCGCGGCGGCCTACCGCTACACCGAGGCGCGCCTGACCGCCACCTCCGAGTCCCTGCTCGCCGACCTCGACAAGGAGACGGTGGCGATGCGGGAGAACTTCGACGGCACCACCGTCGAGCCCGAGGTCCTGCCGGCGGCCGTGCCCAACCTCATCGTCAACGGCGCCGCCGGCATCGCGGTGGGCATGGCCACCAACCTCGCGCCGCACAACCTGGGCGAGGTCGTCGACGGCCTGGTCGCCATGATCCGCGACCCCGACATCTCCGTCGAGGGCCTGATGGCGCACGTGAAGGGCCCGGACTTCCCCACCGGCGGGCTCATGTCGCGCGAGGGCCTGCGGCAGGTGATGGAGACCGGGCGCGGCAGCATCCGGGTGCGCGGTCGCGTGCGTGTCGAGGAACGCGCGGGCCGCCACACGATCGTGGTCAGCGAGATCCCCTACCAGGTCAACAAGACCTCGTTCATCCAGACGGTGGCGGGCCTCGTGCGCGGCAAGAAGATCGAGGACATCTCGGCCCTGCGCGACGAGTCCGACCGGGCGGGCATGCGCATCGTCTTCGAGCTGAAGAAGGGCGCCCACCCCGAGCTGGTGCTCAACCAGCTCTACAAGTACACCCAGCTGCAGTCGAGCTTCGCCGTCAACAACGTCGTCATCGTCAACCGCTCGCCGCGCCAGCTCAACCTGCGCGAGATGATGCGCCACTACCTCGACCACCGCGCCGACGTCGTGCGGCGGCGCACGGAGTTCGAGTTGCGCAAGGCGCGCGAGCGCGCGCACGTGCTCGAGGGGTACCTCATCGCCCTCGACCGCCTCGACGACGTCATCGCCCTCATCCGCGGGTCGAAGGACGGCCCCGAGGCGCGCGCCGGGCTCATGAGCGAGTTCGGCATGAGCGAGATCCAGGCCCAGGCCGTGCTCGACATGCGGCTGCAGCGCCTCACCGGGCTGGAGCGCGAGAAGCTGCAGGCCGAGTACCGCGACACGATGGAGGAGATCGCGCGCCTGGAGCTGATCCTGGGCGACGCCACCGAGCTGTGGCGGGTGATCGAGGGCGAACTGCTCGACGTCCGCAAGCGCTTCGCGGACGAACGGCGCACGCAGATCGTCGACCTCTCCGACGACATCGGCAAGGAGGACCTCATCGCGGTCGAGCCGATGGTCGTCACGCTCACGCGCGGCGGCTACATCAAGCGCACGCCGGCCGCCGCCTACCGCGCGCAGGCGCGCGGCGGGCGCGGCGCCACGGCGCAGAAGACCAAGGACGAGGACGTCAACTCCCTGCTCATCGTCGGCAGCACCCACGACTACCTGCTGTTCTTCACCGACCGCGGTCGCGTGTACCGCGAGAAGATCTACGACCTGCCGGAGGCCGACCGCGCCGCGCGCGGCAGCCACGTGCGCAACCTGCTGCCGCTCGTGGGCGACGAGAGCGTGCAGACGGTGCTGTCGATCCAGGCGCTCGACCAGCCCGGTTCGTTCGTGTTCGCGACCCGCGACGGCATCGTCAAGCGCAGCGCCATCACCGAGTACGCCAACATGAACGCGGCCGGGCTCATCGCCCTCAACCTGCAGGAGGGCGACGAGCTCGTCGCCGTCCGCATCGGCGACGGCGAGGGCGACGTCGTGTTGGCCACCGCCCACGGCCAGGCCATCCGCTTCCCGGAGAGCGAGGTACGCGACACCGGCCGCGCCACCCAGGGCGTCATCGGCATCCGCCTGCGGCGCGGCGACCGGGTCGTGAGCCTGGCGGTCGTCGCCGACCCCGGCCAGACAGTGGACGGCCACGGCACGCAGCTGCTGGCGATCAGCGAGACCGGCTTCGGCAAGCGCACGCCGGTCGTCGAGTACCCCCGGCAGGGACGCGGCGGCCAGGGCGTCATCACGCTCAAGGTGACCGAGAAGACGGGCGAACTCGTCAGCCTGTGGCCCACCCAGGGCGGCGAGGAGCTGTTCGTGCTCTCCGAAGGCGGCATCCTCATCCGCACCCGCATCGACCAGATCAGCAGCTACGGGCGCGCGTCGCAGGGCGTGACGATCATGCGCATGGGCGCCGGCGACCGGGTCGTGCAGGCGATCGTGCTGCCGGCCGACGATCAGGTGGCGCAGGTGGCGCAGGCGATCGTCGATGCCGCGCCGAACGAAGACGGGGACGCGTGAGCGGCGCGCGGCCGAGCATCGTCCTCGACTGCGACCCGGGGCACGACGACGCCCTGGCGATCGCGTTCGCGGGGCGTCACACCGAGCTGCTGGGCATCACCACGGTGGCCGGCAACGTGCCGCTGCCGCTCACGACCCGCAACGCGCTGGCGATGCGCCGCGTCCTCGGGCTCGAGGTGCCCGTGCACGCCGGCAGCCCGCGGCCGCTGGTGGCCGAGCCGCGCACCGCGGAGTTCATCCACGGGGCCTCCGGCCTCGACGGACCCGAGCTTCCGGCCGACCTCGGGGAACCCGACTCGCGCGACGCCGTCGGCTTCATCGTCGACACCGTCCGCGCGCGACCGGGCGAGGTGTGGCTCGTCGCCACCGGGCCGCTCACGAACGTCGCCCTGGCCCTGCGCACGGCCCCCGACCTGGCCGCCTCGCTGGCCGGGATCTCGCTCATGGGCGGGGGCCTGGCCTTCGGCAACGTGACCGCGGCGGCGGAGTTCAACGTCCTGGTCGACCCCGAGGCCGCCGACGTCGTCTTCCGCAGCGGCGTGCGCCTCGTCATGGCGGGCCTCGACGTCACCCACCAGTGGCCGATCGGTCCCGACGACCGGGCCCGCCTGCGTGCCGCGGGCGGCCGCGTGGCGGCGTTCTGCGCCGACCTGCTCGACTTCTACGGCGCCGCCTACGCGCGTGCCTTCTCCGGCGAGCCCGCGGGCCCGCTGCACGACCCGGTCGCCGTGCTGGCGCTGACGCACCCCGAGGTGCTCGAGGCGGAGCCCCACCACGTGGTCGTCGAGCTGACGGGCCGCCACACGCGCGGGATGACGCTGGGCGACCGGCGCGGGGTGCGGGGCGGCGAGCCGCCCAACGTGGAGGTGCTCACGCGCATCGACGCGGCGGCCGCGACCGCGCTGCTGGTCTCGACGCTGGCGGCGTACGACTGAGCACCGGCCCACGGCCCACGCCCCGCCACGCCGGGCCTCGGTTAGCATGGGCGCCGGTGATCGAGTTCAGGCACGTCACCAAGACCTACGCCCGCACGCACACCCATGCGCTGCGCAACGTCGATTTCTCGATCGGCAAGGGCGAGTTCGTGTACATCACCGGCCACTCCGGCGCCGGCAAGAGCACGCTGCTCGCGCTCGTGCTGCGGCGCACGGTCCCCACCGAGGGCGTGGTGTCGATCGCCGGGCAGGACCTCGCCCGGCTGCGCGACGGGCAGCTGCCGCTGCTGCGGCGGCGCATCGGGATGGTCTTCCAGGACCACCGGCTGCTGCCCAAGCTGTCGGCCGCCGACAACCTGATCTTCGCGCTGCGGGCCACCGGCGCGCACGGGCAACTCGAGCAGAAGGCCCTCAACGCCCTCCGGCAGGTCGGTCTGGCGCACAAGCGCAAGGCCTTCCCCATCGAGCTCAGCCTCGGCGAGCAGCAGCGGGTGGCGATCGCCCGCGCGCTCGTCACCAACCCGCCGCTGCTGCTGTGCGACGAGCCGACCGGCAACCTCGACCCCGACACCAGCTGGGAGATCCTCGAGCTCCTCAGCGACGTCAACATCAAGGGGACGACCGTCGTGGTCGCCACCCACTCGCGCGACCTGGTCGACGCGATGAAGCACCGGACGCTGGTGCTGCGCAACGGCGAGCTCGTGCGCGACGACGATCGCGGCGGTTACTCGCTGTGACGACCGGCGACCCGGTGGGCCCGCTCAGACCTGACTGACGGTGTAGTCGAGGCGGTCCTCATCGACGATCATCTCCAGGAACTGGCGCTGGGCGAGCGCGTCGATCATCGCCAGCGAGTGCTCCCTGTCGACGTAGATGCCGTCCTTCATGACGGTGTGCCCGTACACGCCGAAGCGGTGGCCCGCCTGCCGCACGAGCTGCGGCTTCTCGTACCACCAGGTCTTGGTGTCGGGGTCGTGGTAGAAGAAATCGTCGAAGTACTGCATTCCGGGGGTCGGCCCGGCGTGGGCGAAGTGCACGCCGTGGTGGACGACCTCGCGCGGGAAGCTGCGGAACCAATCGGCCAGGTCGTCGGGCAGCGGCACGCCCCCGCGGTCGGCGCGGAACTCGTCGTGCTTGAGGCCCCCGCGGGTGCCGAGGTCGTAGTTGTGCAGCAGCGCCGCCTCGTCGTGGTTGCCGAGGATGATCTGCAGGTTCCCCTGGGTCTTCGCGACGAAGTCCCTGAAGCGGTACAGCTCGCGGATCTGCGCGCGGGCGGCGCGGCGCAGGTGGTCGGGGTCGCTCGAGTCGTAGGGGTCGGCCCCGACCGCGATCGCATAGGCGCGCTGGTCCTTGTAGTGCACCAGATCGCCGACCAGCACCACGCGGTAGCGACCGCTGAGGACGGCCTCCGTCGGCTCGTAGGTAGGCGTCGCCACCGAGGCGGCGCGCAGGACCGACCACAGCTCGGCCCACATCCCGTGGACGTCACCGACGGCCAGGACCTTGATCACGCGGCGGCCCCGGGAGGCGGTTCGGCCGGCGGCGCGCCCGCCTCGTCGGCGCGCGGCGCCGCGGCGAGCAGCAGCTGGCGCAGGGCCGCGTAGAGCTCCCGCGCGGCCTGCGGATCCTTGCCGTAGCCGCCGTGCTTGACCAGGATGCGCGCGGCCTCCAGCCCCTGTCCCTGCGCCTTGAGGCGCTCGATCAGGCGGTCGATCATCTGCTGGCCCTCGGGTTTGGCCGGCGGCTCCGTGAACGCGTCCTCGGTCGGGACCGCGGTCCCGGACGGCGCGCCGGCGGTGGGCGCGCTCGCCCCGGCCCGCGCCGCCCCGTCGAGGGCGCCCTCGGGCCCGCCTGCACTCGGGCGCTCGGGCGCGTGGAGCGGCTCCAGCGTCTCCGGGTCGCACGCCACCCAGGCGCTGACCCCGGCGGGCCACGGGGGCGTGGCGCCGAAGCGTTCGGCCGCCCGCGCCAGGGCGATCGCCGCGGTGGCCTCCGGGCCGCCCGCCAGCGCGGGACCGGCGACGGCGCCCTTGGTCACGCCGTCGACCACCAGGTGGCAGGCGATCGCGTCCCCGGGCATGGCGGCGTAGCTGACGCTCCAGCCGCGGGCGCCGCGGGCGGCGTCGAGGCGCGCGTGGAGGGCCCCGGCGCCCACGCGGGGCACGACGCGGACCTCGTCGCCCGCGTCGCCGACCTCGACCACGGTCCACGCGATCGCGTCGTCACCGAAGGGATCCTCGAGGGACGGGGGGGAACCATCGAGCGGGGGCTGGCCGGCGCGCGACCGGTCGGGCACGGACACGGCGACATGCTAGCACGGTCCCCGACGCGGCTCGTGGCGCCTCGCGGCCCCGCTCGGGCGAGCGTCACCCCGCTCGCCGCCGGTCGGGACGAGCGGTAATGTGGGGGGCATGGCCCCATCCGCGACCCGCCCCGCGCTCCTGCTCGCGCTCGTGGTCCTGGCGCTGCTGACGACCGCGGCGGCGCAGTCCGGCGCCCAGGTGACGCTCCTCGCGCCCGACCGCCCCGAGGTCGGCGACATCGTCACGCTGGAGGCCACCGGTCTGCGTGACGTCGACCACGTGGTGCGCGTGGTGGCGCCCGACGGCGGCGAGACGCTGACGGTCGCCGCCGCCGTCGGCGGACGCCTGGCCGTCGACGTGACGCTGGAGCGGGTGGGCCGGCACCGGATCTGGTTGGAGGGCGTCGACATCGAGGCGGGCTTCTCCGTCACGGCCTCGGCAACCGGGTCGGGGACGCCGGCCCCATCGGGGACGCCGACCCCGTCGGGAACGCCGACACCGTCGGGGACGCCGGCCCCATTGGGGACGCCGGCCACTACCGCACCGGCAGGGTCCTCGCCGGCGACGGCGCGCGAGCCCACGGATCCGTCCGCGACGCCGACGGGGCCGGCGCCCGCGGCCGACGGCCGGCCGGCGCCGAGCGAGGACGCGGTCACCCCCGTCCCGACGCCGACGCCCGACCTGAGCGGCCTCTCGCTCGACGTCGACGCCAACGTCGTCACGGCCCGCGGCGACGACGGCCGCGTGCGCTGGCAACTGCCGTTCGCGCCTGCGAGCGGCGTCACCCACGCCGCCATCGCCCACCGCGACGCGGTGTGGATCGCCCACGGGCACCAGGTGCTCGAGGTCGACCCCGCCAGCGGCCGCGTGCGCACGCGCACGGCCACCGCGGGCACCGTGCTGGAGCTCGTCCCCATCGGCACGGGCCTCAGCGTGATCAGCGAGGTCGCCGCCCCCGGTTCGCCGTTGACCGTCGAGGCGCGCCTCGAGGCCGGCCGGTTGCAGCCGCCCGCCGTGTTCGACGCCAGGAGCGACCTGTTCGACGCGCTGCGGCAAGAGGCCGAGGTCGGCGATCCGGCCGCTCGCCTGGCGCTCGACCGCACCAACCCCTTCCTGCACCTGCGGGCCGCGCAGGTGGCACCCACCGAGGCCGAACGCGCCTTCGCGACGTCCGAGGCGATCGCCGCGGCGACGACCTTCTACGACCTCGCGCGCCTGGCGCGCGCGTTCGCGACCGAGGGCTGGTGGGACGCGGCCGACGCCGCCATGTCCGCCGCGGCGGAGGACTTCGCGCTGCGCGGCTACGACCCGGACCTCCTGACCTCGCCCGAGGCGCACGAGCGCTACGGCTTCCCGCTGCGACCCATGGCCGACGCCCTCCGGCGCGGCGACCTCGACGCCGCCCGGCTGTGGGCGCCGTGGCTCCACGCCCTCTCCGGGCCGGACCTCCCCGGCGTCGGCGGTGAGCTCCGCGCCTTCGCGACCGCGCTGGCCAACCGCGGCGACCGCGAGGAGGCCGCGCTCTGGCGCGACCGGGCCGCGGAGCGGACGAACACGGCCGCCGGAGACGCCGTGGCGCGCAACGCCCTGTTGCTGGGCCGCAGCGGTGGGGTCGCCGCCACGGCGCTGGCGATCGCCTTCTTCTTCCTGCACCTGGTGCTGGTCGCGAAGTACCAGCGCGCGCAGGGCCTCGCCCGCCGGCAACGCCTCGAGGCGGGCCAGCGGCCGCTGCCGCTGCCGTGGCTGCGGGCGATCCGCTTCTACGGCGCGACCGAGAAGCTGGTCCTGGTGGTCGTGCTGGCGCTCGCCTACACCACCGTGGCGCTGGTCGGCTGGGTCCAGCGCGGCGATCCCCTCACGAACGCCGCCGCCGCGGGTCACCTCGGGAGTCCGCTCGCGACGGCCCTGTGGTCCAGCGCCGACGGGGACGCCGCCAGCCTCGCGTGGGTGAACGCCTACCGCTCGGACCGCGCCGGCCACGACGAGCTCGCGCGGAGCGCGCCGAGCGGATCGCTCGACGCCCGCCTGCTCGAGCCGGTGGTGACGGCGCTCGCGCAGGGCGAGCCGGTGCCGACGCCGTCGCCGGTGACCCTGCGGGCCGCCGCGGCCGGCAGCTGGTACGGCTTCGTCGCCGACGCCTTCGTGCAGCCCCAGCTGCTCCTCGACGACCACCTCGTCCTGCTCGGGTTGCCCGACTGGAGCTGGCCCGCCCAGCTGCTGCTCTTCTGGCTCGTCGCGCTGTGGCACCTCGCCTGGCTGCTGATCCCCCGACCGCGCTACGCGGCCGACGCGCCGCGGCCCGCGGCCTACGAGCTGTTGGCGCTGCTCGTGCCCGGCAGCGGGCAGGCCGACGAGCTCTACGGCGTGCTGCTGCTGGTGCCCTGGGCCCTGTTCGGGATCGACGTCCTCAGGCAGCTCTTCGGGGGCGCGAGCGCCCTGGGCATCCCGCTCGACGCGGGCCTCCTCGTCTTGGGGGTCCTCTACCTCGTGAACGTCCTCGCCTGGGCGGCCGAGTTCGTCTCCGTGCGCAGGCGCCTCGCGCAACTCAGGGCCGACCGCCCGGAGCTCGCGCGCGCGTTCGGCCTCAGGCCCAGCGGGCCGGCGGCCCAGCAGGAGCTCGAACGCGCGTGAGGCGGCCGCCGTCGGCGGCGAGCGGCTACCTGCTCGTCTTCGCGGCGGCGCTCCTGTGGAGCCTCATCGGGCCGTTCTCGCGCTCGGTGCTCGACGCCGGCATCGACCCGCTGGAGATCGCCTTCTGGCGCGCGGCGATGGCGGGCACCGCCTTCGCGCTGCACGCGCGGCTCAGCGGCCAGGCGCGGCTGCGCCCGTGGCCCGCCGGCGGCCGCGACTTGGCGGCGCTCGCCGCCTTCGCGCTCGTCGGGGTGACCCTCTTCTACGCCGCCCTCGTGCTGGCGATCGACGCCGGCGGCATCAGCTTGGCGTTCGTGCTGCTCTACACCGCCCCGGCCTGGGTCGTGCTGCTGGCCGGGCCGGTGCTGGGCGAGCGCGCCACGCCACGACAGTGGAGTCTGGTCGCGCTCTCGATCCTCGGCGTCGCCATGGCCGGCGTGCTGCCCACTTTCCTCACCTACTCGGACACGAACACCCTGAGCGAGCAACGCTCCGGGGCGGTGGCAGCGGCGCAGCTCACCGCGGAGGCCCTGCGTCAGGCCGATCCCGGGAGCCTGCCCTCGTCCGGCTCCTCGGCGGTCCAGGTGATCCGGGTCGGCGAGCGGGACTTCGAGGTCCAGAGCCACTACTGCCTGCGCCCCACCTATTGCGGGACGGACAGCCGTCACCTGACGATCGAGGTCTTCTATGGCGGACGGACGATCTACTCGGTCGAGACCGTCTATACGCGGCTCCGCTGACCGCGCGCGCGGCTACTCGCTGATCGAGGTGCTCACCGCGCTGGCGGTGGCGTCCGTGGCGCTCGGCGCTGCGCTCACGCTGACACTCTCGAGCCGGGAGGGCTACACGAACGACCAGAACCGAACCCAGATCAACCAGAACCTCCGCGGGTCGCTGGACCTGATGGGGATCGAGGTCCGCCAGGCGGGTGAGCGGCTGCCTTCCGATTTCCCCGCGCTGGAGATCGGCGACGG
>Ga0180436_10003365_pt1 | contig 14711 bp, 15 predicted proteins | sample SS_ome_2_FD_132434 | JGI IMG/M metagenome (GOLD analysis project Ga0180436, IMG submission 132434) | Hypersaline lake sediment archaeal communities from the Salton Sea, California, USA - SS_3_S_2 metaG | ecosystem: Environmental > Aquatic > Non-marine Saline and Alkaline > Hypersaline >...
AATATATATTTCTTCCTCTCGAAGGAATACATATCATTATTTATGAATCGATATTTAAATACTATAATTAATAGTTATAGAAACATCAATAAATTGGAGGTGACGAGAGAGATGAAAGCACAATTTGGCTTCATCGGTCAAGGTGACTTCATGGGGCAACCCATGTCGAATAATCGGGCAAAAACGGTGAACATCTCGCAATATACGAGAAAACACCGTGCTAACTTAATCCTTAACAAGATTAAGCAGTGTAACGCATACTCCCTGAAACCAATATGGAATATAATGGGGGCACGAGTGTCCGACAACTCTCGGGGAGAGTTGATGATGTATGCTGAACTGTACGGTGACGTACAGAACTATGAGATAAAAAACTCGTAGGATAACAAAATTGAGACCCCGGAGCAATCATGGGTGTTGTGGTAAGCCTTATCATCCTTGCAGTTGGTGTTTTTGCGTTCTTTGTAACACTCAACGAAGTGAACAATGTCGCAGATAACAGCGATACTGCAAATGCAGTGGCAAACGTATCTCAGACAGGTAACTCCGTATTCAACATCATTGGTATAGTGTTGATTATCGGTGCTATCATGTCAATTGTCGGACTCGTATATAACTACGTCCGATAAAGCGTAAAGATACATTTCCGACAAAAACCGAGAACACCTCCTAGAGTGTGTTCTCTCTTACTTTATTTTATGGAGGAAAAAAATTATGGACTTACAAGGCATGCCCGCTATGGTTATGACCGCCGTAGTTTGTTTAATTATACTTGCAGTTGGAACATTTGCGTTCATGGTTACATCTAACGAAATTGGTGTAGATGAAACTCAGGTCCAGCAATTCACAGTTTCCGACTCTACTGTTGCTAAAAAATGTAGCCTCGACCTTATGCCAGCAAGCATCACATTAGTACAAAAATACGATGGATTCACCTGGCAAACTGTCAGTTCAAGCTATTATTCTGTTGACGGCAACGTTGTAACGGTACAACCTGGTGGCATGAGCTAAATACGAGGTTTCATTATGCAAACCTTTTCTAATTTTTTTAAAAACAACAACAACAAGAGAATAATTACTATTACGCTTATTTGTTTCTTAATCGGAACGTTCTTTATTCAATCACATTATCAAGCAGGTGCTCCACCCCTTCCTTACGATTGGACTACATCATCAAATGTAGATACCTACTCAGCAGGTAATCCCTACAGAGCTGGAATGTATTTCAAAAACACCACCAACGATTATTGGTACTTCTACGTCAACAACGCTGGCGACCTCGGTTGTAAACACAACACAACCGCTACTGCCGATAGCCCACCAAACTTCTCAGGTTCCGCAACTACATTGGACAACGGTCATAATGTATATCGAATATCATATGTCTTTAAAGTTGCTAATGATTCCATTTATATTTATTACATAACAGTTAATCAAATGAAATATTGTCAATACACAGATGGTTCTTGGGGTTCACCTAAAGAATGTACAGGTTGTACTGGCATTTTATCACACGATGCTCAAGGATGTCAATGGGACGCTAACCCCCACGACCAATACTGGCTTTCTTATAGTACAGGCTCAGGCGCTTCTACTGCTTGTTATGTAAGAAATTCATCTGACGGTGTTACATGGAATGCTCCTGTACAACTTGGCTCAAGTGGTCAACATGGATTAACCCTTACTGTATACAACAATGAATTATACGGTTTTTTTGGTTGTTCAAACGGTACTATTGGTAGTAGAAAATTCAACATTGATACAGGATGGGGTTCAAAAACATATCCAAAAGACGATGCCTACTCACGAGGTTTCCTTCATTCCTGTTTAAACTATGATGATGGTGTTTATGTTTTAAAATCTAACTTTTCTCCGGGCAACTTCCAATTCGGAATTCGATTTTGGATGCCCAGAAGTTTGTCAGTCCCTGATATAGAAGAAACATACGAGGTGATTATAACTGTATCAATTCACACATAACGGTAACTACTTCATTAGTTACAAAACAACGACCAAGACGGAAAAAGAACAAAATAGTCCCTATCTTGGAGGGTTACAAAGGAGATGTCACATGAAAAAAATACTAGCAATCGGCATCGCACTGCTCATGGTGAGTTTCCTGCCAATGAGTATGGCAGATGAAGAAATCAGTGGTACTTTTACACCAACTGGTGGTACGCTTTCCATTTCGGTAAACAACACGACTCCTGCTTTTGGTAGCATCAATTTAGGTGCCTCAAGTCAAGTGTCTGACATTAACGTTACTAATGATGGAACAGTTAATGCATCAATCACTTGTACCGCTCAAAAAGGTCCTAACGATTGGGAACTTGTTGCCGGAACCGCAAGTCCAACTGGCACCAACCAATTCTGCATTAACATGAAAGTGGAAGCTGGAGGATTTGTTGATATCCAAAGCCAACAGACCTTATCTGCTGACCTACCGCCAACGCCATATACTGCCAACTCGACCTACTATGCCTTGAAAGTCTTTGTCGGGGAATACACAAATCAAGGCACCCCTAGCGAGCAAACGGTATACGCCAACCTCACGGTGACGGCAGTATCCTAAACGGAGACACACCATGTACGGAAGTAAAAGTATCCTGACAGCATTCTTCTGTTTCTTGCTGTTAGGGTACATCTTCTGTACCCCTTTCGTGGGTGCAGAAAATATACCATTAACGGAAAAAGAAAAAAAATCAATGTCCGGAGATAATATTGTAATATCAAACGGCATCGCTGTTCATGTATTCAATTTTACTGAAAGCGACACGCTTGAATCAGTTGGATATTTCGATGTACTTAATCCTATGAATCATTCCATAGCTATCAAACTAACAATCGACACAACCCTCAGCACAGTCGACCTTGATACTGATAAAAATCCACGTATTCATAAAACGATATCAAAAAATGTTTACTTCGAAGAATATCCTTATGATAGTTGGATTGAACTCAGCGAAACATCATTCACAATTGACCCTGAATCAAAATATCGTGTAGAATATTCCGTCAATCCCCCAGAAGGCAAAAAAGCTTGGGATATCATTGACGGCGACATAACAAAAGGATTTCTCGGATACATCAACATCAAAGATGACGAACTTGCCAACGAACAAGCAACCGTCAAAGTAGGAGTCAACTACAACTACAAGATATTTACACTATTTCAAGGAGCTCCTGAAGAAGCAAACAATCCTTTCGGAGGATTTGGAATATTTTTCATTCTTGGTATAGCAATATTAGCGATTGGTGCAGTCGCATATTTGTTTTTGCACATACAGCATAGAAAACGAAAAAGTGAAGAAGCATGAATAAAAAATTCGTATTAATAATTTCAACCTTTATCATCCTCGGGATATTCTTCAATCCCGTTCCTTACGGCTACTCGCCAATGGGAACAATTACTGTACAACCTACACCATCAAATCAATCATCAGGTGTACAGATATATCCCTTACTATATGCAATCGTAAATAACTCAGATGGTGATTCGTTCAATATCACTTGGATGACCAACGCTACCGAATATGGTGGCTCATGGACTATTATTAATACGAATAATTCCGTGACAAACGGAACATATACATTCCGACCTCTTTTCAATCAATCAGTTACCAACTATTACTGGCGAATATGTGTTTTAGAGGACGGCACATGGACAAATAAAACCTACAATTTTACAACACAATCATATCAATGGTCAACTTGGAGCCCAGCGTGGCACTTTACATTCAGCAATGACGAACCAACGAACTTTACCAGTCTTGCTTACAATGAAACAGTTATCAACCTTACTTGGACAACAGGTAACCAAGGAGCAGATAGCACCGTTATTGTACGCAACGCAACTGGTAACGAATCATACCCAACACCTTCCAATGGTACAATCATCTATAACGGAACCCTTGAATATTACAATGATTCTCAACTTACACTTGGAACCCGCTATTACTACACAGCATGGAGTTGGAATGAAACCTATCAAAACTTTTCCGTAGATTATGCACAAACATCAGACGTAACTTTGGGTGGACTTGGAATATGGGACGAATTTCCGGTGAACACATCAACAAGTGTTACCCGACCACCAGGAAACTTTAGCGCTCATATTAACGGTAGCACCCACATTTATTTCTATTATGTTAATCACACACCCGTCAATCCCACTTGGACTCTAATCAATAATTGGAGCGGAACTTTAACCGATGGGTATTACAGCGTCAATGTATCCACAGGATACGGCGTATCATTCATTTGGGGAAACACGACCTATACTTGGTCGATTAATATAACAAACGATGGAGGAGAATGGCTAAACAAAACATTCACTTACACAACATACGCAACCGTAACAAGCGGTGCAAATGCTCGTTACGACATCACAAATGACGGCGCATCAATCAATGCTTTAGATTTAAGTTTTGATTGGGCACATCGTACTGTTGGTGGTTATGCCACCTACAACGGTTATTACGATGTCAATAATGATGATGCCGTAAACGCCATTGATTTATCGTTTATATGGAGTGAAGTATAAAATTAGAATAAATGTATAAGAGGAATAGAAAATGAAAAACAAAAAAATATGCAAAAAAGCTGGTGATATGCTGATTGGTGTCATGTTATTGTCATCATTTCTTGCACTTATTGTATCACCCACAATCGCGGATGAACCACAAGTAGATGACACTCGTATGGGTTGTGATTTAAACATGGCCTATGCTATTGTCAATCAATCATTCAATGTTACCGTGTGGTTAAATCCCGACCCTGATGAAATCATCGATTCATGGGTATTAGGCAGTTTTGAATTCAATCAAACATCAACACATCTTGCGAATGTAACACATTCCACTATTGGTGGATTTTGGGATACGGGTTTTGATTATAACGGAACGATGCTCAACAAATGGGATGTCCTTAAAGACGCACAAGCATTTACAATGACGCCTGCTGATGAAAATCGTACCGCTTTACGTGTTGATATGAAAGCGCTTAATCCTGGTCTTCTTTGGATTAATCTTACCGATGTTCAAGGAGCCGCCGGTGGGTCATTCATTCACATGGTACCGTTTAACACAAGTATGATGATTTATCCTGCCCGGCCTTTCTCATTCTCGGCAACATCATATAATACAACACAAATCAATTTATCATTCACTCAAGGACCTGGTGATGATAAAATTGTTGTTTGCGCTTCAACATCAACTTATCCCCCAAATGCTCAAACAGGTGTCATTTACAACGGGACCGGAACCAATTTTTCACATGACGGTTTAGACCCTGACACTCGTTGGTATTACAGTGCGTGGGGATATAATACAACCGCCGGTATGCTCAGTTATGATAATGCAACCGCCACTGCTCGAACCCAATCATTACACAATTTCACATTCCAACATGAGAATCCAACAAATGGTTCTGAAAACCAAACTGGAACAGCTTACAATTATAACGTATCAATAAACGTCACCGTAAACAACAACGGTAGCAACAATTACAATTGGTGGATTAATACAACAAATAGTGATGCTTGGCACGGCACAAACCGTACTTACAACACTTCAACTCCAGTACAACATATGGCTGGATTATCACACAACACTTGGTATTGGTGGAACGTTACTGTAAAAGATGGAATGGGTGACAGGTCACAAGCAAATTATACCTTTAAAACAGGAACCGGTGGAGGACAACGACCCAATGCAACATCACCAAATCCTGCAAACGCCAGTACTGACATTGCTACATCTTTGAATCTTATGCAATGTACAGTTACGGACTATGATGCCGACCCAATGAATGTATCATTTTATTGGCTCAACGGTACATTAATTGGTACTGACACAAATGTTGCAAACGGTTCAACAGCAAGTATCACACCATCGTTATCACTCAACTATTCCACAACATATTATTGGTACGTCAACGTAACCGATGGTAACGTAAACAACACCCAACGAAAACTGTGGCATTTCACTACAGGAAATGCAACACTTACAATTGCAAAATCAGTTGGTGTCGGCGGTCGTGTACCTTGGGGTAATACAAAAATAAATTATTATATTAATGTAACAAATCAAGCAGCTAATTTAACAAACGTATACGTCAATGAAACATATGATTCCGACTTTTCGTATCTAACCGCAACACCATCACCTGATTCTGGTACTAACAAATGGATTATTTCAACACTCAATGAAAGTGAAACTTGGTCACTCGTTATCACTGGTTTCCTCAAAAACGATACCGCAAACGGTTCATCTGTTATTAATACTATTACCGCTGATAACCAATACGTCAACACCTCAACTGCTACTAATACAATCAATTTATCATTCACCGTTACAAAACGCGCTAATATGTCTTCGATTCGTTGGAACACCAGTTATGTACAATATTGGGTTAACGTATCAAACACTGGTGATATTCCGATACACAACCTGAGTGTTTACGATACCTTCCCATCCAACATGACCTTTGCGTCAGCGAATTATCCAGGTACATCAACCTTCTGGCTTTCAACGTTGAATTCAAGTCAAACGAAATATCTCATAATCAACGTGACAACATCATGGAAGGATACCGCTGAAAAATTAGTCAATACGACACGTTATTACAACAACGTCACCGTAAATGGTACTGAAGCGGGTGATGTCAACGCGACAAGTTACCTTTATTGCGGTGCTCAAACAACGATGCTAAAAATCACCTATAAAGCTGACGTAACCAATGTAGTAGAAATTGGCAATTCTGTGCTCAGTATAGTAGGAGTGATTCTTATAATCGCCGCTATTATGCTTATTGTTGCTGTTGTTTACAAGTCTGGTTACCTCGGAGGTGGTGGATAGGTAAGTGGTGGTTTATGATGAAGGGGATTCGTCCTCACCTTGTCCCCTTCTTTCATAAACAACAACAAAAACCTATAGGAATGATTTCATGAAAAGGAAAACGAAATTCCCAAATTTTTACGATTTGAACTACAAACAAGCCGTTCGGTTTTATGATTTAAAACCATTTGGTGATATCGACCGTGATGGTGTAGTTAATTCTCGTGATTGCCGACCTTTCAACCCGTTTCGACAAGATGAACCAACGGATTTTTCTTTTCAAAGCGAAATCGATTCTGGTACCTATCAATCGGATGTTTATCCTGCAAATTATCAAATCGATGAAGAAATGTTTTCCGAACGTGCCAGAAAAGGTATTCAACAGGATATGCCTACGTTACAATACACACCTGCACCAGAAGGCGGTGAATTAATCGGACAAATCGTTAAAGCAAACAAAAAAACAATCGAAAAAGACAAAACAAAATCAAAATCCACTACGACTCCTGAAACTGAAAAAACCAAAACAAAACGAAAATACACCCGCCGAACTACACCAGGTCCTTTCTATGTATTCACCAAACGTAAAGGTGTTTGGAGCAAACAATTGAAAACTGATACTATCAGCGATGCTGAAAAATATGTCCGTCAATACAAACAATTACCTGATATTCAAGATGCCACGTTTTCTGACAACCTCGCTTATCTTGAAATACTCAATAAAAAAACACCTATTCGTGATATCGCAAAAGGTATCGAAAAAGGTGCAACGATGTTTTGGCGTACAGGAAAATCATATGCTGAAAAACAAAAATTCGGTGAAAACCTACAATCAGGATTATCAATAACACCTGAAGGTAGATACGCCGCTGGTTACACCGCCGGACGAATTACTGAACCTTCATTACGCAGTCCTTACCAAACACCGGAATGGAATAGAGCATCACCTGAATCCACTCCAGCACTCACCGGACAACGCGCTCTTGCAGTGCATCGACCTTCTACTACCGCCCAACCAACACGCATCAATCCATTCGAAACACCATCAATGTATGAGGAAGAAATCACACCTGATTACATACAAAATATAAAACCACGGGTACAACCTCAATACCAATCACACCAGCCCTCTTATACACCTCACGTTCCAGGTCCGTATGATGAACGTGAAATAGAGGTTAAAGACCCGCTTGGTATTATGAAACCTCAACATGATTATCCTTCCATTTATCAAACGCGTGATGCAATGGCGGACCCAAATCGTAAAGTTCCTTCAGCAGGATACGGTCAGAAACGTGTACAACGATATGCCCCTGTTACGGCATATCAATCATTTCTTAACAAACCACTCATTACCGGTGACGCTGTATCAAATCTGCAAGGTTATGCTATCAAAAAAGGAAGCGGTTTCGGTATGACTAATTCACCTTTTTCAATGAATACAATGGCAAGACGACCTCGAGGTATAGGATTATCTGGCGGTCAACCAATGCTATTCGAAACGAAACAAGGTTTGTTGCAACGTCAACCGCCAAATCTCGACCTTCGTGCTCGAGGTTTAGCAATCACACGACCGGTACCTGAACAACAACCACAACAACGAAGCTTCTTTACAGGATTTAAACAATTCAAATTTATTGGATTAAATCTTAACCAACCACTCCGTTTCTCAACGCCAGGATTCCGTGGTTTACGATTTTCAGCGCTTTCCCCACAAATTCAACGACCACAAATTACACAAACACAACAAATCCCAATGCAAGGTCGACAACAACCTATACCGCAACAACAACCGCAACCAATAACACCCAGACAATTACAACCACAACCAATGCAAGTGCAACGAGCACAATCATTACAACCCCAACCTTTACAACAACAACGTCAACTGGTACCTGAACCACAACAATATTACCAACAACAAGAATATCAACCACAACAACAAATGCAACAATATCCACCGCAGTATCAACAACAACCAGAACCAGAACAATATCAACCACAGCAACCACCGCAACCTGAATATCAACAACAATATGAACAATATCAAACCCCACAATCTGAATATGAATATGAAGAAGAAGAAATGGTTCAACCGCGAGGTGGAAACACATGAAATTGATGTATAAAGAATCAGAAGAAGGTATGAAAAAAGTAAGTGCTGATGCAAAAGATTTATACCGTTATTTCAAACGCAAATATCGAATAAAACATCCAAAATCAATACCAGCGCACATTCCTTATGAAAAAATTATTGACAATAAAGTTTACACTTTTCATTCAAAACATTTCATTGAACGCCGTGCTCAAGAAGAAGCAGTACGATTAAGAAACCGAGGATATTATTCTCGTATATTCAACATTCGAGGAGATATTGTCGTATATAAAAGGAGGAAATAAATAATGACAGATATCATGTATTATCCAGGAATCAGCGAAATCATCCGCGGTTACTTCGATTATTATGGTGAATTACCAGTTGAAGAAGCCATTCAACATCCTGAGATAATAAAAATTATTGAAGACGCTTTTAAAACAACTGATACAAAACGAAAACCCACTCAAGATGAAATTTATTATCACATTCAAAAAGCTTACGAACTACCACCACAACAAATACAAGAACAACAAAATGTAGCATCACCAATGCGTAATCCTTGGGATTGGAGTTCATCAGGTTTTCGACCACGAAACATGTGGGGTCCTAAAAACGCGCCTGAAGAAAAACATCAATACATAGAACGTGGTGCAATGTTCAATCAACAAGATTATCAATGGCGACCTCAAAACTTTTGGGCACCACGAAAACGCCGAATGGAATATACAGAAGAGGAATATGAAGGATACTGATACCTATGAAACCTGATTATTGGCGTCCACCAACATCGAATTCGATTGCCCAAGCGATATACTATTATTACGCCTTTAACGAAAAGGAAATGAAAAAACTTGGAAAACGACTCGATAAATCCGTTCTTAAAGCGAAAAAACACGCCTTTAACGAAAATATACTACACGAAGAAAAACAAAAAGATATTGATTACATCATTAATCATTTGAAAAAAAAATACGCAACATCCGACACCCCTATCACTCCACAAGTCGAGGAACATTTACGAAGCATATTTCATGAAAAAATTGGTGATTGGTATAATTATGACATTCAACCAAAAACCAAACGAGGTAAACGACCGTCACCTTCCACTAGCGCTTCAACTGTCAAAGTAGGAACAATCAGGTATGGTGGCGACAAAAAGAAATGGATTTGTAAATCATACAAACGTGATGGTAAAACCGTCAAACATTGGGTGCGTTACAAAAAGTGATAAACATGTCATGGAAAGAAATACCAGTATATCGAATAAAAAACGCAAAAACATCATTACATAAAGGCGACCAAATATGGTATTCAAAAAACGACTTTGGGTTTTACATAAAAAAATTCACTGTACAAGTATCGATGGAAAAAAACCCAACAGTTCCGTTTGGTTGCCGGCGAAATCAAACACTTATTGGTATTTGGGACCCACAGAAATTTGGTGCCTCAACTGACATCAACGTGCTTATTCCAAAAAATAAAATTGTAAAAGTAAGACGAGAGGTGAAAAAATAATGGCTCAATATTGGGTAACGCAAGTGCATGTCAAACATGGCGCGTTGCATAAGCAATTAAAAATTCCTGAAGGCAAGAAAATACCGATGACGTTATTGAAAAAAATCAAAAACACCGAACTCGGTGATACCATAAAAAATCCTACCAAAACAGGCAAGCAAAAATTCCGTGTAACACCGTTGTTAAAAAAACGCGCTGTTCTTGCTTATAATTTCAAAAGAATGAAGTAAACATGACACGAATCTCCAATAGGCAATGTAGACATTACGTCAACGACAAAGAACCTTTCGATGCAAATCATATATTTGCTCGTAATGTAGATAGGTTTTACATTGTATATTCTTGGGGTTTGCACTTCCCGATGTATATTTATGACCGTGAATATGGTATTTGGTTCGGCAATCGAGACAAATATTCCAAATCAACATCAAAACATCAATCACAAGCGATGCCGTCCGATGATATTCAATGGCTCAATACAAACGAATTGCTAAAAATTATTACCACTCGTAGCGCTCCTTATTGGCTCCGGCGAAACGCATGGAACTTAAACGAAGAATCAAAAATAATGTTTCCAAGGAAGGAATTTCCATGAAAAGAAAAATCAATAATTATTGGCATATAAAGCCGTTGCATTTCAACATCGATTCCGACCATGATGGTGTTCTCGACCATGATGATTGTCGTCCTTTCGATTATCGAAAACAGGATGAATTTCCATCAATAGAAGTTAAAACAGAAAACTCAATATATAAATTAACATACTTTCCTTTTTCTAAACTATTTTCTCTGAAAAAAACTGACGGCTATTATACTCCAAGTGCAATAACGTTAGACGAAACCCAATTAGGTGTACCTAAAGTTGTATATGCCAACAACAATCATTATTTAGTTTTAAACAGGAGCGATGGTGGAGGTTACCGTACGAGTGCTTTATGGAACGGTAGAGAGGTAGAAAAATTCATCAAAAAATATGAGGGAACAACTATATGAAAAAAATAATCATCATCATAACTCTATTATTCATCTCTACAACAATCGTTCAATCCAATAATCCAATGGCAGGTTGTGATGTAGGATTATTACCTAACACCATCACTTGCACAGTTGCTGATGACATCAATGTAACAGCCTGGGTAAACACAACAAGCAATTTCGATTCCTGGTGTTTTTACAACATCACCCACAACGCAAATCGAGCAACAATAAATCATTCATGGGTGGATAAAGATGATTGGCCTTTTGAATATAAAGGAACCGCTTACACTGGTTATCTTATTGATATGCAAGGATTTACCATGTCACCAATCATCAATGTAAATACATCACTTGGTTACATAAATTATACAACAACCCATTGCGGTCGCATGTGGATAAACATCACTAGCGTTCAATGCCAATACGGCGGAAATCCTGTTACGATAAACAACATGTATAATACATCAATTACAATTTATCCTCAAAACATCACGAATCCTTCTGCTACAGGAGGACTTAATAAAATAGAACTAACATATGATACTCCTTATGATAATGTCACCATTCGTGGCAATCAATCAGGATATCCAACCACGCCTTCCGAAGGAACACTCGTTTATCAAGGACCAAACGCTTCATATAATCATACAGGTCTCGGTGACGGTGAAACTTGGTATTATTCATTATGGGGAAGCGATAACGTCAACGGACAACCTTGGTATTCACAATCCTATGTAACAACAACAGGAACGACACAATCACCGCCCATCATCTATAATTGTATTCCCTATTACGTCAATGCAACAGGAGTTGCTTTCAACATTACATTAGACATCACTAACGGGCAAGTCGCACTTATTGTATCTGAAAACGAAAACATGTCTTCTAACACAACCCATTGGGTAAACCTTACCGATATAGGAGTAAATACATCCTATAATTACCGTTTCCACTTATCAAATGATTTTACACCCAATTGCACTGTTTATTATCAATACAAAGCATTCAATAAATCACAACCAGATGTATTCACTAATACTTATTCAGGAAACATCACATTATGGGAACCGCAAATATCACTTTGGAATACAAACGGTTTCGTTGATGGTGTAACTGATGCCAGTTATTTTTACGTATACGGAAATACAACAATCACAATAAAAAATGGTGAATCTTTTGATGTTAATTACTATCTCGATTCATCATACAAAGGACAACAACATTCCGACATAAACGCAACAACATCATATCAATATACAACACTGGAACCAAACACATCATATAATTGGAGTATAACCGTATTGACGGAAGGACTAACAAACTACACCGCCACCAAACAATGGTCATTCACCACTTCTGCCAACATGTACAATATCAATCACTTTTATCCCAACTCCACTGAAATCACTCGACCACCATCTCAACTCAACGCCACTACTTCCGATAATTTTGTTGGGAATGTATCACAAGCATACAAATATTGGGGAGGAGAAAACAAATCAATCAACTATACAATATCCTTTTGGAATATGACGCCTGTTGTCGATTGTTGGACAACGTTACGACAATATGAAACAACTGATAATCCATTATATAACACATTTTATGGTACTGACTTCATTTGGGGTAATACGACATACAAATGGCGTATACAATCATTCGATGGTGTTGAATGGTACAATTATACCTACAATTACACCACCATTGAACGCGTTACCGAAGGAACAGGTCCTCGTAACGCAAGATACGATGTGAACAATGATGGCACACGCATTGATGTTTTCGATGTAAGTGTTGATTGGAATCATCGTACTACAGCTGGCTTTGCCCCTTATGAAGGAATTTATGATGTGACCAATGACGGCAATGTTGATGTATTCGATGTTTCCGATATATGGTCACAAAGAAGTATAGGATAAAAAACAAAAACATAGAAAAAAAAAGCGAGAGAGATAACATGAAAAAAATAAGCACATTGATAATATGTATAATGATGCTGGCAATGCTCTATCCTGTCACGGCGGATTTTGACCCGATGGCAGGATGTGATGTAGGTCTCAATCTTGTAGACCCTGGTTCTACCAGCCTCACAGTGGGTAGAACGTTTAACATCACGGAATATGTGAACACCACCGAAAATCTCGATGCGTGGATATCATACAACATCACTTGGACAAACCACCCGATTTGTGTGAATGTCCAAAACGTTTTCATCGACCAATCGGATTGGCCTTTTAGTGCCGATGGAACATATAACAACAATCATGGTTGGATAAAGAACACACAAGGTTTTAACACATCACCTTTCAACAACACCAACATGTCGTTGTCATACATCAATTTTACAACAGTAAAACCTGCTCGTTGTAGAATAAACATCACTTCATTCGCCGCTCAATTCGAAGGAAACGATGTTCCTGTAAACAACATTTATAACATTACGATTTTAATTCATCCACAAGACACGACAGGCTTTACTGCAACTCCTGGTCCAAAGAACATCACTTTGAATTGGACATTTCCTTCATATGCTGATAAAGTGTATGTGTATGCAAACGATACAACCTATCCGACAACTCACACAGGTTCTGATATTTACAACGGTTCTGCAACATCATACAAACATACAGGATTAGATTATGATGCAACATGGTATTATTCCGTTTGGACATACAACACCACCCACAGCCTTTGGTCACTTACCTATCAAACTGCAACCGGCACCACGTTTTCAGCGCCGAACCTTACTAAAAAATATCTTACAAATGCAACCTACGAAGGATTTGATTTAGCTGCTTGGTGTGAAACTGACGATGTAGATGCTAGCTTAGAAGTTTCCGAATCACCATCATTTACCTCAAGCACTTTATTCTGGGCAAACGCATCATCACGAACTGACCCAACCTACGGATATCAACATTTCTTCAACAGTGCTGATTTACACACCATTTTCACTAAAAACTGCACCGTATATTACAGAATTCGTTTATTCAACGAAACATATCATAATGCATATGTAAACAACACCGGTGAAATCAAATTATGGTCACCAAGCGTTTCTGTAGTAAATCCAACCGATGGAGCAACAGACGTTGATTATGCTTCTGTCAACTTACAAGCCGCTGTTACCACACCTTGGGGAAGTGCCGTTACTACCACATTCTATCAAGGTTCATATTCAAGTAAATCCGACCTCGGTTCAAGCGGTGGTGTAAATAAAACATATCAATACACCTGGACAAACCTCAATTCAAGTGAAACATACTATTGGGGAGCTTACGTTG
>Ga0180436_10003368_pt1 | contig 14704 bp, 14 predicted proteins | sample SS_ome_2_FD_132434 | JGI IMG/M metagenome (GOLD analysis project Ga0180436, IMG submission 132434) | Hypersaline lake sediment archaeal communities from the Salton Sea, California, USA - SS_3_S_2 metaG | ecosystem: Environmental > Aquatic > Non-marine Saline and Alkaline > Hypersaline >...
AGCGTCCACCCAGTGCCATACCATCTTTGATTTTGCCAAGCTGCTGGATCGAATCCGGAACCGTAAGCGTCATGGTCCTCCTCCTGAAGCAAAAATTCAATTGGTTTGACAATCAAAGTCTGTGCCAAAATTGATCAAATCGCAAAAAGTCCCACATGCCGTCACTCCCGCGAAGCCTCTCCCGGACTCCGATCCTGGAGCGGGAGTCCAGAACACCCTGAAAACACTGGATTCCGGCCTTCGCCGGAATGACGGGAAAGAGGAAAATCTGACTTCTTTACGACGCCATCAAAATTAATGCCTTCGAAAAAAACCGGATGAAACCGGCCGGGTGCTTCCTGTCAGCAATGACGTTTATATCCGTTATTTTGGAGACGAGCACTTTCAGGAAACATCCGGACACCGACTGCAAGCGAACTTGAGTTGTCCTGTTTGAGAAGGTCGTGCTTTGGGACCGTTTCAAATTTCAATGGACCTAACTGTCTGAGGCCTCTAGAGACCCTTGATTCCGTTGGCGGGGTGGACGTCGAACGCGCCTCGAACGTAGCAAGACCCGGATAACAAACTTAGAAAAGACAGCCCCAACGGAATTTAGGGACTCTTGAGGCCGAGTTTTAGGGACTTTGAAATTTGAAGCGGTCCCAAAGCTCCTCGCTCAGGTTACGCCACCACGCATTATCTGACAAATCTCTGATAAAGTTCGTTGCCAACTTGCCGCTTTCCGTACCCGATTTCTGAAAAGAATCCCAAGGGTTCGCGCAACAATAACTTCACGGAATGGCCGCCCGGATTTGGTTCGGATTTGGCCGATCCGATTGAGCAAAATCGCAGGCATAGCCGGCTATGTCGAGCTTTGGCGAGTGAGGTATCGGGTAAAGACGGGCGGAAGCCGAGATGGCAAAATGTGAAGTTATTTTTGCGCAAACCCTAAAGTTTGACCCCTGAAATATCGAAAAGCGTAAAAGAAAGATAAAATCAGACACTAGGGGGAAGAATTATGAATATCGGGATGTCTCCAGAGGGACTATTAGGAATCCGAGAATTGCTCACCCGTACCTGGGCCATATACAAACGACGGATGAAACCCCTCATACTCATCGCCCTTGCCACGGTCCTCTTGCCCGCCCTGGCCTTTGCCCCGTTTTTCGGACTGGGCTTCATGGTCGCATTATCCGTTCCCGGCTTGAAGGCCGGAATCACTGCCGGTGGTATGCTCTTGGGCATCACGGCTGCCATATGGGTCGCCAACTGGGCGTTGTCGGCATTCCTGGTGGCCGTCATTGATGAGCGCTGTGGCGTAAAAGAGGCCTTTATGAGAGGTAAACCCAAGATCCTCGGGCACCTATGGTTGGCTACCCTGACGGGAATCATATTGACGGGGGCCCACCTCTTCTTTGTTATTCCGGGCATCATTCTGACCGTGTGGTTTTTTGCCGCCCCCTTTGTTTTCATGAATGAGGATGTCCGGGGCATGGATGCCCTGTTGAAGAGTAAGGCCTACGTCCAGGGCAAGTGGGTGGCGGTTGCCGTCAGACTGTTGGCCGTTTGGTTTATTTCGCTGTTACTCTCCACCATCCCCATCCTCGGTCAACTGGCGGCCCTTTTTATGGTACCGTTCAGTGTCGTTTATACCTTCCTTCTTTATAAGAATCTGCGAGATTCCGCGGAGATAACCTTTCAGCCGTCACGGCGGGAAAAAATGGGGATCGTGGCAACCGGCGCTTTGGGTTACGCGCTGCCCGTGGTGTTGGTCTTGGCGTTCATGGGCTCCTTGATGACCATGCCTTTTTCCATGTTGACCGCCAGTGTAACCGGTCCCGCTGCGCATTCCCCGCAAATGGACAAATCGGCCGCTCGTGCTCAAATCGTTCAGGCCCAGCCGCCGAAAAAGTCGGTATCCACAATCGAAGCCCCTGACAGCGATACCCCGAATTATGCCCGCATCCTGACAGAGCCAAACCGGGAACTGACTCAACGGTCCCAGGCCGCTTTCAAACTCGGCCTTTCCAAGAATCCCAAAAACGCCGTATCTCCCTTGATGAAGGCTCTGGAAACTGACCAGCACTGGATGGTTCGAAAAAACGCTGCGGACGCTTTGGCCAAGTTGAATGCCCGCAATGCAGTGCCCCTGCTGGTTCGGATTCTTGAAACCGACGAAAACGTGTTTGTCCGCGAAGCTGCCGCCAAGGCTCTCGGCGGGCTGGGAGATCCCACGGCCACCGGAGCGTTAAAGAAGGCCTTGAAAGACACCGGTGTGGTGATGACCCAAAAAGACGGAAAAATGGTGGAGGAAAAATCAGTGGCCCAAGCGGCCCGGAAGGCCTTGGAACAGCTGGATCCCTCCACCGATACCGGCACGACGTTGGCCCGGCAGGACGTTGTGACGAATGAACAAAAGCCTGAGGGTGAAACGGCCGTCGGTAATTCAGAGCCGAAACCGGCAACCGACAAAATTCATAGGGCACCGAATCCGGAACAAACGAACCGGTGGAAGAATCGAATCAAGGCGTGCACGAAAGCCATCAAAATACAGCCTGAAGACGCCCTTGCCTATCATCATCGGGCCGTCGCCCATTTCAAGCTGGGAAATCACGACCAGGCACTCGATGACTTTACCAAGGCCCTGGAACTAACCCCCAGAGAAGCCATTATCTATTATAATCGGGCCATCGCCTACGCGACCATGGGCAAATATGATCAGGCCATCGAAGACGGCACGAAGTGCATTAAACTCAACCCCGACTTCGCCGATGCCTATCTCAATCGCGGGATTGATCATCTTGCCGCGGGACGGATCAAGGCCGCGCTGGCCGACTTTGAAAAGTTGACCGAACTCAACGGCAACGATTCCTCCGCGTATTATGGACGAGGCATCGCCAAATGGAAGCTCGGTTCTGCGGACCCGGCCATCGCAGATTTCGAAAAAGCAGCGGACTTGGGAAACGAAAAGGCCAAAAAGTACTTGGAAATCGCCTATCCGTCGCGTTCTCAGGGATAATTCAGTTGCTTGGGGAGGCGGCGATGCCTTCCTCCCCGAGCGTTTCTGATCTATATCGGCCGGCAATGCACAGAGCGGCCATGGTCCCAACGGCTTCAATTAGTTCGGGAAGCGATATCCCTTCATTGAATCCGCCCAGATGAGGACCCGTGTAGGCGGTAATGTCCCGAACCCCCTTTGCCTCCCTGCGTATCGCTTCCCGGGTATACCCCCGTCGACTGAGAAATTGCCGGAAGGCCTCGTGGGACATCTCTGTTTGATCCGCCACCCGCAATACTTCTTCCATATGCCGATCAACACCCATCTCCGCTATCATCCGTGAAACCAGCCGTTCCATATCCACGGGCATCTTGGTCTTAAAGGGATATCCGGTAAACCCTTCATAATATGACATGAAAACACCTTCGACCAACTTCGCGAACAAGGCGGGGTCAAAAAGCCCTCGCACGTCAACCGGATTGCCTTGGTCGTCGAAGCCTCGTGTTTGCGGCGCCTTGTGGCGAAAATAGCTACCCGCCGTCAAAAACAGACTCAACAGGTGGGCACCCAGATGTCCGTAGAGGTCTCGTGTGGATCCTCTAAATGCAATCACGTGTTCAAAGTCCCGCAGACCGGTCGATCCGAAATTCGGGTACCGGCAGGACGCCAGCCATCGGTCCAAGCGCCCCCCTCTTTCCCATTCGTACAGACCCTGATCGGGCCGTCGGCCCCTTTGAACCCGGTTATGAAACAGCGGAATCGGGGCCGTGTGGACCATACCCAAGGCGGCCAACCGGGCCAACAACCAAGCATTTCTGAAAAGAACCTCCTTCAACACACGGGGATTAAGCAGCTTGCCCGGGCGGTGATCATTAGGATAGGCAAAATAGTCTCGGTGGGCCACAAAGGCGATGGCCCGAACAGGCAGTGTGCTCAGATCTCGATGAAGCCGGACCGACGGCACCGTGTCGAGCCGGAAAACGGGACTTCCCCTCACCGGGATCGGTCGAGGAACGTCAAATCGAACCGGGAAAGTCGCCGCAACGGCAGTCAGCCGCTCCATCCAGAGCGCCTCCGTCACCGCAGCCCTCGTCGTGTCCTCGTTCCGTGCCAATTTCACTGCCAGGACCTCATCACGTGATGGCATTTCAACCACGACGGTCCGACCCAGGACACGGGACGCTTGAGCCTGACCGGCCCCGGCCTGTTGCAGGACCTCCCGCCACTGGGCGCAGGGGAAGACGGCTGAATCGTCGGCACCGATCTCAGGATGAGCAACGGACAGGGGAAGAGACCCAATCGCCTCGGCGGAGGCCCGATGGGGATGCCCTTGTGTCGTTGCGAGAATCGCCTCAACGGTTTCCAGTGCCCGGACCCCAATGCCCGTTCCCTTCGAGCCCGTGATGACACAGGACAGGGCCTCCGCGGCTCTTTTATACAAAAAGAGCGCCTGGGTTTGACTTGCAAAATCAGGGGCTTCCAGAACTTGCCGGCACGCGGAAAGGGTGTCGGTGCCGGCCACGGCGGGATACCGTTTTAAGAGATCGGACAAGTCTCCCAGGGCCATGTAGGTGGCTGCAAACCCGAGCCCCCCGCCCCGGAGCGACTGCTCCAATGCCAGCCGTTGCCTCACCGGATCGGGAACCGACATGGATGCCTTCCCCCGGGTGCCATGGGGAGCCCTCTCCCTGGAACCCAATGGTATGTATTTTGCTTACAAGGACTCATGCAAGGTTAACAAAAAGAAATGGCAGCAAAACTTTCCATACAAAGACGGAACGAGACCGTGAAACCAAAAATCGGACCGGAAAAAACTTCCTGTTATTACCCATCGCCGTCAGGAGACTTCCACAGCGCCGAGTTGTCGGTGGACGGTCTTCAGCTTGCCTACCAATTCAAACTCTGGAACGTGGCCTCCAAACCCCACCTGCTCATCAAGCAGGATTCCGATATTTTGCCTTGGCTAAATGAAGGCGATGTCCGCGCCATCAAGTATTACTCTTCCGATTCTTCTTCTCCTCCCACCTGTCTGGAAACCCAGATAAGGGAAATTACCAAGGACGAACAGGGCCGTTTCAAGGGGCATTACCTGGTCGGCCTGGAAATCCTGGACATCCCTGCCTAGGAGCCGAAATTCTCATTTCAGGTAGGCACTGTGTGTTGGACGCAGCTCGGCATCCAACTCGTAAACCAATGGTACGCCGGTGGGGATTTCGAGCCCCACAATGTCGCTGTCGGAAATACCGTCAAGGTGTTTGATCAGGGCGCGGATGCTGTTTCCGTGGGCCGAGATAATGACATCCTTTTGCCTCTTGAGTTCGGGAACAATCGCCTGGTGCCAGTATGGCAGCACCCGATTCAGGGTGTCTTTGAGAGACTCACATGTCGGAAGATCCTCTTTTCTTAAATGCGCATAGCGGGGGTCCGACTGCAGAGCAAACCGGTCTTCTTCGGAAAGCGGCGGCGGCGGTGTCGCATAGCTGCGCCGCCACAGGTGAACCTGGTCATCCCCGTACTCCCGAGCGGTTTCCGCCTTGTCGCGCCCCTGTAGGGCCCCATAATGTCGTTCGTTCAGTTGCCAAGCCGACCGGATGGGGATCCACATCAGATCCGTTTTGTCCAATATGATCCACAACGTCCGGATGGCCCGTTTGAGTACCGACGTAAAGGCGGCATGAAATATGATTCCTTCGGCTGCCAACAGGTGTCCCGCCTTTTGGGCCTCGGCCACACCGTTCTCCGATAGATCCACATCCACCCAGCCGGTAAACCGATTGGCCAGGTTCCAAAGACTTTCGCCATGTCGGACGATAACCAGTTTTCCCATCATTGCCTCATACTCATCCATTCACTTGCCCACCCTGGATCGTCACAGTCGGCAGGTATATTCATCGCATTCTTTTTCAGCCAAAACGTCGAAGGCAAAGAGAATCCGACGCTCCTTTTCCAGTCGGGATCCCGAAAGCCTCTGCAAGGTGAAGCCCTGCATCCATGCCTCCGCCTGATCTTTGGATGGAATGCCCGCCAGCCCTTCAGCCACGACCGTGCCGGTGGCGGTCTCCAAGACTTCCGCGTCTTGACCGTTGGTCACCACGGCATAAGGAATCACATAGGCGTCCAGGAGCCTGGCTGCTGCCAGCGCCGGCCGCTCACGGCTCACGAGGGATCCGGGTCCGAAGATGACGAGAGCAAACAACACTTCCCTGACTTGCAGAACGAAATCGACGGTAACGGTGGCGGCGACCCCATCGACTTTCAGGGGTATCTTACGCCGAACGTCGACATCGTCTTTTGAAAAGCCTTTGTCGTCCACCAGCAACCGGGCGATCTTTTGTCTGGCCCGCTCATCGTGGGTGTCGGCAATGATCTCGCCGGTGATGAAATCCCGGGTACTTCCCAAAATCAGATGTTCCGTCGACATGATTTGTCGCCCTTAATCCCGCTCTCTACCTACAACCGTGCCAGCATCCGGCGAATCTCCTCCTTGGCAAGAGAGTCGGTGTCATAGGGAGATCGCCCTTGCAGATCGGCATCAATAATGTGTTCGTCATATGGAAAAAAACCCAGCCACGTCATTCCCGTAATGTTTTCTGTTAAAAAGCGTCGGTCCCGTTCACCGCGGATCTTGTTTCCCACCAGGAAGACCTGGCTAAGGCCGATCTCCCCGGCCAGCCTCTGAATGTTTCGGGCGGTATCCATACTTCGGCGACCCGGTTCCACGACGATGATGAGTTTGTCTGTCGCCGAGGCCGTACCCCGGCCCAGATGTTCGATACCCGCCTCCATATCCAAGACCACCACCTCGTTTCTGGCCAGCAGAACGTGGGTCACCAGGGCCTTTAACATCGTGCTTTCCGGGCAGATACAGCCGCCCCCCCCCTTGCTTACGCCGCCCAGACGCATCAGCCTGATGCCCTCCATCCGAACGGAGAGTTTTTCGGGTAAATCGTCCACCTTGGGGTTCAATTTGAAAAACGATCCCATGGACCCCCCTTTCGCTCCCGTGCGTTCTTCGATCAGCTCCTTCATCGCCGAAATCGGCACGATCGATTTCCCGTCGGCAATACCGAGACCGGCAGCCAGATTGGCGTCAGGATCGGCGTCTATAGCCAGAACCTGTCGCCCCTCTTCGTTCAACGCCCGTATCAACAAGGCGGCAATCGTTGTTTTTCCTACGCCCCCTTTTCCACTGATCGCCAACTTCATCGGCTTTTCTTTCTCACTATCCGGGACCTGACAGGTCCCTTTTACATAAAGGTCCGGGCCACCCAGACCCCGGCGTAGTGGGTGAGCCCAATAACCACCAAAGCGATGCCCAGGTGTTCACCTACGACCTTGATCACTCGACCCTGTTGTGCTCGGGCCAGGTAAACACTCAGGGCAGTAAGCACACTCAGCCCCCAAAAAATACTGACCGCAATGGCCACCCCCAGTTCAAACACAAGCACGGGGATGATAAACGTGGCGGCCATGACGAACTTAGAAATCAAGGTAGCCGCTGTGGCCGTCCATAGCTGCTTTTCGGAATAGACGTTTTCCGCTTCTTTGCTGATATGCATGCCGAGAGCATCCGACATGGAATCCCCTATGGCAATGGTCAGAATGCCGCCGATCACGGCCAGGCTTGAGTGCGTACCGGAGTGAAGGCCGACCATCAAACCCAAGGTGGTAATCACGCCGGACGTCAGCCCAAAGTTCAATCCCGCCTGAAGACTCTCTTTCATCCCTGCGTCCTGGAAGGTTTATGAAATAAAAAGGCATCGTGGGCAACAAACCGGAGCGCCGCGTCCCATAGATCGGCCATCCATCTCACCGTGGCTCGGGAAAAGAAGCGCAGGTGTGTGGGATCCTGTTTGTAGTGCCAGCGGGAAAACCGTTCCGGTCCGAGTGCCAGCTGGGTCATAACGCCGAACCACCCTCCGGGCTTCAGGCATCGCCACAGCCGGTTCAATTCGTCGCGCGGATTCTGCAAATGTTCCAGTACCTCGGTCGCCGTAATAAAATCATACTGTCGGCGGAACACCTGAGGATCGGGCGCATAAAAGCGGTCATACACCGCCACCGAATGGCCCGCTTCTTCGAACATGACCGACAAGGTGGGGCCCGGTCCGGAACCAAAGTCGAGCCCGTGGCTGTCAGGCGAAAGAATCTTCTCCATGGGATGGAACAACCGCCCCAGGAAACGCCGATAGCCTATGTCTTCCGGACCGTTGACATGCAAATCATAGCGCTCCTTTTCCGCTTGCGGGGAAAGAAAATAAACGCTGGGGACAAATATCAATTTGCAGTTCCGGCAAAAGAGATAATCCCGCCGGGGGTCTTTGTCTACAACGCAAACCGCCGTTTCCTGACATAACGGACAGGCCTCATTGTTGCACGTTTTCACCATAACTTTATCATGTAACCCCTATATTGGACACGTTTGAAAATCAACCTTTTTACACTCCGCCCGGGAACGCTGCCATATCGAATCCCCCTTCGCCAAATCCGGTTGTCCTGGGGGAGAAGATGTGCAAGACTGAGGGGTTAAAGAGACATACGGGGTGCACTAACAGCAAATGCGAATCAGGCGACCACATATCCTTTACGGCGTGCTGGGGCTCACCTTGGCCATCCTTCTGGGGTCCGGCCTGGGGTTTATGTTGGCTCTCACCCGTGAATTGCCTCAAATAGAGAGTTTAGAGGCGTTTCAACCCGCAGCGATTACGCGAATCTATTCGGCGGACAAGGAACTGCTCTCCGAGTTGTTCACCGAAAAACGTCAGCCCGTGCCGTTGGATGTCATGCCATGGCAGCTGAAAAAGGCGATCTTGGCTACCGAAGACGCCAAATTCTATGATCACCCCGGCGTGGATGTACAAGGCATCATGCGGGCCATCATACGAAATATTATTGCGGGCGATTATGTGGAAGGGGCAAGCACTATTACTCAACAACTGGCCAAAACGCTCTTCCTGACACCGCGAAAGACGATTCTGCGCAAACTCAAGGAGGCCTTTTTGGCTTTCCAGATAGAGCGGCGCTACACGAAAGATGAAATTCTGGAACTCTATTTAAACCAGATCTATTTCGGTAGCGGGGCCTACGGCGTGGAGGCCGCCGCAAGCATATTTTTTGGAAAAACAGTGGCGGACCTTACGCTGGAGGAATCGGCGCTTATCGCCGGCATGCCCAAATCCCCTTCCCGCTATTCCCCGTTGGTGAACAAGCCGCTGGCCAAGAAACGCCGCAACATCGTATTGCATCAAATGGCCGCCAATCAGGTGATTACTCAAGCTCAATTCAACTCGGCCAAAGCCGCCCCGGTCCGCTTGGCCCCCCGGAAAGAGAGACGGCCCAAGGCACCCTATTTTGTGGCCCACATCACTCGATTACTGGAAAGGGAGGTGGGTGAAACCGCCCTCTACAAGCAGGGCCTATCCATTTATACGACCCTGGACTACACCATGCAAAAAGCGGCGGAACGGGCGGTTCACAAGGGAGTGCGGAATTTGGCGGAGCGCATGAAGCGCCGGGGCCTGCCGGATGATCGTCTCCAAGCGGCATTGGTTTGCCTGGATGTGAATCGCGGCGAGATCTTGGCGTTGGTGGGCGGCAGGGATTACGACCAAAGCCCTTTTAATCGCGCCACGATGGCACTCCGGCAACCCGGGTCGGCTTTTAAACCGCTGGTTTACGCCCTTGCCATAGAAAGAGGGTTTTCTCAGAATGATATGCTCTGGGATGCGCCCGTGGCCTACAAAAGCGGTGTAAAGAACCAAGACTGGGCGCCTACCAACTTTTCTCAAAAGTACATGGGAGAAATCACTTTCCGCAAGGCCTTGGCGTTGTCCAAAAACATCCCGGCCGTGCGGCTGCTAAATAGACTGGGACCGGTCACGGCCGTCGACTTCGCCCACAAGATGGGAATCACCTCGCCCTTGGCCCCTGATTTGTCTTTGGTCCTGGGTACGTCTGAGGTGACCCTTCTCGAGCTCACCGCAGCATACGCCACGTTTCCCAGAGCGGGGATATGGATTAAGCCGTACGGCGTCACCGAGGTTCTGGATCGACAAGAGCGCAATGTCTGGCGACAAGCGCCGGTGAAGCAAGCCGTCATGAGTTCCGAGGGTGCTGCGGTGGTCACCGACATGTTGGCCGCGGTGATTCAGGAGGGAACCGGCAGAAAGGCGCTGTCCCTGGACAGACCGTTGGCCGGCAAGACCGGTACGACCGATCAGTTTCGAGATGCCCTGTTTGTCGGTTTTTCACCCGCCATTGCGCTGGGGGTCTGGGTGGGCCTGGACGATCACAAAACGATGGGCAAAAACGAAACAGGGGCGCGGGCGGCGCTACCGATCTGGATCGACTTTATCGAGCAGCTCCTGACCGATTTGCCTTACGAAAACTTCGATCTGCCCGAAGGGGTGGTGCAGGTGCGGATGGACGCCGATTCGGGTTTGCTGGCCTCTCCCAACTGTCCCCGTGCGGTTACAGCCGTTTTTAGGAAAGGAAACGAGCCCACGGCTTACTGTGACCATCGAGCGGAGGAACCCTGGAAATCGCTCGATTAGATGGGCGATAATCTGCAAAACTCAAGCCCGGGGTTTGGTCTCACCCCTTCAGGAGATATTCAGGCTTGACCCGGCTCATGGCACGAAACAGATTCCCTTTGATCTTATTGTTCCGTTGATACAGGGTTTCCAACATCTCCTTGATCTCGGAGCGTTTCGAGTGTTTGGCTGTGGGACATGGATTGGAAATGTCCGGAAATCCATGATCCTTGGCGAACCGATGAATCTCCTTTTCCTCCACGTACGCCAGGGGGCGAATGACCGTCAGTCGGCCGCCGAAGAAGGGTTGGCAGGGTACCATGGTGCTGATTTCCCCGCCATAGCACATATTCAAGAACAGGGTTTCAATGATGTCGTCCATGGTGTGACCCAGGGCCAGTTTGTTACAGTCAAACCGGTCGGCAACCTCGAAAAGCCGTTTTCTCCGAAGCCGGGCACACAGGAAACAGGGATTTTCCCTGTTTTCCGCACTGTGACCGCGAATCCCGCAATCGGTGTATTCCACCTGAAGGGGGTACGCCATCTCACGGCAATAGTCCGAGATCTGCCGGGACGGACTTTCCGGAAACCCCAAATCGATATAGATACCCAGAAGAGAATAACGAATCGGTACGCGCTTTAAGCGTTCCCGAAGCGCCCACATCAGGGCCAAGCTGTCTTTGCCACCGGACAGACCGACGGCGACCCGATCGCCGTCGGTGATCATCTCATAGTCATGGAGTGCCCGACCCACGCTCCGTCGCATAGAACGGTCTCTGTATCGAGACATCGGGAGAGGTTATGCTTCCAATTCGTCGGGAGTTTCGGAAGTGTCGGGAGTGTCCGGGGTTTCTGCGAAACGTACTTTCCCTGCGGCAATTTCCCGCAAGGCAACAACGATGTCCTCATTCTTTGGAGAATGCACCAGGTATTGTGCTCCCTCTCGCATCTGCCGCACCCGCTTGGCTGCACAATGCACCAGCATATAGCTGTTGGGAACACGCCTCAGACAATCTTCCACCGTAATACGAGCCATTCAAATATCCTCCGAATATCTACCGCCTTAAAAAGCCGGGTTAAGCCGCGTCGCGGCTTCCTGTCAGCAACGAACTTGACTGACGTTTTGCATAAGGTTCGGGACGGTCTCAGATTTCAATGGGGCTAACTGTTTGAAGCCGTTAGAGTCCCTTGGTTCCGTTGTTACTTTAAAATTCAATAGACACCACATATCTTGGTAAATCCACATAGCTTATTTGGTAAACCCGACCGCAACGGAACTTAGGGACTCTTAAGGCTGAGTTTTAGCCCCATTGAAATCTGAGACCGTCCCGAACCTGTAACGTTTTCAAAAAGTCGATCAAGTTTGGCTGAGTTCGTTGGAAGCCTGTATGGTAATGCCGTTAGTCGAAATACCTCCAAAAAAGGAGGCCTATAAAAATGGCGCCCAATAACCCAGGCGTCCCAAATTTTTTATTATACCCACATACACCAACCTGTCAATTTATCGCCGGACCACGGATTTTTTCCCGCGGTGTTCACCCCTATAAGGCCAGACGGACCATATAGAGCGCACCGCTTTCCACGTCACGCAATTGGAGGCGCAACTCTTGCGCGCCTTGGGCCTCCCCGGGAAAAAAGATGAACCCATGGGCGATTGATCGCGGTAAAATCGGTTTATTGCTCAAAGACCGGTCTTCCAGATCTTCTGATATGGCCGACCTAGCCTCCCGGGATCCGGCGGCTTTCGCTCCACCGACGGTGGCACCGACGGCCGCACCCAGGGCCGCCCCTTTTCCGGCGGCTTCCCCAACATTTTGACCGCTGACGATACCGATGGCCGCACCCAAGATGGCACCGGCGGCACCCGCCAAGATACCCGGCTTTACCGCCGACTTGGCGATACGGCCGACCTCCGTCTTGTCCGCCACCCGTTCGTAAGCCAATGACGAATCGAGTATAGACCAAAGATTGTGGTCTTGATCGATCAGGAAGGTCTGAGACGGATCCACCTCCAGCGCGCGTGTGCCCAGATTATCGAAAATCACCTGCACGGGATAGAGCCCGGCACCCCGAATGTCCCAGCCAAAGGCCTGTTTGGCCTCACCGGCATCGTCGAACGCCCTGGCGGCAACGGTGGCCCCGGCCACCTTGGTGGCGTTGGGAAACGCCTCCGGCATTTTGGCGGGAACCACTTGTCGCCGGTGACCGGCACAGCCGCATATCAGGCCGACACACAAGAACATGCATACAATAAACCGCCGCTTCATAATTTCGCCCTTTCACGTCTATGACGCCAGGATTTCGATAATCTCAAACTCCCTTTTGCCCCCGGGCGCCTGAACCACGATTTCATCGCCTGCCTTCTTTCCGATCATCGCCCGACCCAAGGGCGACACAACGGAAATCCGGCCTTGGGCCGCATCGGATTCGTCCGCCCCCACCAGTTGGTATCGAACCTCCTCTTCGGTATCCAGATTTTCCAACACCACGGTGCACCCAAAGACCACCGACTCAGTGCTTACCGTCTTGGGATCGATCACATCCGCCTTGGCAATCTTGTGCTCCAGCTCCCCGATTCTTCCCTCGACAAAGCCCTGCCGTTCTTTGGCCGCATCATATTCAGCGTTTTCAGAAAGGTCCCCATGGGCACGGGCCTCTTCTATGCTCCGAATGACGGAAGGCCGTTCCACGAATTTCAAGCGCTCCAATTCTTTTTTGAGGGCTGCATACCCCTCTTTGGTAATCGGTATCCGTTCCACCCGTTCAATCCCAGATATGCGTCCAACCACGGCGTTTCCCGCCGGCGACGCAATGAAAATAGTTTACAGTCATCTACCCCAGGTAGTCCCGGGCCAGAATTTGGGCAATCTGTACGGCGTTCGTTGCCGCCCCCTTACGGATGTTGTCTGAAACCACCCACATGTTAATACCGTTGGCCACCGACTCGTCGGCCCGAATACGGCCCACAAACGTGTCATCCTTGCCCGCTGCATCGATGGCCAAAGGATAACGGTTTTCCGACGGCTTGTCCACTACGGTAACCCCCGGAGCGCTGTCCAGCAAGCGTCGCACATCTTGTGGGGGGATCGGATCCCTGGTTTCCACGTTTACGGACTCGGAATGTCCGTAGAAAACAGGAACCCGTACAGTGGTCGCCGTAATCCGGATACTGTCATCTTCCAATATCTTGCGGGTCTCGTTGACCATTTTCATCTCCTCTTTCGTGTACCCGCTTTCCAGAAAGGCATCGATGTGAGGCAAACAATTGAAGGCGATCCTGTGAGGATAGACCCGGTTGCTCGGTTCCTGATCATCCAGAACGGCCCGGGTTTGGTCCCGGAGTTCGTCGATGGCCTTTTTCCCCGTGCCGGATACGGCTTGATACGTGGATACCACGATCCTCTGGATACCGAATTTTCGGTGCAACGGGGCCAGCGCCACAATCATCTGAATCGTTGAACAATTCGGGTTGGCAATGATGCCCTTTTTGGTATATCCGGCAACCGCATGCGGATTGACCTCGGGAACCACCAACGGAACATCCGGATCCATACGCCAGGCCGAAGAGTTGTCCACCACCACACATCCGGCCCCGGCGGCCAGCGGGGCGAAGCGCTCACTGGTGCCGCCCCCGGCCGAGAAGATGGCAATATCCACACCCTTGAAGGCGGCCTCGGTCAATTCCTCGACCACGACTTCTTGCCCCTTGAAGGGGAGTTTCCGGCCCGCCGATTTGGCTGTCGCCAGGAGTTTCAAGCTCTTTACAGGAAAATCCATCTCCTCCAAACAGGTAATCATCTGGTTGCCCACCGCACCGGTGGCACCCGCAACGGCGACGTTAAACAACTGACTCATAGTCCCCAACCTCCTTTTTTTCAGCAACCGCGGGAAAAACGACGTGCGGCATCGACGATCCGATTCGGGCCTGTTTCGGGCCTACTATGGGGCCCTACTCAGCGGCCTGCTCAATAAAATCGACAATCAAATCCCCCACCTGGGATGTCGAATAGCCCATCTTGCCGGCACTGGTGTCTTTCACGTCGTATCGAAGCACCTTTTCTACGGCTTGATCAATGAGGGCCGCCGCCGATGGTTGTCCCAGTGTTTCCAACATCAGTTTTGCGGCCAGTACCGCGCCGATGGGATTGATGATGTTTTTCCCGGTATACTTGGGCGCCGACCCGCCAATGGGCTC
>Ga0180436_10003369_pt1 | contig 14700 bp, 16 predicted proteins | sample SS_ome_2_FD_132434 | JGI IMG/M metagenome (GOLD analysis project Ga0180436, IMG submission 132434) | Hypersaline lake sediment archaeal communities from the Salton Sea, California, USA - SS_3_S_2 metaG | ecosystem: Environmental > Aquatic > Non-marine Saline and Alkaline > Hypersaline >...
CGCGGCGCACGATGCAAGGTTCGTCGGTGAGGAGGGTGGCGGCAAGGATCGGGAGGGAGGCGTTTTTCGATCCCGAGATGTTGACCGACCCGCGGAGGGTTCCGTTTCCGTGCACGAGCAGTTTGTCCATGACGCTGGGAGGGGGATTCTCAGCCGGTTGGGGTCTGCCGGGCAAAGACAAATCGCGGATTTCCGGAGAGGTCGGAACTCCAGCGGGCGTGGGAAAGGCCGGCTTCTTCCATCATGGCGGCCACCGCGGGGCATTGACCGGTTCCGGTTTCCACGGCCAGCCAGCCGCGCGGGGCAAGGCGGCGCGCCGCGGCCGGGATGAAGCGCCGGATCACATCGAGTCCGTCCTCGCCGCCGAAGAGGGCCTCGCGGGGATCGTGCCGGACCTCGGGAGGCAACGATTCGAACTCGCCCGTCGGGATGTAGGGGAGGTTGGCGGCGATCAGGTCGTATCGGTCCGGGAGGTTTTCGAACAGGTCGCCCTCGACGATCTGCGGATCGCAGGCGAGGCGAGGGGCGAGTCGGCGGGCGTTCTCGCGGGCCAGTTCGAGGGCGGCGGGGGAGACGTCGGCCAGCGTGAGGCCGGCGCAGCGTTCGCCGAGGGCGGCGGCGAGGGAGAGTCCGAGCACGCCGCTGCCGGTTCCCATGTCGAGGACGCGCACCGGGGTTCCGAATTCCAGTTCGAGGATGCGGCTCACCAGTTCCTCCGTTTCCGGGCGGGGGACGAGGGCCCGGTGGTCGGAAAGAAACTCGTGCCCGCAGAACTCGACCGTCCCGAGAAGGTGCTGAAGCGGTTCGCCGGCCCCGCGGCGGCGAAGGAGGTCCCGCAGCGGGGCGAGGTCGGCCTCTTCCAGAGGGCGGTCGAATTCGAGGTAGAGCTCGAGGCGGCTGCAGGCGAGCTGTTTGGCGACCAGCCACTGCATGTTGCGCCGGGCGTCCCTGACGCCATGTTCTTCGAGGTATCGGGTTCCGCTTTCGAGGCAGTCGAGGACCGTTTTCATCGCGCGGGCGGGGTCAGTTTTCTGCCAGCCCGGCCTCCGCGAGGCGCCGCTCCATTTCGGCCTGCTGGAGCTTCCCGGTGAACTCGCCGATCGAGCCGCCGAGGATGGCCTCCATTTGGTGGGAGGTGTGGTTGATGCGATGATCGGTGACGCGCGACTGCGGGAAGTTGTAGGTACGGATCTTTTCGGAGCGGTCACCGGAGCCGATCATCGAGCGGCGCTGGGCGGAGTATTTTTCCTGCTCTTCACGTTGTTTTGCCTCGAAGAGTCTGGCGCGCAGGATTTCGAAGGCCTTTTGCTTGTTCTGGCCTTGGCTGCGCCCGTCCTGGCACTTCACTTGGATGCCGGTCGGGAGGTGGGTCACCTGCACTGCGGAGTCGGTGGTGTTGACATGCTGGCCGCCGGGCCCGCTCGAGCGGGTGGTCTGGACATGGAGATCGTCGGGTTTGAGTTCGACATCGACCTCGCGCGCCTCGGGCATGACCGCCACCGTCACGGTGGAGGTGTGAATGCGTCCCTGGGTCTCGGTGGCGGGGACGCGTTGCAAGCGGTGCACGCCGCTTTCGTATTTAAGGTGTCGAAAGACCTCGTCGCCAGAGATCTTGAGGATCACCTCCTTGAAGCCGCCCACCTCCGAGGGGCTGCTTTCGAGGTGCTCGCATTTCCAGCCGTGTTCCTCGGCATGGCGCTGGTACATCCGCATCAGTTCCCCGGCGAAGAGGGACGCCTCGTCGCCGCCGGCCCCGGCCCGGATCTCGACGAGGGCGTTGCGCTCCTCGGTGGGGTCCTGCGGCAGGAGGGCGTATTGCAGGTCCCGCCCCCGTTCCGCGAGGCGTTCTTCGAGTCCCGGGATTTCTTCGGAGGCCATTTCCGCGAGATCCGCATCCTCACTTCTTGCCAGCTCGCGGTTCTGGTCGAGCTGACGTCCGGCCTCCTCGTATTCCGCCCACAGGTCGAGGAGTTTCTGCAGCGCGCGGTGTTCCCGCATCACCTCTGAGGCTGCCTGAGGATCCTCGTAAAACCCCGGCCGCGCGATCAGTTCTTCGATTTCTCCGAGGCGGGCGCGGCGCTGGCCGATCAATGCGCTGAAATCCATGCGTGACCAGAGCTTCTCCCCGCCCTCGCGGGCGGTCAAGCCCCGCTCCCGCCGCTCGCGGCTCCGTCATCGGGCCGGCCACCGGACCCCGCACCCCACAATAATCCGGGTTGAATTTTCGCCCGATCCGCACTATTTACCCGCCGCGGCACGAACGCGGGCCGCAACAGCCCCGTAGTGTAATTGGCAACACACCGGATTTTGGTTCCGTATTTCCAGGTTCGAGTCCTGGCGGGGCTGCCAAGCGGTCAGAAGAGGACTGGTTTGCCGCCGGCGGGGAGGTCGAGGAGGTGGGCGGGGGGGCCTTCGAAGTGGGTTTCGACGAAGTCGTCCCAGATGTCGCGGGTCTTTTTCGAGATGAGGTTCTGGATATCCTCTTCACATTTGCCGCAGAGGCAGAGCGGGTAGGGGTCGAAGATCATCTCGTTGGCGAGGAAGACGGCGCCGAGCGAGAAGGATGCGGCGTCCTGGCGGGGGGTTCCGCAGGCGGCGCAGGCGGCGATCCACGGATCGGCGACCGGGCCCAAGGTGAGCAGGGCGGATCGTTGCCCTATGTTGACGCGTTGCTGGAAGAACTCGGCGAGCCGTTGGCGGGATTCTTCCGAGAACTCCCTGGCCATGGTGGAGCGGCAGAGGTCGCAGATGGCGTATTCAAAGATGCACTCCGGGCCCCGGAAGCTCTTGGCGACGAGGTAGGGAACCTCGGGGTCGTCGAGAGGGAGGCCGCACGCGATGCAGCTCTGAAAGGGTTCACCCGTCTCGTGGGAGTAGAAATCGACATGGGGGTTCTGACGGTCGGACACTGCAAAAGTGTCGCCCTAACTCTTTGTTTAGTCCATCACGAACCTGTGTTGGCGGCTTGGCGGCCGGACTGGCGGGGGTCTCCGGTGGGGGGCCATGGGAGGAGGCCCGTGAATGGCGCGTTCGCGCGTCTCACGGACTTCATTTTCCCGGGCGGGTCGCGGGGTCGCTCTCTGACCATCGTCTCTGACGGCACGAGGCCGGTGGGGGGGCAGATGGTCTCAGTCGAACGCGAAGGGGGGGTGGGGGAGTTGGTTGATGGCGCGGATTTCCTCGCCGGAGGGGGAGGTCCAGGCGTAGGAGGTGTCGAGGGTGCGCGAGAGGAACCGCTTGGCGTCGGTGACGGCCTCGGGGAGGCTGCGGCCGGCGGCGAGGCGGGCCGCGATGGCGGCCGAGAGGGTGCAGCCGGTGCCATGCGCATTGCGGATCCCGACGCGGGGGGCGGCGCAGGGAGTGGTCTGCCCGTCGTGGCGGAGCCAGTCGACGGCCTCGGCGGAATGGGCATCGTCGCCGCCGGTGACGAGGGCCGAGCATCCGAAACGCTCGGCGAGGGCTTCGGCGGCCTCGCGGGGAGGGATACCGGCATCCTTGGCGCGAAGTTCCAGCAACTGGCGGGCCTCCATGAGGTTGGGGGTGACGAGGGCGGCGAGCGGCAGCAGGCGGTGCCGGTAGGCGGTGACGGCTTCCGAATCGAGCAGGGGGTCTCCGGTGGAAGCTACCATGACGGGGTCGACCACGATCGGGACGGAACGACCGGCGAGAAGTTCCGAAACGGCCACGACGTGCAGGACGGACCCGAGGAGACCGGTTTTGACGGCGGACACCGGGTAGGTATCGAGGAGGAGGCGCAGTTGTTGCTGGAGCGTGGCCGGTTCGACGGTTTGGATGTCCTGCACCGTCAGGGGGGTTTCGGCCACCACACAGGTCACGGCGGTGAGACCGTGCACACCGAGGGTCGAGAACGTTTTGAGGTCGGCCTGGAGGCCGGCGCCGGCCGAACAATCCGAACCGGCGATGGTCAGGACAAGTGGTGGGGCATCTGCCATACCCGAAAGCATACCCGCGCGCGCGGCCGAGGCAAGAAAGTCGGTTCTTGGCAAGGCATGAAGGGAAGGTAGCTTCGGGTCCGTGGCGGAAGAGTTCGAAGAGTTGCCGGGATTGAGCGTGGTGGTGGACGACGTCATCTACATGCCCAGTCTGGATCACCCGCCGGACCGCCCGCATCCGTTCGTGTATTTCATCAACATCAGGAACGAGTCGGGCGAACGGGTCGTGATCCGGGGGCGGAAATGGTTGATCCGTGAAGAGGAAAGCGATGACACCATGGTGGTGGAGGGCAACGGCGTGGTCGGGCAGACTCCGGACCTTGCTCCGGGCGAAGTGTTCTCATACAACAGCTATCACGTCGCGAGGGGCAGCGGATACGCCGAAGGAGCCTTCTTCGGCGAAACCGCAACCGGCCGCAAGATCTTCGTCCGCATCCCGCGCTTCCGCATGGTGCTGCCCGATTGGGCGTGAGGGGGCGGGCACGGCGCCTGCTCCGGGCGTCGTCGCCGATTGCGAGGGCGCCATGGGCCCAAAGACAATTCCCGGCGCCGATCTTCGATCAGGGATGTCCGATGTGCGATCGAAGGAAATTGCTCCGCGGCGATGAAGATCATCGAAGGTCGATCATCGAAGATCAGTAACCTTGCCTCACTCGGGTTCCGGTGACCGTTCGCGTGCCGCATCACGCGCGACGCTCCCACATCGCACCACGCCTTCCTCGGTGGCGAGGTGGGTCATGAGGATGTCGTGGGGTTCGCGGGGGAGATTGTGGGAATGTTGCAGAGCGAAACCGACTCCGATGCGGAGGAGGCCGTCGCGAGCCGTGGCGAGGCAGCGATCGTAGTAACCGCCGCCCCGGCCGAGGCGCACTCCGGCGGATGAAAAGGCCAGACCGGGGCACAGGATGGCATCGAGCAGGCCGGGGTTCCGGAGGGGATGATGGGGAGCGGGTTCGCGCAAACCAAACCGGCCCGGTTGCAGGCTGCCGGGGTCGGCGATGAAATGAAAATCGAGACCGGCGGACCGGCAGCGCGGGTAATGGAAACGAATCCCCGGGCAAAGCCGGTGGAGGCCGCTCAGGTCGGGTTCGCCGTCCATCGCGGCGAAGATGGCGAGTTCGGCAACTCCGGACCGGTTGAGGAACTCCGCAAGGCGGGCGGCGAGCTGCTCCGAGAGAGCGGCGCGCATGGAAGCATCGAGGGAGGCCAGGACGGCGCGGAACTTTCGGCGAAGGGACTCCTTCGTGTCGGCGCTGGCACGATTTGTCACTTGCGGTTCATCCCCCTTGAAAAGATACTATGATCAATGGTTCGGAGGTTGCAAGCGCTCCTGACCGCCTGTCTGGTCGCGGGAGCGGCGGGCGGCGAGGAGGAGAAGGAATTCGATTACAAGCCACCGATGGTGAAAAAGCCCCTGTTCGACAAGGAACTCACCATGTTCGAGCAGGAGCGCCGGGAGTACGCAAGGAATCTCGCCATCTATGCCGCGAATCATGTGACCGAAAAAAAGGCTGATCCGGCGTCGCTGGAACAAGCCCGGCGGGTCATCGGCCTGGCGCTGCACCTCGATTCCCGCAACCGGCCCGCCTTGGTGGTGAACTTTCAGCTCCGCAAGGGCATCCTTCCCGATGTGAAGAAGGGCGACTACAACGCGCGGACGTTCTCGCGGCTGCTCCTCACCCGGGCCCGCCTTCTGGCGCGCGGCGACGACGAGAGCGGGAAGCTTCTGGCGCGGTGTTTCACCGAACTGGCGGCTGTGATCGATCCGCGCAACGAGGATGCCGTTTACGAATACGAAATTCAGCGTCTCGATTTCGGGGAAGTCGATTGGCGCCTGATCACGGAGGCGGTCGAGGACAAGCCGAGCCGCTCGCCGGCGGCCGGCCCGCAGGGTCGTTGATGCGCGCTTACCGGAGAAATGCGGCGAGGGACTCCCGCAGGGTGCTGCGGGCGCGGAAGAGCAGGCTCTTCACGGCCGGAACCGAGAGGTTCAAGGCGCTGGCGATCTCCTCGTATGGCATGTTCTGGTAGCGCCGCAGGATGACGGCGCTGCGCTGCTTTTCCGGCAGAGCCGCGACGGCCTTGTCCACGGCCTCGCGGAGCTCGGATTGCATCAGGGCGGCGTCAGGTTGTCCCGCCGGCGCTCCGGGCATTTCCCGATGACCGTCTTCCGCTTGTTCATCGAGGGAATGCTGTTTCCATCGCTTGCGACGGCGGCTTTCGTTGAAGACCAGGTTGCGCGTGATGGTGAAAAGGAACGTCCTGAACTTGGCGGTGGGCTTGTAGCGGGGGGCGCATTTCCAGAGACGCAGGAAGACCTGCTGCGCGATGTCCTCGGCCTCGGAGGCACTGCCCAGCATCCTTGCCACCGTGCCCACCACGACATGCTGATAGCGCGCCACGAGCTGCTCGAAGGCGGCCTGATCGCCCTGCCCGGCTCTTTGCATCAACCCCACGTCGGCCGCATCGTCATCGACCGGTGCGGAAGGGTTCGGGTCGGTCATGCCGGCGGCAGCGTTACGGGCCATCGCAATACGATAGAACAAACCCCCCAACAACCGGCAAGTTGCGAGCGGCTCTCTTCCAACCGGCCCGGCCGGTGCCGCGACCCGGGGCTTTGGGTCACCCCGGCCACCACTCCCGGTGACCCGTTGGCAAGCAAAAAACTGCTGTGAACAAATCAGGAAACGGAGACCGGCTCAAATTCGCCGCTGCTCAGATCTTGCTTTCCCGCGTTGGCCATTGGAATTCAACATACTGCAACGATACCGACACATGACCGCGCTCAGACGATACTGGAAAAAACTATTGCCAGACCGATTTCCGGGAAAACGAGGGATTTATCAGGTATAACAAACTCGAAATCAATGAATTGCGCTGCGTTCCGGAATCGCCACCGAAGGTTTTTCGCAAGTTGTGCCCAAGGGGCTGTCACCTCCATGAAGGCGGGGATGTCACGACAAGCCGGGGGCCGATTCGGAGGGTTCCCGAGAGGAAATAACGGGTTTTGCGGGGTGACGCACGGCGGCAAACCGTGTGAATATGTTGAGAATAATCCCCGTCAGGGGTGGCGTCCGGCGCCTCGCGTCAATGGAGCATGACCCCATCGGGCGGCATCCCCGCCCGCCAGACTGCGGAGCAAGCCAAAGAAGAGGGCGCCGGCGGCCCAAAGCGCCAGACCGGTCAGAACGATCGCTCCAAGAGCAAGGGCGAGAAGGACCCACACCGGTCTCAGCCACTGTGAACGCAATACGCGGACGAAGCCGGCCGGGGAAAGGCGCGGAATCGCCCCGCCGGGGTGGGACTCGGCGGTCGATGCCCCGACGGGCCGCGAACGGGGCTGATCTCCGCCGAGGGTCACCTCGTCGATGTCGATGTTGCGAGCGGGTTTGGCCATGGAACGGGGTATTGGTCGTCGTGCTGTGGGCGCGGGTCAACCTTTGATCTCGAGCAGCATCTGGGCGTTGTTGGGGAATTTCTTCATGAAATAGAGGAGGCGTTCCATGGCCTCGGGCGGCCGATGTCCGGAGAGGCCGCGGCGGATCAGGTGAATCTTCTGGAGCATGTGTTCGGGAAGAATGAGTTCTTCCCGTCTGGTTCCGGATTTGAAGATGTCGACCGCGGGGTAAATGAACTGTTCGGCGATCTTGCGGTCGAGGACGAGCTCCATGTTGCCGGTTCCCTTGAACTCCTGGAAGATGGCTTCGTCGGCCTTCGAGTTTGTCTGGACGAGGGCGGTGCCGATGATGGTGAGGGAGCCGGCTTCCTTGGTCTTTCGGGCTGCGGCGAAGAGGCGGCGCGGCATTTCGAGGGCGCCGGCCACGATGCCGCCGGTCTGGTATCCTCGTCCCTTTCCTCCCCGCATGCTGTTGTTGTATGCGCGGGCGAGGCGGGTGATCGAGTCCAGCAGGAGGAAGACGTCCTTGCCGGCCTCGACGAGGCGTTTGGCGCGCTCGATGCACAGCTCGGCGAGGCGGCAATGATTCTTGGCGGCCATGTCATTCGAGCTGGCGTAGATCTCGGCCTCCGGAATCTGGCGCTTGAATTCCGTGACCTCCTCCGGCCGTTCGTCGACGAGGAGGATCATGAGATGCAGGTTGTCGGTGTAGCGCTCCCGCACCGCCTCCGCGAAATGCAGCAGGAGGGTCGTCTTGCCGGAGCGGGGGGGCGAGACGATCAGTCCCCGCTGTCCGCGGCCGACCGGCGCCACCAGATCGACGACGCGGGTCGTGAAGCGGTCCGGCTCGGTTTCCAGCGAGATGCGCTTGGTCGGGTTGGTGGCCTTGAGTTCCTCGAAGTAGGGCAGACCGCGGGCCTTTTCGGGAGGCATTCCGTTGACGGCCGTGACCTCGATGAGCTGCGGTCCGCGGGATCCCTCGCGGGCCACGCCATGCACCCACATTCCGAGCCGGAGGCCGTGCACCCGGACCAGTTCGGGCGCCACGAAGACGTCATCGCGGGACTGCTCGAAGTCGTTGTCGGGCCGTCGCAGGAAGCCGAATCCTTTTGGCGCCAGTTCCAGCATGCCATCCACTTCGACGGGAGGGCCGGCGAGTTGGCTGGGTTTGCGGTCGGACTCCTCGGTGCGTTCTTCTTTGGCGGCGGCGGGATTTCCGGTCTGGCCGCTTCCGCCTTTGCGGCGGCGGCCACGACCTCGGACGCGTCCCCGGACCGGGTTGTTGCGGCTGCGGCGTTCCTGTTTGGATGAGGAGCGCTTCTCTTTGGCGTCGTCGCGCTGGTCCTTGGGACCGGAAGGGGCCGCTTTGCGGGCCGGCTCGTCCGGGAGAGCTTCGGCGGAGGGGTTTTCCGCTGCGGAACGCTCGTCGGCCGCAGCCTCGTTCGTCCGGGAAACCTCCTCGCGGTCCGCGCCACGGAGGTTGTTGTCACGGGAAACCTTCTGCTCCGAGGCCTGCCTCGCAGGCGCCTTCTTCCTCTCGGTCTTCCTCGGTATCGAGTCGGGGGCGGGCTCCGCTTCGGAAGGTTCCGCTCCGGAAAGGTCCGCCGCTTCTGGCTTGGATTTCGAACTCATGGAAACAATCGGTAGTCAGGCCGCCGATCCGGAAAAATCTCAGCGGGATTCCCCGAAACCGGCTGGGAGCGGCTTCCCGGGCCCGCATTTGCTCGACCAACTGACGTGTCCGGTCATGTCGGGTAAGAAAGCAGATTCTGATGGGAGGAGTCGACGAGTTGAGCGTCGACACACCTCATGCGTCGTGCCTGCAGGATTGCGTCCGGTGCGGACCACCTCGTTGAACAGTCGATCGATGAGGCTTTGCAAGCCTGGCGGCGAACGACCTCGCCGCGCGACCCAGACGTGCAGAAGGATGCTCCAAGATGAGAATTAAGCAACCACAAATTTGCGGTTGGGCGGCTGGAGAGCAGGGCTGGAGTGCGCCGGCAGAGCCCCCACGGGGCGGCGACGGCGCTTTGAGGGGGGCGGGCCGCGCTCCGTCAGAGCGGTGTCGCCCGACTTCGCCCTGCGGGCTACGACGGGCAAGCTGCTCCTGCGTCGCTTGCCACCGCACTCCACACCGGGACGTTCCCTTGCGCGCGGAGGGGGGTGTATTGGACATTGACCCCGGGAGATCCTGCCGTTAAGTGCAGGTTCGTGGCCATGAAGGATCCCATTACGGTTTCGGTTACCGGCGCGGCTGGTCAGATCGGTTATGCCTTGTTGTTTCGCATTGCCTCGGGAGGTGTTTTCGGGGCTGACCAACCGGTCCGGTTGCGGCTTCTGGAGATCGAGCCGGCGATGGCGGCGCTCGAGGGCACGGTGATGGAACTCGACGACTGTGCGTTTCCGCTCCTCGAGGGGATCGTCGCCACGGCCGGCCTTGACGAGGGATTCGCAGGCGCCAACTGGTGCCTGCTGGTCGGTTCGGTGCCGCGCAAGGCGGGCATGGAACGCAAGGATCTCCTCGGAATCAACGGCAAGATTTTCACCGGGCAGGGACAGGCCATCGCCCGGAATGCGGCCTCCGACGTGCGCGTCCTTGTGGTCGGCAACCCGTGCAACACGAACTGCCTGATCGCGATGTCCAATGCCGCGGGGGTTCCCCGTGAACGTTTCTTTGCCATGACGCGCCTCGATGAGAACCGCGCCAAGAGCCAGCTTGCCGCCAAAGCGGGCGTTCGTGCCCGCGAGGTCACGCGCCTCTGCGTGTGGGGAAACCACTCCGCCACGCAATACCCGGACTTCGTGCGGGCTCACATCAAGGGCCGGCCCGCCCCGGAGGTCATTGCCGACCGCCCGTGGCTCGAGGGCGAATTCATCGCCACCGTCCAGCAACGCGGCGCGGCCATCATCAAGGCGCGGGGGGCGTCGTCCGCCGCCTCGGCCGCCAACGCCGCCATCGACACGGTCCGTTCCCTGTCCTCGGAGACCCCCGCCGATGACTGGCACAGCGTGGCGGTCTGCTCGGAGGGACAATACGATATCGACCCCGGCCTGATCGCCTCGATGCCGATCCGCAGCGACGGCGCCGGCGGCTGGTCGGTCGTCGAGGGGCTGGAGATCGAGGACTACTCGCGGGGTCTCATCGGCGCGTCCGTGCGGGAGCTGCGCGAGGAGCGCGAGGCGGTGCGGGACCTCATCCCGGGATCGTCGCCTTGAACGCCGATTTGTTAGAGATCGCCGGGCGCCGTTTCGATTCCCGCCTCCTCCTCGGGACCGGGAAGTTCGGATCGCCCGAACTGATGCGCGACGCGCTCGAGGCCTCGGGGACGCGCCTCGTGACGGTGGCGTTGCGGCGCGCCGACGTGCGGGCGCCGGACGATCCGTTCCCCGACATCCTCGACTATATCGACCGTAGCAAGTATCTGCTCCTTGCGAACACGAGCGGGGCGATGAACGCCGGGGAGGCGGTGCGGCTGGCGCGCCTCGCGGCCGCGGCGGGGCTGCCGAAATGGATCAAGCTCGAGATTCATCCCGACCCGAACCATCTTCTGCCGGACCCGGTGGAGACGCTCGCGGCGGCCGAGCAGCTCGTGAAGGAGGGCTTCACGGTGCTGCCGTATATCAATGCCGACCCGGTGCTTGCGAAGCGGCTGGAGGAAGCGGGGGCCGCCACCGTCATGCCGTTGGGGTCGCCGATCGGCACGAACCGGGGCCTCCTCACCCGCGACCAGATCGGTATCATCATCGGGCAGGCCACGGTGCCGGTGGTGGTGGACGCCGGGATCGGGGCGCCCAGCCACGCCGCGGAGGCCATGGAACTCGGCGCGGACGCCGTTCTGGTGAACACCGCCATTGCGGTGGCGGGCGACCCGGTGCGGATGGCGGCCGCTTTCCGCGCCGCGGTGGAGGCGGGGAGGGCCGCTTACGAGGCGGGGCTGCCTCTGGCGGCGGAACGGGCCTCCCCGACCAGTCCGCTGACGGCCTTTCTCGGGGAGGAGGGGTGAAGGCCCTTCTTTTGTTTTCGCGCGCGGGGTGATTGAATGGAGGCGGGATGGACGAATTTGCGAAGGTCCGGCGGAGGATGGTCAAGCGACAGATTGCGGCCCGGGGGGTGCGCGATCCGCGGGTCCTTGATGCGATGGCCCGGGTCCCGCGGCACGTCTTTGTCCCGGAAGCGCTTGCCCCGCATGCCTATGACGACTGTCCGCTGCCGATCGGACACGGGCAAACCATCTCGCAACCCTACATCGTGGCCAGGATGACGGAAATGCTGGAACTCGACGGAAGCGAGCGGGTCCTCGAGATCGGCGCGGGATGCGGGTATCAGACCGCCGTCCTTGCGACGCTGGCGCGCGAGGTCTGCGCCCTCGAGTTGGAGGAGGGTCTGGTGTCCTCCGCCCGGGAAACTCTCGAAGAGCACGGGTTCGGGTCGATTGACCTGCGGCAGGGAGACGGCTTCACCCGCTGGCCGGGCGGCGGTGACTTCGATGCGATCCTGTGCGCCTGTGCGCCGGACGCGATTCCTCCGGTTCTCACCGCCCAACTGGGGGCGGGCGGCCGGTTGGTGTTGCCGGTTGGCAGACACGACGGCCCGCAGATGCTGCACCGCGTCCGGCGCGCTGCGGACGACCATCTCGAAGTCTCGCGGGAGGAGGCGGTGCGGTTTGTCCCGATGCGCCGGCCCTCGAGTCGCGGGGTGGGATGAAGGGTTGAGATCGGGCGGCTTCGCTCCTATCCTCCGAGCGGTTGCGCTATGACCCCCCTGTTGCGGAAGATTCTCGGGATGAACTGGGTGCTGGTCCTGACGATGTACGGGCTGCTGGTGTTCGGGGTGATCAGCATCGAGAGCGCGGCGCGGCATGTTCCGGTGGCGGGGGTGGACGAGGCCCTCTGGGGGGCGTGGTTCGCGGAGCGCCAACGGTTCTGGATTCTTCTCGGGACCGCGGTCTATTTCGCGACCGCCCTCGTCGACTACCGCTGGCTGAAGTGGCTGGGAATCCCGATGTATCTCGCCGGACTCGCCATGCTGGTCATGCTGCTCGAGCAGGGGAGTGAAACCCACCAGTTGGAGCTCGGGCCGGCGACGTTCCAACCCACGCAGCTCGTGATCGGGGCCGGCATCATCATGATCGGGCTGACCTTCGAGGTGCTGCCGCGCCTGCACCGGCTCCTCGGGCATCCGGTCGTGAAGCTGTTCCTGATCGGGGTGCTGTGCGGGGCGCCGTTCCTGCTGGTGGTGAAGAACGGCGACATGGGATCGGCGATCGTGTGGGTTCCGGTGGCGGCGGTGGCGATGCTGGTGGGGGGAGTGCCCTTCCGCTACCTTCTCTTTCTCGGGCTGGTCACCCTCGGGATCGTTCCGCTGGTCTACTTCATCATCCTGCCGGGGGTCTCGGAACGGGGCGCGGACCGGATCGGCCAATACCTCGAAATCCTGCACGAGGGGCATGTCGAGGAAAGCGAGGAGAATTACGCCCCCTACTGGGTGACGATGGCCGTCGGGAAGGCCGGATGGAAGGGGGTGGGGTGGAAGGCCGGCGCCGACGCCGGATCGATCCACGACAAGAAATACATCCCGTGGAAGACCGCCCACAACGATTACATCTTCGCCGTCATTGCCGAGGAACAGGGCTTCCGGGGCAGCCTTCTCCTGATCACGGCGTTCGCGCTCCTGCTGATCCAGTGCCTCTTCATCGCGTTTTACAGCCGGGATTTCTCCGGACAGATCATCGCGGCGGGGGTGGTGGCGCTCTTCTTCGCGCACATCTTCGAGAACATCGGGATGTGTGTCACCCTCATGCCGATCACCGGGATTCCCCTGCCGCTCATCAGCTATTCGGGCACTTTCGTCCTGATCTGCATGTTCCTTCTCGGGATGGTGCAGAGCATCTGGGTGCACCGGAATGCGGGGACGGCGGAGGCGGAGGCGTGAATCAGGCTCCTCATTCCTCCTCGGTCGCTCCGCCGGCGGTTCGCCACGCCACGATTCCGCCCCGCACGTTGCGCGCCTCCCGGAATCCGGCCTCCCGCATGATGGAGACGGCGCGGGCGCTGCGCTTCCCTGTGCTACAGTAGACGTAGTAGCACTGGTCCGCGGGGAGCGCCTCAAGGCGCCCCGGCAGTTCGGCCAGCGGGACGAGACGGCTGCCCGCGATCCTCTCCCCCCGGTGTTCACGGACCTGCCGGACGTCGAGGAGGACGCCCCGGAAGCCGTTGTCGAGCGCCTCGCGCAACTCTTCGACCCCGATCTCCGGGACGGCCGGCGGGTCCGCCGCGCAGGAGGCGTCGTATGCCGCCGGCGCCGTGATGAGGGGGCGGGGGCCGCACAGCGGACATTGCGGATCGCGCGCCAGCCGGACCTCGCGGAAGGCGGTCCGGAGCGCATCGTAGTGCAGGAGGCGGCCGGCGAGACTCTCGCCGCACCCCGACAGGATCTTGACCGCTTCCATCGCCTGCAAGGAACCCACCACGCCCGGCAGGGCGCCCACCACCCCGGCCTCGTCGCAGCCGGGAACCGCTCCGGGCGGCGGCGGCTCGGGAAGGAGGCACCGGAAACACGGCGTGCCCCGGCGGCGGTCGAAAACGGTCAGTTGACCCTCGAACTGGAAGATCGATCCCGACACGAGGGGCTTCGAAAGGAGCCACGCCCCGTCGCCCGCGAGGAAACGCGTCGGGAAGTTGTCGGAGCCGTCGATGATCAGGTCGTAGCCTGCGAAGAGGTCGCGGACGTTGGCGGCGGTGAGCCGCAGGGCGTGCGCCTCGACCACGATGTCGGCGTTCAGACCGCGGAGACGGTTTTCCGCGCTTCGGACCTTGGGCGTGCCGATGGCGGCCTCGGCGTGGAGGATCTGCCGTTGCAGGTTCGAGAGGTCGACGCGGTCGTCGTCGATGATCCCGAGCCGGCCCACGCCGGCCGCCGCGAGGTAGAGGGCCGCCGGGGATCCCAGCCCGCCGGCTCCGATGCACAAGACCGCCGAGGTCTTCAATCGCTCCTGCCCGTCCTTGCCGAAGCCGGGAAGGATGAAGTGCCGGTCGTAACGGGCGCGCTCGCGTGGCGTGAACATGAGGAAGCGGGGGAACCAAAGAAAGCCCATGACGGCGGTCTTGCAAGCCGGAGTGGTGCAGGCTTGCAGCCTGCAGGGGTCCCGGCAGGTTTTCAACCTGACGGCCGCCTCCTCGCAGGTGGGTGACCCAGCGAGGCAAGCCTCGGACCAGGATTCAGGATGCAGGATGCGGGGGACACGGGGCTGCATCCTGAGTTTTGCACCGTGCATCAGGCCGGGCAACCTTGCTGCCGGAAAACTTGACTCATTTGTGACGACTTCTGGATTTCAAGGACTCTGCCCCCCC
>Ga0180436_10003371_pt1 | contig 14694 bp, 13 predicted proteins | sample SS_ome_2_FD_132434 | JGI IMG/M metagenome (GOLD analysis project Ga0180436, IMG submission 132434) | Hypersaline lake sediment archaeal communities from the Salton Sea, California, USA - SS_3_S_2 metaG | ecosystem: Environmental > Aquatic > Non-marine Saline and Alkaline > Hypersaline >...
AGAAAATCCAGCATTTGCACAGCCTCAAGCAGCACCTCAAATAGATCCGCAATATCAGGGTGTAGGCCGAAACGATCAATGTCCTTGCGGAAGCGGAAAGAAATTTAAAAAATGCCATGGTGCCTAAATTTGATGAAATTACAGAAGTAGTTGTATTAGGTGACTTTTACCCTGAATAACAGTCGTTCCTTGAAGAAGAAGATGTAACTCCTATAGTGGATGTACAATCTAATCTTGAAGATCTTAATGCATTTAATGAAAGAATTAGAGGTTTAGATATACCAGAATTAGAGAGAATTAAATCTAGTTTAACAGATACTTCAGAAAAATTAGAGGATGATATGCCAAGAAGTATAATCGATACGAAAACAGATGCTAATAGTGAATGGTTTCAGGAATTATTCAGATTACTTGAGCTAACTAGGGCTAAAATAAATGCTGTAAGAAATTTAATGAGTGAAAAATCTAAACTTCAAAACCGTTCGGATTAGATTCATGCCACTTCCAGGCTGTCTCAATAATATCTTCAATTGAAGTATGCTTTGGTTGCCAACCTAGTTTAGATTTAATCTTTTCAGAATCTGCAATTAAAACTGCTGGATCTCCTTCACGCCTTCCTTCTTCTTGTTTTGGGATCGGGTGTCCTACAACTTTCTCTGCTGCTTCAATTACTTCTTTAACTGTAAATCCTTGACCGTTTCCAAGGTTGAAAATGTCTGACTCCCCTGTTTCGAATAGTTTTTCAAGAGCCAAAATATGTGCCTGAGCTAAATCATTCACATGAATGTAATCTCGAACGCATGTCCCATCTTTTGTATCGTAATCTGTTCCAAAAATTGAAATACTTTTACGTTTTCCAAGTGCAGTTCGTAAAATTAATGGAATCAAATGAGTCTCAGGATCATGATGCTCACCAATCTCTCCAGAAGGGTCAGCACCAGCCGCATTAAAGTACCGAAGTGACGTATATTTTAGTCCGTGAGTCTCGGAGTACATGCTCAAAATATTCTCAAAAATAAGTTTAGTTCTTCCATAATGATTAACCGGATTTAAAGGATGATCTTCTTTTATCGGAGTAGAAATCGGATCTCCATAAACCGCAGCAGTACTTGAAAAAATGATGGTCTTTAAACTATTTGCAACCATTGCGTTCAATAAATTTGTTCCATTAACACAGTTGTTTTCAAAGAACTTTTCAGGTTCTTTCATGCTAAGTCCTGCTTCAATAAATGCTGCAAAATGAATAACTGCATCAAAGTTATTATGTGCAATAAATTTATTTAAAACTTCACGCTCCCCAAGGTCCAATTCAACAAATTCCACACCTTCTGGCACACTTTCTTTATGTCCATTCACCAAATTATCTAAAACTGTAACTTTATACCCTTCTTGCAGTAAAAGTCGCACGGTATGAGAACCGATATAACCTGCACCACCTGTAACGAGTATGTGTTTCATATTATTTTAATTATTTGTTCTAATTCATATCTTAATTCAACTAATCTATTTAATACTTTATCTTTAATTTCTTGCGTAGGAGGTTCTCCAGCTTCTAATAAGTTTTTGCTTTCTAATGCAGCTACAAAATCTTCAACTTGGCTAGCTTTTCTTGAATATTCATTAGCTTTTTCATCGTCTATTACTCCATCCATTCGTGCTACCTCAATACTAGTTACAATTACAGTCAATCTGGTTCTTACACAAGACAACCATTTATTCTTAACTCTTGTCATTTCTTCAATTGTTGCTGATTCTTCCTCAGCAAATATTTGATCTTTCCGAATTTCAGGAGATGCCATTTCAATCATTTCTTACTCATCAATATAAATTTCACGAGGTTTTGCACCATTTGAAGGACCAATAATTCCATTCTCTTCTAGTTCATCTAAAAGTCTTGCTGCTCTCGCATATCCAACCTTTAAACGACGCTGTAACAACGATGCAGAAGCTTTTCTATTCTCTTTAATAACTTCAACTGCTTTACCGTACATTTCATCTTCTGAGTCTCCAAAGTTGCTATCAGGTACTCCGTTAAGTTTTTGACCTGCAACTTTAGTTGAAACGATTTCATCATCGTAATCTGGTTCGATTGTTAATTTAACTCTATTTGTAACTGCTTCAATTTCTTCTGATGAAACAAAGATTCCCTGTACACGTAATGGTTTATTTTGGCCGCTTGGTAAGTAAAGCATGTCACCTTTTCCAAGTAGATCCTCAGCTCCAATTCCATCAATAATCGTTCTTGAATCAATTGATGAACTAACTGCAAATGCAATTCTTGCAGGGATGTTTGCTTTAATTAGACCAGTGATTACATCAACTGAAGGTCTTTGAGTTGCAATAACTAAGTGGATTCCTACGGCTCTTGCCATTTGTGCAATCCTACAGATTGATGCTTCAACTTCTTTACCTGCTGCCATCATTAAGTCTGCTAACTCATCAATTACCACTACGATTGTGCTCATTTTCTCTAATTTCTTATCTGCATTGTAGTCAGTGATGTTTCTTTTTCCATTGTCTGCACATTCTGTATATCTTCGATTCATTTCTGCCACACACCATCTTAATGCGATTGCTGCTTTCTCAGGATCGTTAATTACAGGCGTTAATAAGTGTGGAATAGAATTATATGACTTTAACTCAACTTGTTTTGGATCAATTAAGATCATTTTTAAATCTCGTGGAGAATTTTGGTATAAAAGTGAAACTAATAAAGTATTCATTCCTACAGATTTACCAGATCCAGTAGCACCAGCTATAAGTAAGTGCGGCATAGTTTTTAAATCTGCAATAATTGGAGTTCCTGATACATTTCTTCCAAGTGGAAATTTCAAATTTGAATCGATTTTCTTGAAATCCGGAGCTTCAATTACTTCTCTTAACCTAACCATTGCTCTGTGTTCATTTGGCACCTCAATTCCAACCAAAGCCTTACCAGGAATCGGAGCCTCAATTCTAACCGAAGGCGCTGCAAGCGCTAAAGCAAGGTCACTTTTAAGTGTTGTGATTTTTGAAAGTTTAACTCCTTCATGTGGTTTTAAAGTATATTGAATAACTGTTGGACCAACATGAACTTCATGCATTGTAACATCAATTCCAAATTGTTCTAATTTTTTTCGGATTGTTTCTGCATTTTCCATTAAAACCTTATCATCTGACTCAATTTCAGAAACAGTACTATCTAATAAGTCTAACGAAGGAAATTCCCAATCAGAATAATCTGGTTCTTCTTTTTCTTGATTTAATTCTTTCACAACTTCTTTCTTTTCTTCTGTAGTTAAAGGCTTTTTCTTGTTTTCAGGTTTTTCAACATCAACATCTTCTGAAGCCTCTTCTGGTTTTGGTTCGCTAACTGGTTGAGCTCTTTTAATTCTGATATCAGATTCTCGATTACCATATATAGCTTTTAATACATCATCACTTGCCATTTCAATATTCTCTCCGTCAATCTCAATATCATCTTTTTTGGATTTTTTAGCTGCTTTTTTCTCAACTTTAAGTTCAGGTTTAAATACTTTTGCAATATCCGCTAATGAAACCTCGAAAGATAAAACAATTGAAATAAGTGCCATTGCCACAAAAACCACTGCAGCACCAACTTCACCAATACTTAACATTGTTCGCATGAAAAAGTTAGTCACAAAACCAATATATCCTCCAAAAGTCCCAGCCTGAGCAACAATTAATACATCATTAATAGGAACAGCCAGATGAATTATGCTTAAAACCGACATTACCATTAATATAATTCCTACAATTTTTGATAAACCAAAATTTATATTTCTAGCAAAGAACAACATTAAAGAAATCAATAAGAAAAGTGGCGGAATCATGAAAATCCCCCATCCTAATATAGGTTGAAGAATTCCTACCCAAATTTCACCTACTATCCCAAACGCCCCTTGCAAACTCAAAAAAGTTACAGCAGAAAGCGCAAAATATACTATTGCCCAAATTTCTCTCATTACTGAAGATTTAACTTCAAACTTCATTTGTTTTCTGGGTGTGCGTCTAGTTGCTCTGCGTTTTTTAGCAGCAGATGTTGTTTTTTTCTTAGGTCTTGCCGACCTTTTAACTCTTCTGGTTCTTGGCATGAAAATATAATTAAAAACTGGATATAATTCTAACCATAAATAAGGGAAATTGCAAGGTTGGAAGCGAAGAAAATAACTTTTTGACAAAAAACACCAATTGAGTTATATTTAGCGCCTTTTTTTAATCAAACCTATGAAAGAATCTGAACCACAACAAGTACCTTTTGAATTTTTACAACAGGAATTAGATGAAGAACAAAAATCTCGCGTAACAGCTCTTGAAAAAGCTCCAGAAACGCAATTAGTGAGAGAATCTGATGGAAGCTTAACAGAATTATTACAAACAAATCCTGATCCAGATAACCAAGAAACTTCGACAAAGCTTGAACATGCCCCCAACCAGACACAAATGGTTGAAATGCTTCAAGATGTTGATATTGATGTTGCTTTACTTTGGAAAGAAAAAGCACGAGTCAAAGCTTTAACAGCTTCTGCTAAACCTCGAACACACGAAGAAGCATATGAATTACTTGAAAAATATTATCGTATTTGGAGAGAAGCTATTTTAAAAAATAATTATGTTGCTTCGCAAAGAGGAAATATGTGTAAAGCTGATTATGATGGAATGTTGAAATATCATGAAGCAGCCGGGGAATACAACCCACGACATATGTATTGGGGAATGAGAGGTCTACCTGGTAGTTCTTTTTTCACTCAGGAAATCTATCCAACTATAATGGAAATGGCTGAAACACCAGAAGAAATTCATAGGATAGGAATGGATGCGATAGCTTGCCTACAAAGCATTATGTGTGGTGAACTTTCATTCTCAAACTACAGTACAGGTGATGCTATTGTTCAAAGTTTTTTCAAAAATTTAAACTTGGAATCTCGTAATTACCAATATGATAGAGATAGAGTTAATCGATTTAACAATTATGGTGCAGCTGGGATGTTTAAGCATTACTATGAACGATATGGTAATTGGGTCACTCGTTGTATTGCCGAACATCAGGGCTGGGAACAAGATAGGTATTATGGAGGTGGTGATTATGTTAATTCGAAAAGTCAAATTGATAGGCTGTTAGAGCGTTCAATAAAAGTTGTTCCAAAAGAATATTTAGATGAAATTTTTAGAACATTTCATAGAAAAGGTGGATTTCATAATGCCATTGGGGTATTGGATAAAATTGCTGCAGATGTTGCGACATTAATAGAAAGGAAAAAAGAAGAATTAATTCCACTATTCTTAGAATTATACGAGGAGCAAAAAAGATCAGCAATGAGAGAACCTGAAGGACCTTTGTTAGGAGAAATCAATGTAGTAATTGAAGAATTAGAAGCTCTATGTGGATTGGGAATATTTGAAGACGCTGCAAAAAAACTCATAAAATTAAAATTAAAAATTAGTAGAGATAATCATTTAGGTGAAGATATTACTTGTATAAAAAGTGATAAAGATGGTAACTCACGAAAATGGGGATCTTTAAATATTCCAAACTTAATTGAGGAATATAGAAATAAAGGAAAAACTGACGAAGAAATTGTTGAAATTCTTGAATTAGCAGAAAAATATCAATCTTTGGGGTATTCAGCATTTACAATTGTTAAATCATATTCGAAAATTAATGCAAATTACCCAGGTGGTATTGATGCATTCTTTGAATATCTAGATAAATTAATGAAATACGACAGATGTGCAGATAATTTTATTGATACTGTTGTTGCTGGAGTTTTTCCAACTGAAAATCTTCAAACATATTTAAATGTTGGATTACAATTAGCTGAACGTTTAGGCGATAAAGCGTCACATTATTTCAACTTGGAAGACCGTGAATACTCTCATAATAATGTTGTAGATGGTGCGTTAATAGGTTTATTAACAGAACCTGAAAGATTTGAAGAAATATGTCTTGCTGCTGCGGATTTTGCAACTGCTTATCCCTTAAAAGATGATAGTTTTGGTGAGTCAGTACGGAGCGTTATTTTTAATGCATTTTTAAAGCATTATAGTGACCCAATGGTTCTTGAATTGATGAAAGGATTTAAAATTATGATGGAAAGAGCATATAGGGAAAAAGCAAAATATGATGCAGGAGATAAAAAAAGCAGAACAGATATTGAAACTCAAAAAGTTGATAATTTTTCCAGTGTTTTTGAATCTTATTATCGAGGTAGATACGATTACACAGATACACAATCACCAAGGAATAAAGAAAAAACATTTCTTCCATTTGAAATGCCTTATCAGGAAATTGCGCATTGTTTAGGTTATATAAATTTTGAATCAGCAAAATATTGGGGAGACGTAAGAAGAAGATATAAAGATTTTCTTGCTGAGGAATTAAGCCCTTATTTATCAACTTGTCTTGCTTTAAAAATTACAGACGGAGCAGGTTATTCCGGACCACCTCAAATTGAAGGAATAGAATTGAATATTGAAGAAGAAAAATTGCTCGAAGTAGTTGAAACTGCAGTTGAATTGAGAGAAAAATTAGCAGAATTATTAGATACTTACGGTGATAATGCAAAACACGAATTAAGTCGTTTACAAAGAGTTCCAGAACAGGCGCACGAGCTAGACTTACGAAAATTTGAAGAATTACAGGAATTTTTAGATAGAATTGATGAATTAAATTTAGATCCTTCAATTGCAAAACATATTAATTTGAATCGTGTACGAAAACAGGTTGAAGAAGCAATGAGTTTTGCTTTAATGCAAAGGTTAATGAGGATTGGATTTGTTGATAAAACAACAGATGTTAAGTTATCTCCAATGTTTCAGGAAGCAAATAGCGCAACTCAGCTAGCTATTGCTGGTATGAGTATGTTAGTTGCATCGAATGTAGCAAATATTGATGGACTATCTCAAAAACTACAGCCAGTACAGGAGTTTTCTCCACATGCTTTAGTAGCTACCGAAGTGCGAAATGTAAAAGAAAGATATGAAAAATTATTATCAGATCCATCAATTCAAAAAAGAATGAATGAAAACTTAAGTGTTGTTATCCCGCATATTGAACAAATGGTTGTTGATGGAAGAACTAATATCCCTGGATTAATGCCTATTGGAGGTAAAATCCATACACAAGGTTCAATGGATGGATCAACTTTAGATCGTATAAGAAATATTTTTGGTCTTCAAAGCACATATTTTAGATTAATTCATGCTGACGATTCATTGTTGCTGCCGCCTTTACCAAGTGCAACTGAAGAAGCACTATTAATTTCATTTTTAGAAAAATTTGGAGTTATTAATAAAGATAAACCTGAACTTCAGGTAACAATGGCTGGAAGATGGGATGAAAAACATGCTCCAATCATAGGTTCTGCAATGCTTTTGGGAACAAATAGAGGTGTTATGTTCAGAGAGAATGCATTCAAGACAACACATGATGATCAAACCGGTGCAAGGATAATGGCTTTTGATGCTGGTGTTCGTGATACTGATTTACCTTTTGATTTAGAAAACGCAGAAGGACGAACTGATATGCTTGGAAGGCGACATTTTACTGATTTTGAATTATATAGATTGCTAGGGACTTTATCATCTCATCACCAATATGGAGGAGTGTTGGCGCCTGTTTATAAAGAATTTGAACAAGAATATCGTGGGATTTTAGCCAAATGGGGTCTTGGATCTGCTTTAGAAAAAGCTTCATGGGTTTATGATCATGCTGAACAAAACTCTACTGATAACCTTGCTAGACATAATGAAATGGTAAGAACTTTTACTCAAAGCTGGATGGATGGATCAGAAAGACCTGACTTTGGTGTAATTGGTGATGTTCAAGCGCTTGTTGGAACAACACAAAAGAAAGTACAAAATTTACGAGAAAAGATTTTAAGAGAAAATCCAGGCGAATTTGAGAAATTATTGTCTTATTAATATATTATTACTTTACAAACTAACAAAATAATTTATGTGTGAAAATCATTGTGCAGTAGGAGTAGCAAAAGAAAAAGATTTAAGTGATGTAATTAGACAAAGAGAAGTAGCTAGACAAGCTCAGGAAGCTAATATAAGAGCAGCAAGAAGAGCTGAACAAGAAAAATCTCAAACAACAATTAAAGGATTTAGATCATGTACCGCAGAACAAACTACTGCAATTGTTGAAACTGCAACTAAACCAAAACCAGCTGCAGCACCACAACCAGAACCTGCTAAAAAGTCTATGCCTTTACCAAAACCTGAAGCAACTGCAAAACCATCTGGAGAAGTATTAGTTCAGCCAAAAGCAAAACCAGCACCAAAATCTACTGGTTTATCTGAACTTAAAACAAAAGTTGAAGATGAAAATTATAAACAATTTTTATTAAACTCTCTACGAGATATTAAATCAAAAGAACAAGTATTTAGAAGAGGTGGAAGAAGAGGAGAAAAAATCCGATTTGTACGAAGAGCATTAATTAAACTAAAAGATGATCTTGGTATTAGTGAATATTTAAATCTTAGAAATCCAAGAGAAATTGCAGAAACAGCAAATATGATAAAAGAAGAGCTTATGAAACATGGAATAGAGGATTTCCCAAGATGTTTATCAGAAAGATTTTTATAAACTTCAAAAATTTATTTCTTCTTCGCAACCTTCTTCTTTTTCGGGCTAGATTTCACAACTTCTAATGTAAATTTACTAGCGAGAGCTGCAACTGCTCCAACTGCAACAAAAATTGGTGCTGCAATTGCTCCTAAAATCCCAACAGTTACTGGAATTTCTAAAAATTTTCTTCCTTTTTCATCTTTAATAATAATTCTTCGAACATTTCCTTCATTCACAAGCTTTTTGACTTTTTTTAGAAGTTCCTCACCTGAGACTTTAAATTCTGATTTTTCCATGTTGATTTTGTTAAGTGCACATATTTTACCATGAAATTTACATTTTTACCCTCCCCTGCTATTATTATCCGCGAATAAACTCTTGGCTCGCGATAAGTTTTCGCTCGCTAAGATACTCGTTAACACTCGTTTCTGATGACACGAACACGTTTTGCACCATCTCCCACTGGATATTTGCATGTAGGAGGTTTAAGAACCGCTTTATATAGCTATCTTTTAGCACGTAAAGAAGGTGGCCAATTTGTACTTAGAATTGAAGACACTGATCAAAAAAGAGAAGTTGAAGGTGCAACTGCTCATTTGATGGAAATGCTTGATTGGGCTGGAATCACACCAGATGAAAGTCCGCATAAAGGCGGACCTTACGAACCATATATTCAATCTCAAAGAACTGAAATATATCAAAAGCACGCAGAAGAACTTTTAGAAAAGAAACACGCATACAGATGTTTTTGTACTGCTGAAAGATTGCAAGAAATGCGCGAACATCAGGAAAAATCTAAAAAAGCTCCGATGTATGATCGCCACTGCCTTTACCTTTCAGACGAAGAAATTCAAAAAAACTTAGATGAAGGAAAACCGTTTGTAGTAAGACAAAAAATCCCTTTAGAAAAACTAGTAAAATTTAAAGATTTAGTAAGAGGAAACGTAACTTTTGCTGCAAAAACCTTAGACGACCAGGTTTTATTAAAATCTGATGGATTCCCAACTTATCAGCTTGCAAATGTTATTGATGATCATATGATGGAAATCTCTCATGTGATTCGAGGTGAAGAATGGCTGCCATCAACTCCAAAACATATTCTTTTATATGAATCTTTTGGTTGGGAGCCGCCTGAATTTGCACATCTTCCCCTACTTCTTAATAAGGAGCGTGCAAAATTAAGTAAACGTCATGGTGATGTTTCGGTTGAATCATATATTGATAAAGGATATCTAAAGGAAGCGATTATTAACTTTATTGCTTTCCTTGGATGGCATCCTGGTGGTGATAGCGAAGAAATTTTAAACCTTGATGAGCTTGTTGAACAATTCTCAATCGAAAAAGTTCACAAAAGTGGAGCTGTTTTTGATGTTGAAAAGTTAGATTGGTTTAACTGGCAATGGCATCGTCGAAAATTCCATGATGGACTTCATGAATTTGCAAAAAAACTCGATCAAAATGTTCAAATTGAGTCTCCTAAAAAAGGTGAATTCAAATATAAATTCAGTGATGGTGAAAATGCTAAAGAATTCTTTATGCATCGAACAGAAGAGTTAAAGAAAATGTGCTTTAATTCGCTTGATAAAGCCTATAGAGAAGATGATGATAAGTTGCGAAAAGTCCTATTAACTGTTGAAGAAAAAATCCTAAAAGATCATAAAAATATCAATGATTACATTAGTTTTTATTACGAAGACAAAGAATATGACAAAGAACTTCTGACTCATGAAAAAATGAAGGTTGATTTGGATACAGCGAAACAAGCTTTGGAAAAAATCCAAGAAAAATTTGCAGAATTTGATGCATTTGATGATGAAGAAAAAATCAAAGAACTATTATTAGAAGTTGTTGAAGAATTAGGATTCAAAAACGGACAGGTTTTTTGGCCTTTAAGAGCAGCCTTAACAGGAGAACAATTCTCACCTGGAGTATTCGAAGTAGCTTGGGTACTTGGCAAGGAAAAATCCCTCGAACGCATTGATAAAGCATTGGATCTGTTATAAAATAAAGTACCATAAAATTTAATATGAGATACGACAAACTTAAACATCTTGTGCAGCACTTAAAGAAAACTCTTCCCTGTACCGGCTGCGGAAAAACATTCTTCTACAAAGACATTACTGTGGTCATAACAACTGAAGAAGAAGGTATTTTCTCTTTAAAATGCAGAAAATGTGGCGTTGTTACTCTTGCTAATGCTGGATTGGAATATGAAAGAAGGCACAATTCTGTAGTTTCTAAACGAGATGTTAATGAAATGCATGAATTTCTTGATAGTTTTAATGGTGACTTCAAAAAACTATTTAAATCCTCTAATCCTAAAAAATCATGAAAAAGTTTTTAGCAATTTTTGTAAGCATGTGTCTGGTTTTGGCTTTTACCGGATGTCAGGAGGCACAAGATTTAGCTAATGATGCTACGAATTCTTACAACAATCTGGCTGAAGGAGTGAATAGTGTTAAAAACGATGTTGAGAATACTGTTGAAGGTGTTAACAATGCTGTAAATACAGTTAAGGAAACTGCTGATGCAACAATGGAAACAATAGATAATGTTAAAACAACTGCTGAAGGAATTTCAAATGCATTCGGCGGCGGTGAAGAAAACAATGAAGAAGTATAAAGTACAATTTCATGCACATTCGGGAAGTGATCCAGAAGATTGCTTGTTTCATAGTGAAAAGGATTTAATTAATAAAGCACATTCGTTCAATTACGATGTTTTGGCTATTACATGCCATAATCATATTGCTCATACAAAAGAGTTGAAAGATTATGCTGCAAAAAAAGGAATACTTTTAATTCCAGGAGTTGAAAAAACAGTAGAAAAAAATCATGTTGTCATTTTAAATGCAAAAGATTCCGCTTTGAAAATTAATACTTTTGATGACCTTCGCAAATATAAAAATGAAAATCAGGATTCTTTAATTTTTGCTGCTCATCCTTATCATCCGTTTCCTTTGGGAGTGGTGAGTTTGGGTAAAAATTTAGATAAAAATATTGACCTGTTTGATGCAATAGAATTCAGCAGCTTTCATACACCTAAATTTGATTTCAACAAAAAAGCAGTTAAAACTGCAAAAGCCTATAATAAGCCAATGTTAGGCACTTCGGATAATCATGTTTTAAGCTTTTTGAATCATACTTTTTCATATGTTTATGCAGATGAAAAAAATCCAGAAGCTATTTTTGATTCAATAAAAAAAGGAAAAATTGAAATAGTTTCAAAACCTATGAATGCTTTTAGAATTGCAGGAATGACAACCCGTTTAATTTTTCTTGAATACGCCAGAAAATTTTTAAGACTTTTTATTAAGAAAAATAAATAGTGTGCTATAATGTTTAGAGTTATTAAACTCAAAAACAATATGCAAAAATTTATGAAATATGTAAAAACTCTTGCTAAGAAAAATCCAAAGAGAATTGTTTTACCTGAAGGATTTGAGCCAAGAGTTTTAAAAGCATGCGCACAGGTTATAAAAGAAAAAACAGCACATCCAATTTTGGTTGGCGAACCTGAAAATTTGAAAAAACTTGCAATTAAATATGGTGCGAAAATTGATTGGAGCAAAGTTGAAGTTGTAGACAACATGAAAGGTGAAACTCAAAAAAAATATGCGAAAGAATTTTACAATTTGCGAAAACATAAGGGTATAAGCGAAAAAGACGCTCTTAAACAAATGGAGGATTTTAATTATTTTGGAACAATGATGGTGCAGATGGGAGATGCAGATGGAATGGTTTCAGGAACAACTTACTCAACTGCTGAAACAATCAGGCCGGCTTTGCAAATTATTAAAACCAAAGAAAAGTTTCATAAGGTTTCTGGTGTTTTCTTTTTAATTTTAGAAAAACGCCTTTTACTTTTTGCAGATACTGCAGTTTTAATTGAACCAAATTCTCATGAACTAGTTGATATTGCAGAAGACACTGCTGAAACAGCAATGAAATTTGGAATTGAACCTCGAATTGCAATGCTCAGCTTCTCAACTGCTGGCTCTGCACGCCATCCGCATGTTGATAAAGTACGCGAGGCAACTGCAATGTTAAAAACTGCTCATCCTGATTGGGTTGTTGAAGGTGAAATGCAGGTTGATGCAGCACTAGTACCAAAAGTTTGTGAAAAAAAGTTTCCAAAATCAGTTTTAAAAGGAGATGCAAATGTTTTGATATTCCCAAGTTTAGAAGCTGGTAACATTGCCTACAAACTAGTTGAAAGATTGGCTAAGGCAAAAGCAATCGGGCCGCTTCTTCAAGGACTTAAAAAACCAGTAAATGATCTTTCCCGTGGTTGTCATTGGAAAGATATTTCTAATTTAGTTGCTTTCACAACTCTGGAAGCATCTGAAACTCCAATCAAACATTCTAAATTAAAAAACTAATTGAGTTCGTCCGTTCGGACTCACACTTGGCTCGCGATAAGTCTTCGCTCGCTAAGACACTCACTAACGTTCGTGTCCTATGAAAATTTTAGTAATAAATGCAGGTTCATCTTCATTAAAATTTCAACTCCTCGACTCAAATAAAAAATTTGAAGCACTATATAAAGGCATAATTGATGGGATTGGACGAAAATCTTGTTTTATTGATGCAAAGGCAAAATCCAAAAAACTCACTTATAAAAAATTAATAAAAAACCATGAGCAGGCAGTAAAAGAAGCACTGAAAATTATAGGAGATGAAGAAATCAATGCAATTGGACACAGAGTTGTTCATGGTGGAGAAAAATATCATGATGCCACAAAAATTACACCTCAGGTAAAAAATGAAATTAAAAAGTTAAGTGAGCTCGCTCCCCTGCACAATCCACCAAACTTAGAAGGAATTAAAGCATGTGAAAAATTACTCAGAGGAAAGCCAAATATAGCAATCTTTGACACTGCTTTTCACCAGACAATTCCTGAAAAGGCTTTTCACTATGCTTTACCAGATAAATTCTATAAAAAGCACAAAGTTAGAAAATATGGGTTCCATGGAACTTCACATAAATATGTTTCTGATGAAACTTATAAATTATTAAAATCCCGTAATAAAAAAATTATAACTTGTCATTTAGGAAATGGTTCAAGTTTGAGTGCGGTGAAAAATGGAAAATGTATTGAAACCTCTATGGGATTCACTCCACTTGAGGGTGTTCCAATGGGAACAAGATCAGGAACCATTGATCCTGCAATAGTTTTTTATTTAATGGAAAAAGAAAAGATCGATACAGATAAAATTGATTATATTTTAAATAAAGAGTCTGGAATTTTAGGTGTTTCAGGAATAAGTAGTGATGTTAGAGATATATGGGCAAAAGCAAAGAAAAAAAATAAAAAAGCCCTGTTTACTTTAGACCTGCTAGCATACAAAATTGCGCTTACAATAGGCTCATACGCTGCTGCCATGGATGGAGTAGATGCAATAACTTTCACTGCTGGAATTGGTCAAAATGCCTGGTATTTACGTCGAGATATTTGTAAATATTTAAAATTTTTAGGCGTGAAATTAGATGCGAAAAAAAATCGAAAAAATGAAAAATTAATTAGTGAAAAATCTTCAAAAGTAAAAATTTTTGTTTTAAAAACCAACGAAGGATTGCAAATTGCTCGCGAAGTTTTTAAAATTGTTAAGTAGAATCTTTAATTCCCTTTTTTATGTTAAAACTCATTCCAAGACGGATTCCAATGAGAGTTGGAAACAAATACATTGCAATTGTTAATGAACACACTGCAAAAGAATTAGACTTACGAGCAGCTGACAGAGTTGATTTAAAAGTTGGACGTCGAGATTTAACTGCAATCCTCGATATAAGTGAGCAAAAAGAACTCGGAGATAATGAGGTTGGTTTATTCGCTGAAACATGGGATAAACTAAAAGTTAAACGTGGTGACAGAATCACTGTAAAAATCGCTCCAAAACCTGAAGGTGATAAATATATTAAGAAAAAACTTGAAGGTCATGAACTGTCAGCAGATGAATTAGATGTAATTGTAAAAGAAATTGTTGATGATGATTTATCAGATATTGAAATGACTTATTTTGTATCAGCTTGTTTTTGTAACGGACTCTCAGATGATGAAACTGCAGATTTAACTCGATCAATTGTTAAACATGGAGAAACACTAAAATTTGGAAAGA
>Ga0180436_10003372_pt1 | contig 14692 bp, 15 predicted proteins | sample SS_ome_2_FD_132434 | JGI IMG/M metagenome (GOLD analysis project Ga0180436, IMG submission 132434) | Hypersaline lake sediment archaeal communities from the Salton Sea, California, USA - SS_3_S_2 metaG | ecosystem: Environmental > Aquatic > Non-marine Saline and Alkaline > Hypersaline >...
CGGGTCGGGCTTCGCGATCATGTCCGGGCACAACTTCGCCGAGTGGCGGCACCGCTTCTCGGGCCGGCGCAAGTTCCGGCAGATCCTCGAGGCCTTCCAGGACGAGCCCATGGTCCACGAGCATCCCAAGTACGTCTGCGCCCCCTGCAGCAACTGCAAGGGCCAGATCCGGGACATCATCCAGTATTACGACGCCTGGAACAAGGCGGGCATCCACTACGGCGGGCTGGTCGAGCTCATGGTCAACGCCATGGAGGGCGTCGCGCCCAACTACATCGACTGGGAATGGCACTAGCCGAACCCGCGTCGACACGAAGCGAAACCCCCGGCCGTACGGTCGGGGGTTTCTCGTTCCGGACGGACCCGCGGCCTAGCCGTAGGGGTACATGCCCTTCTTGAACTCCTCGAAGGCGGCCAGCAGGTTGTCGTGCTTCTGCTCGTCGGCCTTGAGATAGTTCAGCAGGTATTCCTGGACGAGCATCTTGCGGCCCTTGATCTGGCCGAGTGTCTCCTCAACGAAGGAGACCATGTCCTTCTCCATCTTGATGTGCTTGCGGATGGAGGTCCACACCTCGCCCAGCTCCTCGGGCGTGAGGGTCATGGACTTCTTCTCGACGCTGGCGGCGATCATCTCCTGCACCCGGAAGTGCATCTTGGAGTCGGCCTGGATGATCTCCATGACCATGCGAATGAGCGCGTTGTCGGTCTTCTCGATGATGCGTCCGGTGGATGTCACGGACGCGTCCTCGATCTTCTGCCAGCTCCTCATCGTCGCGGCGAGATTCTCCTGGATCTCCTTGGTCTTCATCCTCTTGGCCATGGCCTCACTCTCCTGCCGGTTGGGTGATGTCTGCTCGCGCGGCCGCCGGGCCGCGGGCCGATTATAGGGGCGCCCCGCCGGGCTGGCAAGACGCCCGTTCACGTCAGTCGCCGATCGCCTCGCGGATCGATTGGAACACGCCGTCGATGCTCTGCTCGCCGTCGACCTTGTGTACGGGAACGCCCAGCTTCTCGTAGAATTCGATGACGGGCGCCGTCTGGTCGTGATACAGGGCCAGACGCTTCAGCACGGCCTCGGGCTTGTCGTCGTCGCGCTGGATCAGCTTCGCGCCGTCCTTGTCGCAGATGCCGGGGGTCTTCGGGGGCAGGCTGACGGTGTTGTAGCCCGCGCCGCACTCGCTGCACATGAAACGGCTGCTGATGCGCTCGACGGCCGTCTCGTCCCTGATGACGATCTCGACGACGGCGTCGACCTCGAGGTCGGCCTTGACGAGTTCGGCCTGGGGAATGGTGCGGGGGTACCCGTCCAGCAGGATGCCCTCGGGGTGCTCCCCGTAGACCTTCTTGACGATGCCGAAGATCAGCTCGTCGCTGACCAGCTTGCCCGCGTTCATGACCTCGGACAGCTCGCGGCCCAGGTCGGAGCCGCTCTTGACCTCCGCGCGCAGCGCGTCGCCGGTGGAGAAGTGGAAGATCCCGTAGTGGGCGGCCAGCTTGGCGGCCTGGGTGCCCTTGCCGCTCGCCTGCGGACCGATGATGATCATGTTCATGGATTTCACTCCTGTAGAGCTCCGGCGCCCGAAGCCCGGTCCCCGGCGCGACGCCGGATGGCGCCGGGAACGGGATAGCGCCTTCAACGATAGGGTCCGGGATACGCCTGGGCTAGGAGAAAAAGCCGACGATGTAGCGGACCGCGACGAAGAGGATGCACCCCGCCAGGATCCACTTGATCACCGTGGCCGAAAAGCGCTTCTGGAGCCGCGCGCCGCAGTACATGCCGGCCAGTCCGCCGAGCCCGAAGAGCAGGCCCAGCAGCCAGTCCGGCGAGACGGCCTGATCGGGATAGCGGGACGCCAGAAGCCCGTAGAAGAGGACCGCGCCGGTCGAGGTGACGAAGGTGCCCATCAGCGCGGCGCCGGCCACGGTGTAGACGGGCAAGCCCCACACGCTGACCAGCACGGGCGCGATGATGGCGCCGCCGCCGATGCCGTAGACGCCCCCCACCACGCCGACCACCAGGCTCAGCCCCCCCAGGAGCAGGGGGCTTACGGCGTAGCGTTCCCCGCCGAACGCGTAGGCGATTCGGGCGAGGCCGCACTCCGTGACCTCGACGGCCGTGATGCGGCCGGCGGCCGGCTCGGTCCCGCGACGCCTCGTCAGGATGTCGGCCAGCACGCGCGCTCCCAGATAGAGAAGCACCAGCCCCACGAAGAACTTGAAGTTGCGCGGGTCCGGCAGGTAGCGGATGCGCAGGACGGCCCCGATCAGCACTCCCGGCAGGGACCCGGCGACCACGACCCAGGTCAACGGCCAGACCATGCGTCCCTCCCGGACGTACTGGAAGACGCCGCTGGGAATCGCCACCACGTTGTAGAGCTGGTTGGTGGCGCTGACCGACGGGCTCGTGAAACCGAGCACGCTCATCTGGAAGGGCAGCAGCAGGAACGCGCCCGACACGCCGCCCGTGGACGTGAAGAAGGAGATGGTGAAGGCCACCAGGGGTGGGATCAGGGGATTGATCGTCAGGTCCGCGGTCGGGAAGTGCATATCGGTCCGTCCGGGTTCATTCGGGTTTGCGCGCGATGTACCGGTAGCTGACGAAACCCGCGCCCGCGGCTGTGTCGCGAACGACCTCGACCACCTCGAGATCCCCGTCGCGCAGGATCGCGAGCACCTCGCGTCGCGGCAGGCAGTGCAGTTCCATCACGCCGCGGCCGCCGTGGATCAGGCTTCGCACGGGATTGAGCCCGCGGTTGCCGAGCAGGCGGTGGAGCCAGCCTTTTGCCGTGCCCAGGTCGTGACGCGCCGGCGTCTGGAAGACCAGCGCGCCGCCGGGACGCAGGACGCGGGCAAAGGCCGCCAGACAGGCCCGCTGGCCCGGCCGGGGCACATGCTGCAGCGTGATGTTCGAGTAGAGCAGGTCGACGGTCGCGTCGGGAACGGCGCCCAGGGGAATCCCGTCGTCGCGCAGGAACTCCAGGTTCGGGCGATCCGCGTTGACCGCGCGGGCCTCGTCCAGCATGGCGTCCGCCACGTCGACGGCCAGGACCCGCTCGAATCGTTCGGAGAGGGCCCGGCTCAGCCGGCCCACGCCGCAGCCGAAATCCAGCGCGGTCCCGGGACGCCAGGCGACGCCCAGCGCGTCGAGGCGCGCAACCACCACCGAGATCTCCGTCTCGCCCGTGGCGAAGAAGGCCTCGCGGTCCCAGCGACCGCCGCGCTTGCCCGGATGGGAGAGCACCGCCCAGTACGGGTCGCGTCGTCCCAGGTCCTCCCATTGTCGGCGGTGCCAGTCCGTCATCGGACGCCCTCGGTTCGGAACCGCGCATCCGGCCCCGCCGGATTGTCGCCCACGGGACCGGCCCCGTCAACCGGACCGCATCACCGGGACGCGACGCGGGCGTCCGCGGGCTCGCGCATGCGCAGGTCCGCATGGCAGGCGCCGCATTCGGCGAGCCCGGCGTCGGCGGTCCGCGCGGCCTCCTCGGCGTGGCAGTCGATGCACAGGCCGTGCATCGCGCCCTGGTAGCTGGTCGCCAGCTTGGGATCGACTCCCGGCGCCGGCGGGACGTCCCGCCACAGGTCCTCCCGGTGACAGTCCAGACAGGTCTTGGAGGAGCCGGCGGTCTTGGTGGCGTCGGCGTCGTGGCAGACCGCGCAGGAGCGGTTGGCCGGCCGCAACCCGCCCAGCTGCTCCTTCGCGGCCACGTAGGCCGTGTGCGCGTGGTGATCGAAGATGTCCGTGGGCGCGATCATGTTCCGGTGGCAGCGGTGACAGGGCGTCGACTGGTCCCCCGGCAGCGAGACGTGATGGCAGGTCCCGCAGGAACCCTCCCCGCCCAGGCGCTGCTGGTGCGCGGCGTGGGGGAAGTCGACGGGCAGTCCGGCGCCGGTGCCGTCCATGCGCAGGGTCGCGCGCTGGAGGTCCAGGCCGACGGGAGGCGCCACGTCCATTTCGGTGTGGGACGGCTCGTGGAAGGCGGGATACAGGGTCACCCAGGCCAGCGGCAGGGCGATCACGGCGATCAGCGACACGCGCTGCAGCCCGTTGGTCAGGACGGCGTCGAGCACGTGGGTGAAGGCGTCGAAGGAGGCCCTGTACATCTGCGGGCCCTGCTTCAGCCGCCGCCAGCCGTCCTCGAAGATGGAGAAGTTCTCGGCGATGGCCATGAAGGCCAGACAGGCGGCGGCGACGACGCCGAGGCTGACCGCCCATTCCGTGAGCGACGGCACGTAGGGCACGGCGGCGTCGCGCCAGTAGCCGAAGATGCCGACGTCGAGGCGGTTCAGGACGAGTCCGGACACGCCGCAGAAGGCCGCGACGCCCAGCGCCCGCGGGGAGCGGCGCGCCGAAGGCGTCACCAGCAGGATCACGGGCAGGAGGATGCCGACCGCCAGTTCCGCGACGAAGAGCCAGCTCTCCCAGTTGCCCGCGCCCAGGGCCCGCCAGTCGCCCGACCGCAGCAGCTCCGTCACCTTCAGGACGAAGTAGACGCCCAGGACGCAGGCGCCGATGTCGGCGAGCCGGCGCAGGGCCGGCAGCTCGGGCCCCTCGGGGCCGCGCGGGACCGGGGCCGCGCCCGTGTCCAGCACGCAGACCGTCCCGTCCCCCTCGGGAACCGGTCCGAAGACCGGCTCGGGGTCGTACCAGTGCGCGTGGAGGATCCGCACCAGCACCAGCATCATCAACCCGCCACCGATGGCCGAGAGGATGAAGAAGAGCGGCAGCATCGGCGAGTACCACAGCGCGTGCAGACGCTGGGGCGTGACCAGGAAGAGCGAGCCCAGCGAGGAGTGGTGCAGGCTGGACAGCGAGATGCCGAACACCACGACGCCGAAGGCCACGGCGTGCAGCGCCCGCACGACCTTCTCGGCCCGGTAGCGCTCCAGGATCGACGGCAACAGCTCGAGGCAGGTGACCGTGAAGTAGAGCATCACGCACCAGAACACCTCGAACAGGAAGGAATGGTGGTTCCACATCACGAAGGGATGCCAGAACCGGTGCGGCAGTCCGATGTCGAAGAGCAGGGCCAGGCACGACGAGCCGTAGCCCAGGAAGGCCAGCAGGATGGCCGGCTTGAGCAGGGGCTTGAACCGCTCCCGCCTCAGTACGTACACCAGCAGGCCCACGGTGAAGCCGCTCGTGGACAGCGCCACGCCGGCGATCATGTTGAGGACCTTCCACAGGCCCCAGGGCACGGCGTCGCTCAGGCCGGTCGTCGCGCCGAGGCCGAACCACAGCCTGAAGAGGCCGCCGACCAGTCCCCCCAGGGCCAAGATCCACAGGATGTCCTTCAAGAGCCGCGGGCTTCTAGCCTTCATGGTCGCGCTCCCGTCCGTTCGCGTCGTCGTTGTCGCGCGCCAGCTTCATGCGGCGCCTGATGACCCAGTTCACGCCGAGCAGGCTCGACGCCACGCCGAGGCCGATGGTCGGCGTCTGCGCGATGAGGGGCTCGGTGAGATGGGGGATCGGCTCGGTCTCCCGGGCGGGCCAGTCGAGGGCCGCCAGGTCGACGTCGGAGATGTAGAGCACCGCCGTGCCGCCGAACTCGGACTCGCCCCACACGTGGTCCAGGTACTTGCCGGGCGCGTCCCGCAGGCGCTTGCGGGCGAGCTCCAGCAGCTCGCCGCGCTCGCCGAAGGTCAGGGCCCCGTGTGGACAGCCCTCGACGCAGGCCGGCTGCAGGCCCTCCTGCAGGCGGTCGACGCAGAAGGCGCACTTCTTCACGTAGGGCACGGTCGACGCCCACTCGTAGCGGGGCACGTGGAAGGGGCAGGCGAGCATGCAGTAGCGGCAGCCGATGCACTTGTCGGGATCGTAGACCACGGCGCCGTCGTCGCCACGCGTGAGCCCGCCGACCAGGCAGGCCGACACGCAGGCCGGATCGAGGCAGTGGAGACAGCTCTTGCGGGCGAACCGCCCTTCGGCGACGGGAAGGATGCTCGTCAGGCGGTCGGCCGAGAGGCCGTCACGCGCCGTGAAGCGATCCACCGCAGCCCGGTCCGCGTCCAGCTTGTTGGCGTCTACACAGGCCGCGACGCACTTCTCGCAGCCCTGGCAGCGGGTCACATCGACCAGGATTCCGTACATGTCTCTCGCCTCTCTAGACCTTGGCGCCGGAGCCGAAAAGGGCCTCGGCGATCCGGGCGCCGGCGCCCGGACGGAGTTGCCAGTGGATTTCGGAAATGCGATCGAACGCGAAGAGGACCACGTGGGCCAGCTTGGTCGTCGGCACGAGCAGGAACAGGAACTCGGCGCTGAGCAGGTGCGTCAGCATGACCACGTTCCAGGAGAAGGGGTTCCAGGCCGGGTGTGCGGCCATGAATCCCGAACCGAATGGCAGGATGATCAGCACCAGGAGCCAGTAGTCCATGGGCTGGCTGACCGCGCGGTGCCGGGCGCTGAACATCCGGAAGGCCAGCAGGGCCAGGAGGCAGACCAGGGTCGTCAGGGTCAGCACGTCGGCCACGCCCCGCCCGATCGAAGGCAGGTTCGCCCCGAGCAGCCGCTCCCAGAGCACGACGTGGTCGTCGAGCAGCAGCGGCACGACGATCACGCCGATGTGGAAGATGAAGGAGGCCGACGAGAAGAGCCGGGTCCCCTTGATGAAATGCGGGAAGGGGAAGGCCCAGGTGGCGGCCTCCCCCAGGATCTTGCGCCAGGGCGCGTTGCGCAGGCGGCCGCCCTTGCCCCGGGCCAGGCCGTAGACCTGGAGGAACACCAGCCGCAGCAGGCCCAGCAGCATCACGCCGATGCTGAAGGCGAAGAACGGTCCCCTGGCAAGTTCGATCATCTTTTCCATTTTCGACGCCTCACGGTTTCCGGTTCACATGGCGAGGAGCTCGGCTTCCTCCTGGCGCTCGCGCGGGGTCTTGGCCCCCGGAATCACGATGGCCTTGAGGATCAGGTCGTGCAGGCCCATCACCCGACACGGCAGTTCGTAGTGCTCCACCAGCTCCTTGAGCTGCTTCTTGCAGTTGGCGCAGGGGGCGATGACGATGTCGGCCCCGGTGGCGCGGATCTGTTCGGCCTTGACCCGGCCGCCGACCTCCATGCGGAAGTCGTGGATCTCGTCCACGGACACCAGGCCGCCGCCGCCGCCGCAGCAGTAGTTGTGGGTTCCCCTGGGGGTCATGTCCACGAAGTCCTTGACGAAGGCGCGCAGGATCTCCCGGGGCTGCTCCACGATCCAGCCGGAGCGCGAGATGTTGCAGGGATCGTGGTAGGTGACGCGCTCGGTGACGATGTCCGGATCCAGCTCGATCTTGCCCTTGCGCAGGCAGTCGAGGGTGTATTCCATGAAGTTCACGACCGGATAGGTGTCCGCGCCGCCGAAGACGGGCACGAACTGGCGCGCCGAGCGCGAGGCGTGTCCGCACTCCCCGATCAGCAGCTGCTTCCCGTTCAGGCGCGTCACCTCCGCGGTGAGCTGCTTGATGATGCTCTCCAGGTGCCAGTCGCTGTAGAAGAGACCGTAGTTGATGCCGTCGTAGTTGCCGGTGCCGATGGTCCAGCGGTCCCAGTCCCCGGCGGCGTGCAGCACGGCCGCGTTGCCCATCAGGGTCTCGGGCTCCATCAGGTAGTCGCTGACGGCGCAGAAGAACACGAATTCGCGGTCCGGCTTGTCCACGGGAAACTCCAGCTCGACGCCGAGCAGGTCCTCCATCTCCTCGGAGAGGAACTCCAGGGTGTGGACGAGCGCCTTCTTGGGCACCTTGGAGGTGTTGTGCGTCTCGCCCTCGAGCTGCTCGCGCACGCTCACCCGCAGCGCCTTGGGCACGATGCCGATGAGGCTCAGGACGTAGCGTCCCAGGCGCGTGATCAGGCCGTGATCCACGCCCATCGGACATTCCTGGGTGCAGCGCCGGCAGGCCGTGCAGCGGTAGAAGGTGTCGGCGATGTCGTCGATGACCGCCTCGGTCAGCTCGAAGCTGTTGCCGAAGCGCGAGGACATCCAGCCGCCGATGGTGAAGTAGCGCTTGTAGATCTCGAGCAGGATGTTCGTCCGGTAGCACGGGATGTCTCGCGGGCTGCCCGTGGTCAGGAAGACGGGGCACGAGACCGCGCAACGGTTGCACTTGGCGCTGCTGGTGCAGTATGACGCCAGCAGGGGCTTGTAGTCCGTGAACTCCAGGACGGCGGCGAAGGCCTCGAGGAACCGGCCCACGCGATCCCCTTCCGGTCCGTCCTCCACGACGTAGGGATAGTGATGCGGTGCGGCCGTCACGCCGAGGTCCTGATTCTCTCTCGCGGCATTGGTTTCCATCGCAGACACTCCGGTTCGTTGTTGGTCTGCACTGCCAACCGCAAGCTCTGTACCAGTTCCTCGCGGCCATGATTTCGCCGCGACGAAGCGGACGCCGAGACGACGGGCGCGCGAGGACATCCGTCGCTAATCCCAAATACGACCGCGCGTTGAACCGGACGCAGGTTCGCGCATGACCCGACGCGCCACGGCGGCGCCGCCGGATCTTGCGCCCGGCCGGGCACCCCGCGCGATGTTGCACGTGTTGCAACGATCGGTTGCGCTGCAACATGCGTTGCAACGATCTCCGGTGTCTTGAAACACCTGCCGCGACGACGGTCGCAGCCCGCGCCGTCCCGTCCTGCGCGGATCCAGAAACGCCCAAGCCCTCCGGCTGCAACGCCCATGATCACAGATAGTTGAACGCTCGGCCCCGATGAGTTCCGTCGGACCCGCTGGCCGCCTCCGGATAATCCTGAACGCCGCCCCGCAACATCTGGCATGCGTGTTGCGACATGAGCTGCAGCAAAGAGGTGTCCCTATGCGCTACTGCATACCCGTCTACGGCGACCGAATCGCCCCGCGCTGCACCATCGCGGAGGCCCTGCTCTTCGTGACGAGCGGCTGGGGAAGGACGGACGAGGAGACCCTGGTCGCGTTGCGGGACCGGACCTGGCTCGAGATCACCGAGCTCATGGTCCGTCACCGCGTCGGGACGCTGGTCTGCGGCGGGCTCCCGCGGGAGTCCCGTTCCGCGCTGGACGACCTGGGGATCGCCGTGATCGACAACGTCGCCACGACGATCAAGTCGGTCCTGAAGGCGATCGACGACGACGAGCTGAGACCCGGTTTCGGTCTCGAGATGGCCGACCCCGTCGACCGCGTCCTCGACGCGACGGCCGGAGACGACGAACCCGACGACCGACGAGCCAAGACGAGAAACGACGACGAGCCGCGGGAGGCATGGAAATGACGATCGCAAGAATCAAGGCCGTGGGATTCTGCGCCCACTACTCGCGCCAGGGCGACTGGGCCTTCGACTACGCCCGGCGGCTGGCCCAGAAACACGGTCTGCAGCTGAACGTGTTCCACTTCCTGGACGACCCCTACGCCGAGCAGGAGCAGCCCAGCCCCCTGTACTCGCGGCAGGACCTCGCCCGGATCGCCTTCGAGAAGGAGCGCGAGCTGCGGATGTACTACGACGAGCGAGCCGGCGACTTCGTGGACGTCGGGTTCCGGCTCTGCTTCGACGACAGCTGGCGCGAGCTGCACCGCTGCCTGCACGAACGGGAGTTCCAGGTCCTCGTCCTGGGCAAGCCGAGCCACGAGGCCCGCTTCTGCAAGGAGTCCATCGAGACCTTCGCGGACACCTTCATCAGTCCCGTGGTGCTCGTGGGGCCGGACCGCCCCGACGAGTTCAGGCTGAACAGCCGGGCGGCACTGATGATCGACCGCTTCGACATTCCCGAGGAGCGTCGCGGCACGGTGGAGATCCCGACCCGCAGTTCGACCGTCTGGCACGGCCCGGGCCACTGAGCTCGGACGACGGCGAGGGGGTTTGCCGCGGCGCGCCGCCGCCGCGGAACCCTCGTTTGACATGCCACCCCGTCCGGCTATTGTTGTGCTGAGAACGGGAGTGCGGCATGCGAAGCAAGCTGAGCGACATAATCTTCAACAGCATCAGCGACGGCGTCTTCACCGTCGATCGCAACTGCATCGTCACCTCCTTCAACCCCGCCGCCGAACGGATCACGGGTTTCAAGGCCCGCGAGGCCATCGGCAAGCACTGCTTCGACATCTTCCGCACGGAGATCTGCCACAAGCAGTGCGCGCTGAAGGACACGCTCAAGACGGCGGACCCGGTGGAGAACGCCCGCGTCAAGATCATCACGCGGGACGAGCGCGAGGTCTCGATCCGGGTCACGACCACGCTCCTGCGCGACGGCGAGGACATCGTCGGCGCGGTGGAATTCTTCCGCGACATCTCCGAGCTGGAACACCTGCGGGAGATCCTGGACCGCAAGCGCGGCCTGCGGGACATCGTGAGCGTGAACCGGGAGATGCAGCAGGTCGTCAACCTGCTGCCGGACATCGCCGAGGCCGAGTGCAACGTGCTGGTGGAGGGCCCCAGCGGTTCCGGCAAGGAGCTGGTGGCCCAGGTGATCCACAACCTCAGTCCCCGCCGCTATGGCCCCTACATCAAGATCAACTGCGCGGCGCTGCCCGATCAGCTTCTCGAGTCGGAGCTCTTCGGCTACGAGAAGGGCGCCTTCACCGACGCCAAGCGCAGCAAGCCCGGCATGTTCAGCCTGGCCCGCGGCGGCACCCTGCTGCTGGACGAGATCAGCGAGATGGACATCGCGCTGCAGGTGAAGCTGCTGCGCGTGCTGAACAACGGCGAGTACCAGCCCCTCGGCGCCACCCGCACCATGCGCACCGACGCCCGCATCATCGCCGCCACCAACGCCGAGCTCGAGGAGGAGATCGCCGCCGGGCGCTTCCGCAAGGACCTCTACTACCGCATCAACGTGGTCAACGTGCGGATCCCCTCGCTGCAGGATCGCCCCGACGACATCCCCCTGCTGGCCAACCATTTCCTGCGCGAGTTCAACAAGCGACGCCGCAAGAACATCGCCAGCATCTCGCCCCGCGCCCTGGCGGCCCTGCGCAAGTACCCCTTCCCGGGCAACGTCCGCGAGCTGGAGAACGCCGTCGAGCACGCCTTCGTGATGTGCCACGACGACTGCATCGAGCCGGCGCACCTGCCCACCCAGATCGCCGCCCACGGCGAGACGGTCAGCGGCATCACCAACGGCAAGCGCAGCGAGAAGGACGTCATCCTCGAGGCCCTGCACCGCCACGGCGGCAACCGCACCCTGGCCGCCGAGGAACTGGGCGTGCACCGCTCCACCCTGTGGCGCAAGCTCAAGTCCTACGGCGTCATCGACTGAGGACGTCGATCGCGCGGACGACGAGGGATCCCGGATGATCCACGACGACCTGAGCGAGATCTTCGACGACGACGACAGGTCGCCCGCCGAGCGCGAGCGCCTGGTCGTGCTCATGGATCTCTTCGCCGCGCTGGGGCCCCCGCCCGATCCCTTCGGTCTCTACGGCGAGTTCGAGTCGCTGCAGCGTCGCTTCGTCGACGCCGTCGCCACGCGCGATCCCGACGCCGTCGAGGAGACCTTCCTGTCCCTCTACTGCCACGTCCACGGTTACGAAGCGCCCTACTCGGCGACCGAGCGCCGCCGCATGGACGAGACCGGCGGCTACTGGTGCCACGCCGGCGGGTTGTCGCCGATCCTCAAGGCGGGCGACCATATCTCTCCGGAGTCGGTGAGCGCGGACTTCGGCGCGGGCAACGGCCTCCAGGGCCTGCTGATGATGAAGCTGTACCCCCACGCCCTCACGCGGCAGATCGAGATCTCAGGCCGCATGATCGAGTCGGGCCGACAGCTTCAGGACTGGCTGGGCATCGCGCCGGAGCGCGTGGAGTGGATCGCGGGCGACGTGCTGGACCAGTCGCCGCGGGGCATCGACTTCATCTACCTCTACCGGCCCGTGCGGCCGGAAGGCGAGGGACGACTCTTCTACGAGCGCTTCGCGGCGGAACTGGCGATGCAGGACCGCGAGGCGGTCATCTTCAGCATCGCCGATTGCCTGCGGGAGTTCCTCGGCCCGGAGTTCCGGATCTTCTACCGGGACGGGCATCTCACATGTTTCAGAAACGAGCCCTGATCACCGCGCCTCGTCGATCATCCGGATCGTCTTGTCCTGCACCTCGGTGGCCACCTGCCGCAGCGCCGCGTCGTCCGACAGGGCCGACAGGATCTGCACGGGTTCGATGAGCCCGAGCTTCGTCGTGCCCCGCTCGGTGTAGACCGAGATGCGGCAGGGCAGGGCCATGTTCAGGCGCATGTCCGTCGACAGGACGTCGGCGGCGTGCTTGGGATTGCAGACCTCCAGGACCTTGCAGTCCTCGGCGAAGTCGACGCCCTTGGCGCGCAGGGTTTCGCCCAGGTCGTGCACGTGCAGCACCCCGAAACCGTTGCGCTCCACGGCGGCCTCCAGGTCGGCGGTGGCCTGCTCGAAGGTCTTGGCCGATTCGGCGATGTAGTACATCCGCTCCGTCGCTCCTTCCCCGGTCGGCGGCGGGGCCCGCGTCCGGATCTAGTCACCGATGATCTTGACGAGCACGCGCTTGTCGCGCCGCCCGTCGAACTCCCCGTAGAAGATGCGCTCCCAGGTGCCCAGGTCGAGCCGGCCGCCGGTGATCGCCACGACCACCTCGCGACCCATGATCTGCCGCTTGTGGTGGGCGTCGGCATTGTCCTCGCCGGTGCGGTTGTGATGATAGCGCTCGGGGCTCGGATCGAAGGGGGCCAGTTCCTCGAGCCAGCGCTTGTAGTCCTCGTGCAGGCCGGATTCGTCGTCGTTGATGAAGACGCTGGCCGTGATGTGCATGGCGTTGACCAGGCACAGCCCCTCGGTGATCCCGCTGGCCACGACCTCGGCCTCGACCTCGGGCGTGATGTGGACGAAGTCCATCCGTCCGGGGACATGGAAGGTGAGATGACGGGTATGCGACTTCATGGGCGGCTCCTCGCTCGGCGATCGTGTTCCCGCTCCGGCAGTATACATGCGACCAGGAAACGGGGCTTCGACAAACTCGTTCTCGGCGACGGGCGGGCGACGATCGTGGCCACGCCTGAAAATGATGATGAAAAATCATTCTCCTTGTATTACGCTCCAGCCTAGCGGACACGACGATCGCGGCGCTCGCTCGACGGAGGGAAGTTGATCGAGCGCCGTCACCGCGGCCGATCGTCGCGATCCGACTGTGTCACCGATTCGTTTCCCAGGGGGTGAAACATGAGAGGAACGAGAACGAAACTCCTGACCGTCGGCCTGACCGTGATCCTGCTGTCGGGCTTCGCGGCGGCGGCCCACGCCATCGTCGCCGAGATGAACCTCGACATCGCCTTCTCGGACAAGGAGGCGATCCCGCCCGACGGGGCCGTCTGGCACGAGCTCGCGCCGGCGTTCTGCAATCCGTGGATCCAGGACGACTACTTCGACAACGACGGCGACGGCCAGATCAGCGTCTGCGACCAGATGAACATGACCGGTCCCGACGGGACCCAGGGCAGCTGGCACATCGTGTGGGTCGGCCCGACCATCTGGATCGACTGGGACGGCGACGGCCAGTGGACCGACGAGGGCCTCGACTTCATCGTCGAACCGATCGAATCCGACGACTGGGACCTGCAGATCTGCGAGTTCCTGCGCGAGGTCTATCCGGATCCGGGTTACGAATGGCACATCGATTACTACGAAGACTTCGAGCAGCCCGGCGTCATCAGCCCCTGCGACTGGCTGTGGCTGGACGGGTTCGCCGAGGGATTCCACATCATCGACGTGACCTTCGACGTGATCGTCGCCGGTCCGGGCCCGGTCCCCAACGAGGACTCGACCTGGAGCGACGTCAAGCAGCTCTACGACTGATCGCCCGGCTCGGCCGCGGGCGCCTCACCGTTTCCGCCCGGTCCTCTCTGGGACCGGGCGGTTTCGCAGGGAATCGGGACGGACAGGACGGCGCAGCGTCGAACCGTGGACCGGTTCGCCCAGCTCCTCCCAGGCCTCGAGACCCCCGCGGAACCACTCGACGTTCCGCAGGCCCAGCCGGGCCAGGCGCGTGCCGCCGTCGCGGCTGCGGATGCAGGTCGTCCCCCAGCAGTAGACCGTCACGGGCACGCGCCGCGGATCCGCCGCGGGCCAGTGGCGGCGCAGCACGACGTCCAGGGAGTCCCCCATCTGCGACGCGGTCAGCCGCACGCCGCCCGGGATGTGGCCGCCCGCGAAGCCCATCTCCGTGCGTACGTCCAGCAGCAGGAAATCCGCCGGGGGCAGGCTGTCGGCGGGGCTTCGGCCGCCGGCGCACAGCCGGGCCAGGACCTCCCCGGCCTCGATGATGCGCACCACGGGCCGGTCGCCGCCGACGGACCACGCCGGCCAGCCGCCGCGGAAATAGCGGACGCGCCCGACACCCGCCATGCGCAGCAGCAGGCAGCCGAGCGCGCCGCGGCCGGAACACCCGTCGTCGTACACGATGAATTCGGCCGCGGTGTCCACGAACGTGCCGCGCCGGGGACCGATGCGCTCCAACATGTCGCGCAGGGCCTCCGGAGATGGGAGCACGCCGCCGTCGCCCACCATGAGATGGAAATCGACCGGCAGGCTGTGGGGAACGTGCCCGCGGCGCCAGGACGCGTCCGGGGTCTCGATCAACTCCACGGTCGACAGGGATCCCTCGGCGCGGGCGTCGAGGATCTCGCAGCCGGGTTCGCCGAAGCGGCGTGCCACGAAGTCCGCGTCTGCGTGGACGGCGTCGTCGGGCGGCACGTCCCAGTCCACGGCGCGTCGCGGCGCGTCGGTCCGGGCAC
>Ga0180436_10003374_pt1 | contig 14692 bp, 11 predicted proteins | sample SS_ome_2_FD_132434 | JGI IMG/M metagenome (GOLD analysis project Ga0180436, IMG submission 132434) | Hypersaline lake sediment archaeal communities from the Salton Sea, California, USA - SS_3_S_2 metaG | ecosystem: Environmental > Aquatic > Non-marine Saline and Alkaline > Hypersaline >...
CCAGTTCATCGAAATACACTTCCACCTTCTCGCGTGGCGTCCTGTCGCTTTCGATCAGTTCCCGGTGATGGGAGACGGATTTGTCGTGAACCGACTCCAACCACGACTCGCAGAGGGCCTCCTTCGACGGGAAGTGCTGGTAGAAGCTGGCCTTCGCGGTGTCGGCTTCCGCGATGATCTCGTTGACGCCCACCTCGGAGTAGCCTCGCTCGTGGAAAAGGCGTCCGGCGGCTTCGAGGATCCGCTCCCTGGCGTTCGGTTTTCTCATCGCTGGCCACTGTTAAAACAGACAGGTCTGTCTGTAAAGCGAAAAATCGATGCTATTTTTCGTGAGCTCGCATTTCTCACAGAGTTTCGTCGCGAGACGCGGCGAGGGCCGGGCCGGCACGGCGGGTGCGGGAATTCCCGCCGGGCTGTGTGAGGACACCCTGCCCCGGGGGTAATCCAAATGCACCGCAGCCAGCGGCGGCTGCAGCGGGTCGAAGTAGGGAGTTTCGGAGAAATGCGGGTTCGCCCTGCGGGTGCGCGACCGTGCCTACGGAAGGCGGTAGCAGATCACGCTGTCCTTGGTGCGCAGGAAGAGCCGGTCGCCGACCAGGGCGGGGGAGGCGCAGTAGAGGGCGCCGACCTTGGCCCGGCCCCGATGCGAATAGTCTTCCGGGTCCGCCTGGATCATGCCGAGGAATCCGCCCCGGTTCTCGTAGACGAGGAGCCGGTCGCCGGCGACGATCGGGGAGGAAATCGAGGATTGCGCGGGCATGTCCCAGCGGGGCTCGCCGGTTTCGAGATCCAGGCAGAGATGCCGGTTGCTCCCCAGGTGGTAGACGCTTCCTTCGTGGACGACCGGGCTGGAGTCATACCGGCGAGCCAGGTAATCGAGGGACCACATTTCCTCCGCTCCCGTTGGCGAGAGCCGGTAGGCGACGAGATTCTTCCCCTCGAGCCGGCTGTGCACGATCGCAACGTCACCGGAAACCACCGGAGTGGCATCTCCGCCTCCCGGAACCTTCCACCGGGTCTCGCCGCTCTCGGGATCGATCGCGAAGAAGTCCTTGCTGCCGTTGCAGAGAACGAGACCGTTCCACCATGCGGGCGATGGATTCGAGCGCTGGACTTCCTTGTTGAACCACAAGACCTCTCCCGTCTCGGCATCGAACGCCGTGAGCCTGTTCTCCTGGAGAAAGACCCGTCCCTCGGCGACGAGCGGCGACGAGGCGGGACCCCGGCGTCCTTCGAGGGGGCTGCGCCAGATTTCGGAACCGGACCCGGCATCGATGCAGTAGAGGTGTTCGCTGAGGGCGGCATAGACTTTCCCCTCGGCGATCGCGGGAGTGCTGGAGGAGGATCGTCCACTCGGATAGCCGGGCACCTCGAATCGCCAGACTTCTTCCCCGGTGGCGGAGTCGAGACAGAGAATCACGTCGTTGGCGACCTTCTCCGTGTTCGGCACGGCCGCGATCACCTCTTCCTCGATAGCGGGATCGAATCCCTGGGCGCGCACCCATTCCTCCATCTCCGCCTGTCCGGGGAACGTGGTATTGCGGGCCTCGAGCAGTTTCCCGTAGACCTCGATCGGGATCGCGGCCTTCCCTTTTCGAAACCGGCTCACGACCCAACTGCCGAGACTCAACTGCGTCTTCTCGTCGAGGTGCTCCTCGACCCATTTCTCCGCGTATTCGTCAAGCTCCTTGCCACGCAGGCGGCGGGGCAGGTTCATTCGCTCCTGCTCCATTTCGGCCACGATCTCCTCGGGGATCGAGTTGGTGCCGCGATAGCCCAGTGCCGACATCACGTCTCCGTCGATGCGTCGCGACTCGGTGGGCTCGTCGCGGTGCCAGACGACGGAGAGAAAGACCCGGCCCGCGGCGATCGAGACGCTGCCGTGTCCTCCGTAGTGGTCGCTCGGCACACCGGCGAACTCCCAGATCTTCTCGACTTCGTAGCCCTCCGGGAATTCTTCGGGAAGGAGAACCTCGCCGGATACGACGCCGTTCCGGTCGGGCCCGCGCCACTGGGGCCAGTCGGCGGACGCGGAGACGGGGAGGGAAACGAGGGTCGCGGCGGCGAGGACCGGAAGGATCGTGTGCTTCATGACAGGGAAAATGTAAGGAGAAAGCCCGTAACGGTGGTGGGACCGTAACCACCAAGCGGGAAACCGCCAGTGGCGTTTTCGGGGATGGTGGTCACGATATGAATGCCAGGTTTTTCCTCCGGCCATGAACAGCACTTCCTCCCGTTCCCCCAAGATCGTCTACATCACCGCCGGAGCCGGAGGGATGTACTGCGGCAGCTGCATTCGGGACAACGCCCTGGCCACGGCCCTGGGCGAACAGGGGTGGGACATTACGCTCCTTCCTCTCTATACGCCGATTCGCACCGACGACGAGGACAAGTCGATCGACCGACTGTTCTTCGGGGGCATCAACGTCTATCTCCAGGAGAAGATCCCGCTCTTTCGCCACCTTCCGGGTTTTCTCGACCGTTGGCTCGACAATCCCCGGTTGATTCGGCGGGTGGCGTCGCGGGCCATGTCGGTGGATCCCGCGGAACTCGGATCCCTTTCCCTCTCGATGGTCCGGGGAGAACACGGCCACCAGAAGAAGGAGGTGATGCGTCTCCTCGCGTGGCTGCGTGATGTGGCCCGACCCGATCTCATCTGCCTGACGAATCTCCTCGTGGGAGGATCGATCCCGGTGTGGAAGCGGGAACTCGGCATTCCTGTCCTGGTCACCCTGCAGGGGGATGATGTCTTCCTCGACGAGTTGGAGGAGCCATGGCATGGACAGGTGCTTGCAGAGATGAAAAAGCTCGCGGAAGCCGCGGATGGTTTCCTCACCTTCACGCCGAGTTATCGCGACGCGATGGCTACCCTGTTCGAGGTGCCGGAGGAAAAATTCCACCTGACTCCGCTCGGGATCGAAGCGGACGAGTTTTCCGGGATCCGGGAGCGCAGGCAGGGGCGGAAGCCGGGCCGGACGATCGGATACTTCGCCCGGATCTGTCCGGAAAAGGGCTTCGATCTGCTCGTCGATGCCTTTCTCGAACTCGCACGGCGCGATCCTGGAGTGACCCTGCGAGCGGGTGGCTGGTTGTCACCCGAGGACCGCGCGTTCTACGAGGCCGAGGTGGCCCGAATCGAGGCAGCCGGTCTCGCGGGCCGTTTCGACTACGCCGGAGCGGTCGGGCCTGCGGAAAAGGCGGACTTCCTCTCCGAGATCGACGTGTTCTGTGTCCCGGCCCGTTTTCACGAGCCGAAGGGCCTTTACGTGCTCGAGGCCCTCGCCTGTGGTCTCCCCGTCGTTGCTCCGGACCGGGGGGCCTTCCTCGACATGGTCGAGCCGGGTCGCGGCGGTAGCCTCTTTCGTCACGATGATGCGGGCGATCTCGCCGTGAAACTGGACGCCCTGCTCTCCGATCCTACCGGGGCGGCCTCGGCGGGGGAGAGCGGATACCGGTGGGTCGCGGCGCACTGCAGCAGGGAACGGATGGCCGAAGCCACGGGGGCTGTCTTCGCCCGATACCTCGACGGGGGAAACTCCGCCTGAGGTCTCAGAGGACGCGGCGATCGAATCCCCACCGGCCGCGTGGCACGTCGTCGGCGATCACGAAGACGCGTTCCGCCGGAACAGCGAGGTGTTCCCGGGCGAAGTCCGTGAACCGGTGGGTGAGCGCCTCGGTCTTGTCCGGGGCCAGCTCGATGCCGCGCACCTCGAACAGGGCGATCGATTCGGTGTCGCCTCCGAAGGACATGGAGGAACCGGCGTGCACGGTGACCATGACGACCGACGATGGCTTTCCGGTCGTCTCGGCGACGGCGCAGACGGCTTCCGAGGCGAGGGCACGCGACCGGTCGTCCTCCAAGGGAACGGTGGTTTCGATTTTCAAGAGAGGCATGCCGGCGGGTGAGTTGGGTGGAAGTGAGGAACGGGGACCAGGTAAAGGTGAGGGAACGCCTACCGGTAGTGAACCTTGAAATCGGTGATCATGTTCCGGCCATCGACCTTTCCGTAGGTGACGTGGGCGAGTCCGCCATGAAACCAGAAGATCCCCTTGTCATCGTAGTGCGGCATGTAGCTGGTCACGTTCGCCCGCCAGGGCAACTTGACGATCGCTTCCGGAGTCGCGTAGTGCCGGCCCATCTCCCGGTCGGAATTGATGTAGGCGGTGAGGAATCCGAGACGCACTTCCTCCTCGGTGATGTTCTGGGGCGGGGCCGGATTGGCGTCGCCCACCCGCATGCCTCCCGGTCCCGTGCTTCCGCTCAGCGAGGAGGCTGTCGACGCCCCGTCGAGAGAGGATTCGGGAACGCAGGCGGAGAGGGCGAGGGCAGGCACGATGAGCGCGAGCGGAAACAACTTCGATTTCATGGATCCGGGAATCGGGATCGGACAAGCGAAAACGTCGCGTCGGAACGGCGGAAGATCAAGGACCGTCTATCCTGTCGGGACGTGTCCTTTACTCGGTGCGGTCCGCGGGTAGATTCTCCTCCGTCGTCTGCAATCCGATGAAATACCCGATCCTGTCCGCCTCCCTGCTCGCCCTCGCGATGATCACGATCGCGAACGATCGTCAGCATGATCCCGCGACCTTTACCTGGAATCCCGCGCTTTCCCCGTCCGGTCCCGTGGTGGTGTCGGTCAATCTCGCCACGCAGACCGCGGCCGTCTTTCGAAACGGGATCGAAATTGGAAGCTGTCTCGTCAGCACGGGGATGGAGGGGCACGAGACACCGACCGGCGTATTCCATATCCTTGAAAAGGACGCCGACCACCGGTCCTCGACCTACAACAACGCGGCGATGCCCTTCTCGGAGAGACTGACCTGGGGAGGAGTCGCCCTCCACGCCGGGGCGCTTCCCGGGTTTCCCTCCTCTCACGGGTGCATCCACCTGCCCTACGAGTTTTCCCGCCTGCTGTTCGAGATCACGGAGGTCGGAGGGACCGTCATCATCACGGAGGATGCGCCCCGGGGCGGCGTGTCGGGCGGGCATCGCATCCAGTTCGAGGAACACGATGCATCCGAGATTCACTGGGCGCCGCACGATTCGCCGGCCGGCCCCGTGTCGATCCTGTTCAGTTCGAGCGACAAGGAGGTGATCGTGGTGCGGAACGGCGTGCTGATCGGCCGAGCGGAGGCCCACCTTCGTCTCCTCGCCGACAAGCCCGACGGAACCTATGCCTTCGTGTTCGACGGCTGGCAGCGCGATGCTGACGGCGGCGGATCATACCCGCACTGGCACCAGGTCGGAGGTCCGGAGGACAGCCACCAGATCAAGTCCTTCAAGCACATCAAGACCGATCCACGCATGAAGCACGTTCTCGACACGGTGGTGACGCCGGGGACGAATCTCGTCATCACGAACGAGCCACTGACCGAGGCGACCCGCAGCGCGCCGGGCTTTCACATCATGCGGGGAACACTCGCGAAGAACTGATCCCGTCGCGGTGGCGACGGTGGGAAGTAGCGATGTCGTTGGTTGCGTCGCGCGGCGCTTCAGGGTAGAACCGGGGCATGACGTGGCACTACGCAGACGCATCGCACCAGAAATTCACCGCGACCGAGGAGGAGTTGAAGCAACTCTTCCAGCCCGGCACGATCAACTCCGATACCCTCGTCTGGCGCGAGGGACTGGAAAACTGGACACCTCTGGGCACCGCGCTGCCGGGGCTCGTCCCGGCTGAAACGACGAAGCCCGAGCCGCCGGTCTCGCAGGCACCCGCCCCCGCTGCGGCGCAGGTGGTGGGCTCGGGGACCGAGGCGGAACAGGACCTCATCCGCCGGCTCGCGGCCCACATCGGGAACAACGACGCCTGGCTCAAGTTCATGGGTGTGATGCTCTTCGTGATGGGCATCCTCTACTGCATCACGATCATCTACGCGGTCTTCGGCTGGGTTTTCATCTGGCAGGGGCGCATCCTGATGCGGGCGACCGATGCGATCCGGGAGGCGAAGGTGAGCGGCAACGCGAGCGAATTCGAGATCGTACAGGAGCGCCTCGCGCTTTTTATCAAGATCACCGGCATTCTCATGCTCATCGGCCTGATCCTGACCGCCGTCATCATCGTGATCTACGCGGTGGTCATCATTGCCGCCATCGCCGCCGGAGCGGCGGGGGAATTCTGACGATCAGGAACGGGCGAAAGACAGGTTTTCGAGCGCGTCGCCACCGCGGCGCGCTCGTTTCTTGGTGAGAAAATCCCGTTTCGATTCTACTCCGGGATCTCGTTGAGCGTGTAGTAGGCCTCCGGGTGGAGAAGGGGAACGCCGTCCGAGGATCGCAGGCCCTTGGCGTGCAATTCGTGAACATGCCCCTTCGTCAGGGGGGAGACGGAGAGGACGAGGCTCATTCCGTCGGGGGCGACCTCGGCCACGGTCACCTCCGGTTCGAGACCGTCCACCTCGGGGCTGCCGTAGTCTTTGCGGTAGACGTAGGTGTAGGCCTTCATTGCGAAGGAAGCATCGATGGCGGTTTCCGGATCGACCGGCTTCGTGAAACGAAGGCGAAAACCACCGGCCGTGGCACTCATCTCGAGGATCTCGAAGGGGACCTGTCCGGACCAGTCGACGCGTTCGAAATTGAAATTCTTGCCGCCCCGGGCTCCCCAGCCACGATTGGAACCGCTCGTGAAAAGCGATCCGCTCTCGGTGAGAAGGACGCCGATATTGCCCGACTGAAAGCCCTCGAGAAAGGGGAACAAGGCCCCCTGGTAAACGCCGTTGACCTTCTCGAGGAAGACCCGGTGAATCTTCGAGTGCGTCTGTTCGCCCACGAATAGCTGCCCGGTGAAGGGGCCGAAACGGCCGGAGCTTCGGTCGGTCGCGATCCCGGTGGGCGAATTCCCGACCTTGCCGTGGGGAAAGACGACCGCCGGGGGGATGAAGCCGGCAATCTCTTCGCGCGCGATCTCGATGCGGCTGCCCTCTTCGGCGTAGGAGGGATCGGTGGGCCGGGATCCGAAGTCCTCTCCGGCGTGGGCATACCAGATGTTACCGTTCGGATTTCCCTGGAAGGAGCCCTCCTTCAGCCACTTCAAGGAACTCGAGCCGTTCCACGCTCCCTGGTTGTCGGTGTAGAAGAGATCGCCCGACTCGTTGAATCCGATCCCGCCGGGGGAGCGGATGCCGCTCGCCCAGGGCAGGGTTTCGCCGCCGGGCCGGATCTGCAGGGTCCAGCCACGATAGAGTGCGGTGGACGTGAAGGAGCCGGTCAGGCAGAGGGTGACGTAGAGGTTCCCGGCCTCGTCGAAGGTGGTGCCGAAGTTGTACTCGTGGTAGTTGCCGCTGATGCCCCAGTCGTCGCTGTAGGTCTCGAAGACGTCGGCGCGCCCGTCGCCGTCCTCGTCCTTCATCCGCGTCACCTCGGGACGCTGCACGGCGTAGAGCCAGCCGTCGCGCCAGGCGAGGCCCAGCGGTTCGTGGAGATACTCGGCGAACAGCGTCCACCGCGCGGGTTTCTCCGGATGCGAAAAGGCATTTTCGATCGTCCAGACCTGGCCTCGGCGGGTGCAGACGGCGATCCGTTCGTCCGGAAGCGCCACGATCGCTCCGCCCTCGATCACGGATCCGTCCGGCGTTTCGAGAGGGGTGATGGCGTAGTAATCGGATTCGACGGGCGATTGGGCCGCGAGCGGAAAGGTGGGTCCGAGGACCGCGATCGCGAGGGAAAAGAGGGCAGCGAGCCGACGAGAAGACGAAAGAGGGTTCATCGTGAGAGGTAACAGGGTGGGATCCGGGAGAGGACAGGGTGGGGTCGGACAGGGAACAGGGTCGAATTACTCCGCCGGCATCGGCCGGGTCCAGCGATAGGTCACGGAGACGGCTCCGGGGCCGGTGACGGGGAGAAGCAGTTCCGGTTTCCCTTCGCCTCGGCGAATCGCGGCGCCTTCGGCCGAGATCGTCATCTCCTTGCCCGCCGAGAAGACTCCGGGCGCGGTCTCATCGAGCCCATCGACCTGCGCGATGCGGAGGTGGAGACCCCCGGGCGGATTACCGGTGAGTGTCAGGGTGCGCACGGTGCCCTCGATTCCCGCCTCGATCGCCGGGACGAAGGTGTCGGTCACGTCGATGTCGCGGTAGCGATACCGGAACGTGGGAAAGCGGTTCTCGTCGAGACGGTAGCCGGCGAACTGGTAGTCGGGATGCTCCAGGTCGAAGGTGATTTCCTTCGTGGGATCGGCGGTGTCGCGTTCGTAGGCGATGCGACCCTGCCGGAGCGGTTCCCACGGTTCGTCCGGCGAGGACAGCACCTGGAGGGGATAACTCGGCGGCAGGGGCTTCAACCGGTCGCGTCCGAGAGGCTTGCTGCCGGAACCTCGTCCGTTCCAGTGGGGGGCCGCGTCCATGAATTCGCCCCGCCAGAGGTAGGCGAGATTCAGGGTGCCGGCGTCCCACGCGAGATTCACCCCACCGGGATAACCCACCGCGATGGCACGTGGACCGGCGTCGGGAAGGAACGCCCGGTGCACGATCGCCTCGCCGGGTGAACGCGGTTTCAGCGGGATCGGATCGTAGCTCTGCTTGCCCTTCTGCTTGACCGGGGTGGCCTCGGAGAGAAGGACGGTACCGATATCCGGTCCCCGCACCGAGAGACCGAGGGCGCGCTGTCCTCCGCCATCGAAGTAGAGGACCTTGAGGGTGTGTTCGCCCGCCTCGATGTGCTCCTTGATCCGCTTGCTCTGGGCCGGGTGGATTCCATCGTTGTCGAGAATGCCCTCGCCGTCGATGACCAGGGCCGAGCCATCGTCGGATCCGAGCGTGAAATGGTAGTCGGCCGTCTTCGGCACGGTGAAGTCGGCCTCGAAGACCATGCCGAAGGGCTTCCTGTGATCCCTGGCCGGTGCCAGCGAGATGCGGCCGTCCGGCAGGGCGCCGCTCCGCGACGGATCCAGTTGCGAGAAGTCGGGAAGTTCCTCCCACTTCCCTTCGTAGAAACGATAGCGGAGGTTGCGGAGCAGGGTGGGGGAGTCGGCGAGCTGGAGTATCTGTTCGAGATCGGCACGGCGATACGGGCTCTGCTGGGAGGCGAATGTCTTGCGCCACTTCGCCGCATCCCTCGCGGTGGACCGCTTCGGCTTCTCCTTGCCATATTCGTCGAGCACATAGTTCACGACGGCCGCGAGTTGCTCGTCGGAGAGGGCGTTCTCGAGCGGCAACATCGCCTGGACGTAGCGATTGTCCTGCTTCGCGATGCCCTTGAGAACGATCGCCCCGATCAGGTCGGCGTGGCCACCGCGGATGAAGGCCGACTCGGGCAGAGAGGGGGCCATCAGCAGGTCTCCGGCCTTCATGCCCTTCCCGTCGAGGCCGTGGCAGGCGACGCAGAGTTGGTAGGTCTGCTGGCCGAGGGCGGTGGGAGGAGCTTCCTCGGCCGCGAGAAGCGGGACGACCGCGAGGGAGAAAAAGGTGGCGAGAAGGGCGCGTATCTTCATCATTTTCGTTGGTCGGAGAAGGGAGCTATGGTAACCCACGGGCCCGGATTGGCGAGCGCGAGTGTCGCGATCCGGTCGTCTGGTGACAAGAAAGATCAGGGAACCGGTCGCCACCGTGCCTCTATTTTCTTCTCTTCCCCACGATCATGAAAACGAACCGATGCCCAATCGCCTTCACTCTCGTCCTCTCTCTCGCGTTTGCTCTTCCTCGGTTCGGTGAGGCGCAGGAGTCGGGGAGCCCGGAGCCGGCTCGAGCGGCGCCGGGTGAGGGCGTCGAGGGAGCGTGGCTCGATTCCTACAACGAGGGAGTGATGCAGGCGGAAAAGGAAGGCAAGGACCTCCTCCTTCTCTTCACCGGCACCGATTGGATCGAGATGTGTGAGATCTTTTTCCGCGATGTCCTCTCCCAGTCCGGTTTCGTCGAGCCGGTCCGTGAGCGCTTCGTGCTCGTGAAACTGGAGTATCCGGAGGACAACCGGTTTCCGGCGGAGCGGCGCCAGGAGGCGGCCCAGTTGCAGCTCCTGCGCGATGCCTACCGCATACCGGGGTTCCCGACTCTCGTCATCAGCGACGTGCAGGGTCGTCCCTTCGCGTTCACCGGCTACCAGCCGATCGGGGCGCAGCAATACGCGGCGATGTGTCTCGTGCTGGCCGAAACGAAGAGCCGCCGTGCGGCAGCTTTGGAGGCCGCGGAAAAACTGGAAGGTCCCCGCCGGACCGAGGCGATCGCACGGGGCATTCCCGAGCTTCCCGGCAACATGGGAGCGCGTTTCTTCCGCAAGGAGATCGAGGCGGCGATCGCGGCCGACCCGCAGAACGAGAGCGGATTCGTCGATGATTTCCGGCGACTCATCGCCGACGTGGACTATGCCAACGCGATGCACCGCCTCGGACGGGAGAAGGAGTGGGCGTCCATGATCGAACTGACGAACCGGTATCTGTCGGAGCACGAGTTCTCGAGCCGCCAGAGGCAGGCCGTCCTCCTCCATCGGTACGGAGCCGAGGAGAAGCTCCGGGACTGGGAATCGGCGATCCGTACCCTCCTCGCCATCGTCGAAACCGATCCGGAGTCGGACCTCGGAAAGAAGGCCGCGGGGGTTCTCGCGGAATGGCGGCGCAACAAGATCGCGGCCGATGCCGAAAAGGCGAACGGCATCCCGGCACCCGCGGAGGCGCGCGAAGAGTGATCCGCCTGGTGGTGGAATCCGGACAGCGAAGATCCCTGGCGTAAAAATTTATTAAGTTTCCTTTAATTTTTAGTATTCGAGGGCGATAGTGAAGGGAGTATTCGGAAATTCGGTCGTGAATGGCCCGTTCAATCGTCATGTGATATGATGACCTCCCGCCTTGTCCTGCTTTGTCGTGTCGCACGCTCCCTCGCCTTTCTCGGTGCGGGCGTCGCCATTCCTCTCCTGATGACCCAGTGCGCGTCGAAGGGATACGGGAGCTACAAGGATATCGAGTATTCCCCGGAGAAACTCGCGACCCCCGCGGGCCACGGAATGGTGAAAAAGGACTACCCGTTCGACGATTCGGGACAGTACCGGAGGGATTGGGTCAAGAACAAGTCGGGGGGGCGCACCGCGTCTTCCTACGCTTCCTACCGGCCGGGAACCACCTCGTCGATGCCGTCCTCAGCCGAGGACGCGGGATCGGGTGACCTTTCCTATGTGGGGACGGCGGGAGCGGCGGCACCCGCGGCCTATGGCTCCCCCGCGACGTCCCCGGCTGCGGCGACCCCTTCCGTTGCACCGTCCACGACCACTGTCCCAGCCGCCCGGTATCACCAGGTCGTCGGAGGGGATACGCTCTACTCGATCGCGAGTCGCAATGGTGTCAGTGTGGCCGAACTCAAGCGGGTCAACGGTCTGAGCGGCGACACGATCTACAAGGGCCAGAGCCTGCGGCTGCCCTGAAGGGAAACCGGTCGGTCAGTCCGCCGACACGTAGACGAGCCGTCCATCCTGGATCTCGAGAAACTCGAGGGCCCTCTGCTGTTCGTAATCCGTCAGCCGGCAGCCGAACCATTCCCCGGCGAGCACACCTTCTGACACCTCCGCTCCGGTGGAAATCGCCGAGACCGTGTCGGCGAGATCCCCATCCGGATCAATGAAGTCGATTCCCGCTACGGCGGCGGCCTCGTTGATCGAGGCGAGGGTCTGGGCATTCCGCTTGGCGGAGACATACGCCATGTTGGGAATGGCTCGCGACAGGTAGGGAAATGCGACCGAGGCCATGATTCCGATAATCGCGATGACCACCAGCATCTCGACCAAACTGAATCCGGCCGCAGGACGGGAATGGGGGAAATTCATTCTTGCGAGTATAAATATCTGCAATAATGATAAAAATCAACGAACAAACGCTGTAAGTTTTATAATTATTCGCTCGTCCAGATTCCCGAACGGGTCAAAACGAAGGGGGCGACGAGACGATGGGCGACGTACGCCCCCTCGCTCTCGGTGTAGTGCCGGATGAAGTCCCGCTTCGTTTGCGCGAGGGCGAGAGGAGGAGGGGTGCCTTCGAGGAGACGGGCGTAGAATGAATCCATGATCGCAACCGTGGCATTGTCGTCCACCGGCCAGAGAGTGAGGAGAACGTGGCGAGCCCCGGCGAGAACGAGGCCGCTGCGGAGACCCTCCACGCCTTCGCCACCGCGCACCCGGCCCACCCCGGTGTCGCAGGCGCTGAGAACGACGCAGCGGGTGCCGGAAAAATCGAGGCTTGCCGCTTCCGAGGCGAGGAGCATGCCATCGCTGGACGGAGCGGGGATCGTCCCCTGCTGCCAGGCATCCAGCGTGCGTTGGGCACCCGCCAACGCGAGACCTCCGAGAAGCATCGCCGAGGACTCCTCGTCGTGGGCTGTTGGCAGGCCGGGGAGAAAGAAGCCGTGCGTCGCGAGGTGAACGAAGGCGGGAACCGTTTCGCGGTCCACCAGGGCGCTCTCGGTGGCCCCGGTGCCGGTGAGCGATTCGACCCGGTATCCGGCATCGGTCAGCCGTTCGGAGAGCTGTGCCACCTCACGGCCGGTGCCGGGCAGGGGCGCGAAGGAGATGCCCCGCGAGGCTTCGGCGAGAAGGGAGCGATTCGACTCGGTGAGGGTGGTCGAGGAGACACCCGCACTCGTTCTCGCCAGGGAAGCCCGTTCGAAATCGGGGTCGCCGACGAGAAGGGCGACCCGTCCGGGCGAGCCGGGAGGAGCATCACGCAACAGGTCCCGGGCCGCGTTGACATAGGACACGTCCCATCGATCCTGGACGAGGCGCCCCTCGCTGTCGCGGAGCGAACCAAGGGGAAGAAACGCCAGGGTCCCGTCGGGACAGAACACGATTCGCTTCGCCGGGGTGAGTGCGGGCAGGAGAGGCTCGATAATCAGGGCGAAGGCCCTCTCCTGGAGCCGGGCGAATTCTGCCTCGAGGTCGTCGAGAGCGGAAAGATCCGGTGCGGTCATCGATGCGAGAAAATCGGAGACGAGCGAATCGATCGCCTCGTCCGACGCGAGCCGGACGAGAGTCGCCTCGCCCCGGCTGTCGAGGAGACTGGCCCCATAGCGGCCGCGGCCGCCGGATGTCATCGGCGGAACGACGAAATAATCGACGAGGACCTCGTCCGCTTCCAGCCGGGAAGCGACTTCGGCGGGAGTGGCGATGAACCGGCCCTCCTCGACGAGGTGATCGAGAGCGAGCAACTCGCGTTGCTCCCGCAGACGAACGATCTCGTAGCTGTTCGGATCCCTCGACTCGAGGCGCCGGATCTCCGCGGTGATGCGTTCCCACTCCGCGTTCCCTCCCAGCGAGGCACGTGTGCCGGCGAGCCGCCGCATCGCCAGCTCGGCCCGCAGTTCGGACAACCGCCACTCGGCCTGGTCGTCGGGGCTTTCCCCGGCGAGCTCCCGGCGGCGCCCCTCTTCTTCCAGGCGGGACATTTCGGCCGCGATTCTCTCCAGTTCGGGATCCGAGTGTCGCGAGGGCCGGATCTGCAGGGAGGCGGCGACGGACAGTTGCAAACCTTTCAGGCCGGTGACGATGCGGGCGGCGCTACCGGGATCGGTGATCGTGCCGAGGAGATCGAAGTAGGCGCCGACGGCTTCGAAGTCGCCGTCGAACTCCATCACGCGCTGCGAGGCGTCGACGAAGTCGGGGTGGAGAATGTCGTTGGCGATGTTGCGCGCATAGGCGTCGAGCCAGAGATCCGTGGTGAGCCGGGCCGCGGAGACCTTGCCCTGGTGCCACCGGGCCCGGGCGACTTCCCGAAGGATGTTGATGCGGGGGCCCGACGCGTTCATGCCGTCGTTGCGGGGGGCCCAGTCGTCGATGAGAGGGGCGAGAAGGGCTTCCACCTCCGCGTGATTGCCCCGCTCGGCCTCGAGGAGGGCGAGGAACCGGGCGTCGAAGCGCAGGGCATCGCGGGCGTAGCTCAGCACCATCTCGTATTCCCCGGAGCGCTCGTAGAGCCGGACCAACTCGTGGCGGTGCACCTGGTGGGCCCGCAGAGTGGCGATCGCCTGGTCGAGCCGACCTCGCGACGCGAGGTGGCGGGCGGCCTCGCGCAACCAGACGAGGGGGAACTCGGCATCCGCGAAGATGGGAGCGATATCGGTGAGGGCCGACTCCACCCCGAACTCGCGCAGGGCGGCGAGCCCGCTCTCGGGCGAGATCGCGTGGAGATGGATCGAGAAGTGCCAGGGGCGACCCGAGTAGCGCTCGAGGGAGAAGGGCAACGTGTTGTCGCCCGCGAGTTCGCGCATCCGGGGAAGCAGTTCCGGCGTCAGGCGCACCGGAGGATTCCGGATCCAGCGAGGCGATTCTCCCCGCTTGCGACGGGCGTTCTCGGCGTGCGAGAGGAAGTACGACACGAAGACCCCGGTCGCGTCGCGCCGGTCGCCCGAAGCGGCCACTGTCACCAGGGCCGGTTTCGTGTGCCGTTCCAGGATCCGGGCATCTCGTGCCAGCGAATCGACCACTTCGTAGCCGTTCTCGAAGACGACATCGCGGGTGAATTCATGGACCTCGAACCCCGGTTCGGGCGGGGTGGGTGGAGCGGGTGGGGCCGGTTCGGACTCGATCGCGCGCATCCAGTTGGCGGCTTTTCCCTGTTGCCGTTGGTTCCAGCTCCAGTCCGACATGAAGTAGGTGACGCCGGCGTGTGTGGTCCTCGCCTTGACATCGGCGGTGACCGGCCCCGGGACGCGCTTGATTGTGGTCGCCCCGGACCGTGGTCGATCCAGGATGAGAAAGCCCCGCGGAAAGGCGGTTTCGCGCGGA